>Ga0210378_10000216_pt1 | contig 28238 bp, 31 predicted proteins | sample PLM1_60_b1redo_FD_155465 | JGI IMG/M metagenome (GOLD analysis project Ga0210378, IMG submission 155465) | Groundwater sediment microbial communities from an aquifer in East River, Colorado, USA - PLM1_60_b1 redo | ecosystem: Environmental > Terrestrial > Soil > Riparian zone | place: USA: East... | reverse complement strand
CTCGTCGTCAAGCGCCAGCGACGCGTACTCACGCGCTCGCTCGCATCGTCGTACAGCTTTGAAGTCCATCTCACTCAATCTGACGCAATCCCAACCAGATAGTTAGACATTCTCGCTTCTAGATCAGACGGTATCTGGTGTCGGCAAGAACGCCGAGAAAGATGAGCGCCAGCCCGAGCGCCACGAAGACGGCCGAGTTGTTCAACGAATCCTCCCGCTCCTCGAGCGACGCGTGGCGCATGACGCGAGGGCCGAAGAAGGACGAGTCGGCGGTTTCTCTCTTCAACCGCAGCGGGCCCCTGTTGCCGATGAAGAAGCCGGCGACGAGCAGGAACGACCCCACGCAGTAGTAGCCGAGGGAGATCGAGCGCGACAGAGAGGAGCCGAGCAGCAAGCCTGCTAGCGCGGACACGACCGCGATCCCGACGGCAGTGCCGGCGAGCAGCTTTCCGAAGCGGCGCAGGGCCGCACCCCACATCAGGCTTCAGCTTCGGCCGTGGCTCTGGCCTCTGTGCGGCCGCTCCGGGACTGACTGAACTCCTCGGCGGTCAAAGGCCAGCGCTCGAGCGGGTAGTGGCAGGCGGCGACATGACCGTTCGAGAAGGAGGTGAGCAGCGGCTCCTCGACGTCGCAATGCCCCTCGTGAAAGCGCGGGCACCGCGGGTGGAACCGACATGCCGACGGCGGGTTGATCGGGCTCGGAACATCACCCTCGAGCACAACGGGCTTGCGCAGGCGGCCCATCTCCGGGTTCGGGATCGGCACCGCCGAGAGCAGAGCGCCCGTGTAGGGATGCTTCGGCTCGGCGTAGAGCTTGTCCCGCTCCGCGAGCTCGACCACCTTGCCCAGGTACATGACCATCACGCGGTCGGAGATGTGGCGGACGACATTCAGGTCGTGGGCGATGAAGACGTAGGTCAGCCCGAAGTCCTGCTGCAGATCCTTCAGCAGGTTGAGGATCTGCGCCTGCACGGAGACGTCGAGTGCCGAGACCGGCTCGTCGCACACGATCAGCTTCGGGTTCACGGCGAGAGCGCGCGCGACTCCGATCCGCTGCCGCTGGCCGCCCGAGAACTCGTGCGGGAACCGGTTGTAGTGCTCCGGGTTCAGGCCCACCACTTCGAGCAGTTCCTGAACCCGCCGCTTGACCTCGGCGTCGGTGCCGAGCTTGTGGACCTCGAGTGCCTCGGCGACGATGAACCCGACCCGCTTGCGTGCGTTCAGCGACGCGTAGGGATCCTGGAAGATCATCATCATCTCGCGCCGGATCGGGCGCATCTGCGCACGCGAGAGCCGCGTGATGTCACGGCCTTCGAAGATGACCTTGCCGCCGGTCGGGTCGACGAGGCGCATGATGCACCGAGCCATCGTCGACTTGCCGCAGCCCGACTCGCCGACGACGCCGAGCGTCTCGCCCGGCTTGACGCTGAAGGAGATGCCGTCGACGGCTTGCACCGCCGCGACTTGCTTCTGGAAGATGATGCCGCGCGTGACCGGAAAGTACTTCTCGAGGTCTTCGACGACGAGCAGATCGTCAGGCATAAAACTAGGACGCCGCCTCGGCCATCGTGCCGTGCAGGAGCTTCGCGGCCTCGCGGTCCTTCGTCGTCTCGTCGAGCCAGCACCTCTGCAGGTGATCGCGGTCCCCGCTGACCTCCTTCAGTTCCGGCTCCTCCTGCTTGCAGATGTTCATCACGTACGGGCAGCGCGGGTGGAACCGGCAGCCGCGCGGTGGGTTGAGGAGCGAAGGCGGCTGGCCGGGAATCTGCACGAGCCGCTCGGTGTCGGTGTCGAGCCGCGGCAACGAGCCGAGGAGCCCCCAGGTGTACGGATGGTGGGGCCGCTTGAAGATCTCGTCGACAGTGCCCTGCTCGGCGATCCGCGCTGCGTACATGACGACGACGTCGTCGGCCGTCTCCGCGACCACGCCCAGGTCGTGGGTGATGATGATGATCGCGCTCCCGAACTCGCGCTGGAGCCGGTTCATCAGCTCGAGGATCTGCGCCTGCGTCGTCACGTCGAGCGCGGTCGTCGGCTCGTCGGCGATCAGCAGGTCGGGATCGTTGACGAGTGCCATGGCGATCATCACGCGCTGGCGCATTCCGCCTGAGAACTGGTGCGGGTAGTCGTCGATCCGGCGCTCGGCGCGCGGGATGCCGACTGCCTTCAGCAGCTCGAGCGCTCGCCCGCGGGCCTGGGACTTGGTCACGTCGCGGTGCAGCAGGATCGCCTCGACCAGCTGCTTCCCGATGCTGTGCACCGGGTTCAGCGACGTCATCGGGTCCTGGAAGATCATCGCGATGTCGTTGCCGCGGATGTCACGCAGGCGCCGGCCGTTCATCGTCAGCAGGTCCTCGCCGCGGAAGCTGGCCGAGCCGCTGGTGATCGTGTTGCGCTTCGCGTTCAGACCCATGATCGTCAGGCAGGTGACGCTCTTCCCGGACCCGGACTCGCCGACGATGCCGAGGGTCTGCCCCTTCTCCACGTTGAACGAGACGCCGTCGACGGCCTTGACGATGCCGTCGTCGGTGCGGAAGTAAGTCTTGAGATCGTTGACCTCGAGCAGAGCCACCCTGGAGTTCTACCTCAGCTCAGCCTGATTCTCGGGTCGATCACCGCATAGAGCAGATCGACGGCAAGGTTGAAGACGATGATCGCCAGCGTCGCAAAAACCGTGATCCCCATCACGATCGGCAGGTCGAAGCCGTTCAGGCTGTCGACCGCAGTCTTGCCGAGCCCGGGCAGGCCGAAGACCGACTCGGTGAAGATCGCGCCGCCGAGCGCGAGGCCGATGTCCATCCCGAGCATCGTCACAACGGGCAGCAACGCGTTCCGCAGCACGTGCGAGCGCATGACGAGTGACTCGGGCGCGCCCTTGGCACGGGCCGTGCGCACGTAGTCCTCGTTCATGGTCTCGAGCACGTTCGCACGGATCATCCGCACGTAGAGGGCCGCGAAGAGCAACATGAAGGTGATCCACGGCAGGATCATGGAGTGGAACCAGTCGATCGGCCCCCCGCAGTCGGTCGAGGGGTTGATGAGGTCGCAGTACCCCCCGAGCGGCGTCAGGTGCAGCTTGTAGCCGACGAAGTACGACAGGATCAGCCCGATCCAGACCGGGTGCGCAGAGATCCCGACCAGGACGAACACCATCGCTGCTCTGTCTAAGAGCGAACGCGGGCGTAACGCGGAGAGAATCCCGATGGGAACGGCGACGAGCATCCACAGGATCGCGCCGCCGAGGACGAGCGAGATCGTCACTGGCGCTGCGGCCTTGATCACGTCATTCACCTGCTGCCGCGTCGCGAGCGACTTGCCGAGGGAGCCCTCAAAAATCAGGTTCTTCATGAAGCGGCCGTACTGCTTCCAGACCGGTTCGTCGAGGTGGTACTGCTTCTTCGCGCGCTCGACCGCGTCGGGCGGGGCCTGGGGGCCCGCGAGCAGACGTGCGGGCTCCACCGGGACGACGAAGAAGATCACGAAGCTGACCATCGTGACCGCGACGAACAGGACGACCGCCCAGAGGAGCCGGCGAATGAGATAGCGGAACATCTAAAGCGCGCTCCTCATGGGGGGCGTCAGCTTACAGGGAAATCGCACCCACATTTCGGTTCTACATAGCTCAACGAGATGGCGGAACATCGAGTTCCTCCTACGCTCGGTCAGCTCCCGGCGGGGCTGAGTTGTCGTGTGGAAACGCCTTCGGAAAGCAGAACGGGGCGCCGGTTGTGCCGGCGCCCCGTTCGCGATTCACGTACGCAGTCGTCGTCCTACTTCAGGCAGACGCCTGCGAGGTCGATTTCGTACACCGGATGGTAGAAGAAGCAGCCCGTCCGGCTCGAGAACAGCAGACGCGTGTTGTCGCTGATGAACGAGGCGAGCGGAGCGGCGTTCTTCGCGAGATCGATATCCAAGTTACCGAAGCTCCGGTAACGGGCCTGCCCGACGAGGCTGGCCGCCTTGGCGATCTTGCGGTTGTACGCACTCGAGTTGAAGTACGAGAAGTTGACGTTGTTAGCTGGCCTGATCTGCGATCCGTCGAGCAGGAAGATGAAGTCGTACGGATCGAAGTAGTCCATGTGCCAACCCTCGAGGGTCAGATCGAACGGCTCGCCCCTCGTACCGGTCTTCGTGAACTGCACGGCACGTGGGAATGGCTTGATGTCCATGTCGAGCCCGATCTGGCGAAGGTTCGCCTGGACGATCTGTGCGATCGGGATACAAGGGCCGGTGCTGCACGTGTAGAACACGCCCTTGCCACCGCGCTCGCTACCCCGGGCCAGGCTCTTCGCCTTGGTCACGTTCGGCCGAGCGGGGTAAATCGCCGAGTTGCGGAAGCCCTGCATCGTCGGCGGCATGTACTGGTCGTTGATCACGCCCGAGTACGCGCCACGCTGGTTGATCATGGCGATGCGGTCGATCGCATTGTTGACCGCCTGCTTCAGCTTGACGTTACCCGTCGAGCTTGTGACGCCACCGCCGACCTTGCCGAAGAGACCACGCTCGTGGTTCATGGCGAGATAGCGGAACGCCGCACTTGGGTTCACGAAGTACTGGCCAGGCGACTTCTTCTTGACGCCGTACTTGCGGCCGAGCTCTGCGTGAGCAGCCGAAGGAACAGGGCCGTGGTCGGTCTTGCCCTCTTCGACGTTCAGGCGGATCGTCGCCAGCGGAAGGCCGATGTCGTACTCGATCGTGTCAAGGTTGTGCGGGCGCGGTCCGCTGTAGAACCGGTTGCGCTTCACCGTGATCGACCGCTTCGGCGTCCAGGAGGCGATGTAGTACGGACCAGAGCCGACGACCGGCGCGGAGATGCCGTCCGGGTTGATCGGCGTATTGGTCTTGATCGCGCACGCGAAAGGCATCGCGAGGCGAGAGAGTAGGTCCGGAGCCCGCTTCGAGAGCTTGATCTGCAGGCGGTTGCCCGACTTGACCTTGATGCCCGAAGCAGTCTGCGCGTTACCGGCGATGACTGCCTTCGCTCCGGCGATGTCCTCGAAGAACGGCTGAGCCGGTGAGGACATGTTCTTGTTGAGGAGACGGTTCAGTGCAAACCTGAAGTTCTGAGCCGTGATCCTCGTGCCGTCGCTGAAGCGGCGGCCCGTGCGGACGCGGAAGGTGTAGGTCTTCCCGTCCCTCGAAACCACCGGCATGGCGGCGGCAGCATCCGGGACGAGGCGGGACCCGCGAGGGGCCGCTGCGTCCGGATAGTTGAGGAGCTGCGAGCACGTGACGTACTCGATCTCCCAGGAAAGCGTGTAATAAGCGAGCGCGTGATCGACGTAATCGATGTCGGTGTCAAGGCTGTACTTGAACGTACCGCCCTTGCGCTCTGTGCCGCTCGATGCCGGCGTAGCAAAACCGGCCGCGACAAGCAGCCCAACTCCGACCGCCAACATGGCGACGGAGAGCATGAGCCGTCTTCGCATGGGACTCCTTTCGGTGATAACAGCCAGCCACCCGCTGGCTAAGGTCGCACGTGCGTCCTCGGTGTATGTGACGCCTTCGTGTCCGTTTTGTTAGCGGCGCGCGAACGTCGTGTTGAGAACAGGTTTAGAGCTGGTTACTGCGCTGCGCCCCGAACTTAGTGCGCTGCGCCACGAGGATCGAAGGCGTCCCTCAGGCCGTCGCCGAGGAGGTTGAACGCCAACGTCGTGGAGAGCACAGCGAGCCCGGGCCACACCATCAGCCAGGGCTGCTGGGTGTAGAAGTCGGGTGCCACCGAGAGGATGCTGCCCCAGCTCGCCGTCGGCAGCTTGATGCCCAGGCCGAGGAAGGACAGGCCCGCTTCGGCGAGCACGAACTGCGCGACGATCAGCGTCGAGTACACGATGATCGGCGCAACCAGGTGCGGCAGCAGGTGCGAGCGAATGATGCGCCAGTCGCTCGAGCCAACCATGCGGGCCGCCTCGATGAACTCCTTCTCCCGCAGCGAAAGGACCTGCGCGCGCACGATCCTCGCCGGGTAGAACCATCCGAAGACGCCCAGCACCAGGACGAGCGTGATCACGCCGGGCGGAAAGATTCCAAAGGTGATGTCGTTGAGACGGTCTCCAGCCGTCGCGGCGAGGGCGATGATGAGCAGGAGCTGCGGGAAGGCCATCGTGATCTCGGTGAAACGCGAGATAAGGGCGTCGATCCAGCCTCGGAAGTAGCCGGCGGTCGCTCCGAGCAGGACGCCGATGACCATCGAGATCAGCGTGGCCCCGATCGCGACCTCGAGCGAGACCCTCGCGCCATAGAGGAGGCGCAGGAAGAGGTCGCGGCCGAGCGTGTCCGCTCCGCCGAGCGGGAAGAAGATTTCCTTGCCCTCGAGGTCGACGCCGTGGTGCCACGGACCGGCCGGGACGAGCGTGTCCTGGTTCACTCCCGCGGTCGGATAGATGTCGTTCGGGCCGTGGCCGAGCCACCTGGACGCGATCGGCGCGCCGACGAAGGCGGCGGTGAACAGGAGGATGATGAAGATCCCGCTGGCGATGGCGACCTTGTCCTTGCGGAACCGGCGCCAGACCTGCTCCCAGTACCCGCGAGCCTTGACTGCCTGCAAGCCTTCGCCGAGCTCGCCTCCACTTTCGAGCGCGACCTCGGCAGCCAACCCTGCGCCGGCCGAGAGAACTTCGCGTCGTTCCTGGGTCGCCATTTGAGGAGTCGAAGCATAGCGGCGCGGATACCGCCGTACCTATTAGACGCGCGCGAGGCCCAATCGGTTAGCAGCCGTCATCCGGTGTCTGACACCGGCACGGTGTCTGACACCGTCGGAACAGAATCCGCGATGAACCTTCGTAGCCGGCTCCGAGCGACATTGGGGTCACTGGCAAACAGCTCGAGCAGGGGAGCTGCTTGGACGAAGCGCCTCATTGGCGTAATGCCCAAGTGCCCTGGCAAGCTGCTCCAGGGCCAGTGTTCCGCACGGGAGCAGAGACCGGCCCGCACAGGATTCATGGCCAAATAGCGGATCGCCTGCACGAGGTGCGAGTCGCTCTCGACCAGTTCGCTGCGGAACCGGCTTTCGAAGACCGCGCCGGTCGATTGGTGCCGCCGGTTGTAGTAACGGGCGTAGCAGCCGTTCAACTCCCGCATGCCTGAGGACAGATTTCCTTGCGGAGTCCCCACCAACAAGTGGTAGTGGGTACTCATCACGCAGTACGCAATGCAGTGCCAGCCGTGTCGTTCGACGATTCGTTCTACGAGCTCGAGGAATCTGACCCGGTCGGCCTCGGTCGCCAGGATCGCCCGGCCGGCACTTCCACGGGCCGCAATGTGGTAGGTGGCTCCGGGTATCTGGGCTCGAAGTGGACGCGCCACCTTGCGATCGTGACGACGGGCGTCGGGAAAACCGGTCCGCCTGCGCGTTTCGTTTCAGAGGCGGCTCACTTTCCTTCGGTGTCAGACACCAGGCGGTGGAGCTACTGGGTCAGGGCGTCGGCTCCGGAGACGACTTCCAGGATCTCCTGGGTGATCTCCGCCTGGCGCGCTCGGTTCTTCTGGAGGGTGAGCTGCTCGATCAGCTCGCCGGCGTTCTTCGAGGCGTTGCGCATGGCCGTCATGCGCGCGCCCTGCTCGGACGCCGCGGACTCGAGGAGCGCGCGGTACAGCTCCGTTTCGACGTAGACCGGGAGGAGCCGCTCGAGAATCTGCTCGGGCTCCGGCTCGTAGATGAAGTCGCCGAGCAGCGCCTCGGAGCGGTCGTCGCCGCGGCTTTCCAGGACCTGCTCGGGAATCGGCAAGATCTCCTGACGCGTGACCCGCTGCACGAGCGCCGACTCGAAGGCGTTGTAGATGACGAAGACCTGGTCGACCTCCTGCTCCGAGTAGAGCTCGGCCAGGCGGTTCGCGATCGCCTGGGCGTTGAAGTACTGCGGGTTGTCGCTGAAGCCGGCCCAGGACTGCACGAGCTCGTAGCGTCGGAAGCGGAGCGAGGAGGCCCCTTTCTTACCGGCGACGAGCCAGCGCACGTCGGTCCCCTCGGCGCGCAGCTCACGCTCCAGGGCGAAGGCGTCACGAAGGATCTGCGCGTTGAACGCACCCGCGAGCCCCCGGTCGCCGGTCAGCGGGACGATCGCCGCACGGCTGATCTCGCGTCGCTGCAGCAGCGGCAGGCCGCGGACGGAAGAGCTCGCGCGCGCGGTACCGACCATCAGCTCCTGCATCCGCTCCGCGTACGGGCGCATCGCCTCGATCCTGGTCTGTGCCCGTCGCAGCTTGGCCGCGGCGACGAGCTCCATGGCACGCGTGATCTTCCGCGTGTTGGTGACCGACCGGATCCGGCGGCCGATGTCCTGAACGGTCGCCATCTAGGCGGCCACGTCGTCTGGAATGTTGAAGCGCTCCTTGAAGCGCTCGATTTCCTTGTTCAGCCGCTCGGCCAGCTCGTCCGAGAGGTCGCCCGTCTCGCGGATCTCCTTGAGGATCGTCCCCTCGGCGCGCAGGTGCTCCCGCAGCTCGTCCTGGAACCGCGGCACCTCCGACACGGGGATGTCGTCCAGGAAGCCGTTGATCCCGGCGTAGATCGCGACGACCTGCTCCTCCATCGGCCAGGGGTCGTACTGCGGCTGGTTGAGGGTCGCCACCATGCGCTCCCCGCGCGCGAGTGCCTTCTGCGTCTCCGGGTCGAGCTCGGAGCCGAACTGGGAGAAGGCCTCCAGCTCTCGGTACTGGGCGAGCTCGAGCCGCAAACGGCCTGCGACCTTCTTCATCGCCTTGGTCTGGGCGGTCGAGCCGACGCGCGACACCGAGGTGCCGACGTTCACCGCTGGGCGCACGCCCGAGAAGAAGAGATCGGATTGCAGGAAGATCTGACCGTCGGTGATCGAGATCACGTTCGTCGGGATGTACGCCGAGATGTCGCCGGCCTGCGTCTCGATGACCGGAAGGGCTGTGAGCGAGCCGCCGCCGAGCTCGTCGGAGAGCTTGCACGCGCGCTCGAGCAGCCGCGAGTGGAGGTAGAAGACGTCGCCCGGGAACGCTTCACGCCCCGGCGGGCGGCGGAGAAGAAGTGACATCTGCCGGTACGCGTCGGCGTGCTTCGAGAGGTCGTCGTACATGCACACCGCATGCCGGCCGTCGAACATGAAGTACTCGCCCATGGCGGCACCCGCGTAAGGCGCCATCCACTTGATGGGAGCCGCCTCGTCGGCGGACGCCATGACGATGATCGTGTAGTCCATCGCCCCCGCGTCCTTGAGGAGCTCGTACACCTGCGCGACGGTCGAGGCCTTTTGCCCGATCGCGACGTAGATGCAGATCATGTCCTGGCCGCGCTGGTTGAGAATCGTGTCGACGAGAATCGCGGTCTTGCCGGTCGAGCGGTCGCCGATGATCAGCTCGCGCTGGCCGCGGCCCACGTTCGTCATCGAGTCGATCGCCTTGATTCCGGTCTGCAGCGGCTCCTTCACGGGTTGGCGGTCGATCACACCGGGCGCCTTGAACTCGAGCGGGCGGCGCTCACTCGACTCGATCGGCCCGCCGCCGTCGAGCGGGTTTCCGAGCGGGTCGACGATCCGCCCGATGAGCGCCTCGCCGACGGGAACGTCGCCCACGCGGCCACTACGCCGAACGGGCTCACCTTCCTTGACCTGCTCCCAGTCCCCGAAGAGCGCGGCTCCGACGTTGTCCTCCTCGAGGTTGAAGGCGAGACCGGTGACGCCGTGCTCGAGCTCGATCATCTCCATCGAGACGGCGGACTCGAGGCCGTAGACCCGGGCGATCCCGTCCCCGAGCTCGAGGACGGTGCCGACCTCGGCAAGGTCGGTCTCGACGTCGTACTGCTCGATCTGCTTGCGGAGGATCGACGTGATCTCGTCTGGGCGTAGCTTCATGTCTTTTCTATCTCCCTGTGGCGAGTTCTCGCCGTAGTCGGTTGAGACGGCCGCGCACGCTCGAGTCGACGCGAAGCGATCCGGCCTTCAGAACGATGCCGCCGATCAGGTCGGGGTCGACCGAGCGTTTGGCTTCGACGGTGCGGCTCGAGGCCTTCTCGATCTGGCCGACGATCTCGCGCGCGTCTTCGTCGGAGAGGTCGTAAGCCGTCGTCAGCTCGACGTTCAGAACCTTTTCCTCGGCTGCGTAGAGCGCGTCGAACTCGCGGACGATCTCCTCGATCTGACCGCCGCGGCCCCTGGCAGCGATCACGCGCAGAAAGTTACGGACGAGCTCGTCGGAGTCCGCCAGCAGCTTGCCGAGGACTTCGGACTTGGTGACCGGATCGAGCTGGGGGTTCCGCAGCAGCGCGTCGAGCTCCGGGACCTCGTTGAGCATCGCGACGAAATCGTCGAGCTCCTCGCGCACGGCACCGAGCCGGCCCTGCTCCTTGGCCGCGTCGAACAAGGCCTGCGCGTAGGTGCGGGAGACGACCGCCATCCGCTGGCTAGCGCTTTCCTTCGAGGACGGAGAAATCGAGCTCGCTGATCGCCTCGTCAATCAGGCGGCGCTGGTCGGAGTCGTCGAGGACCTTCCCGGTCACCTTCTCGGTCGCGATCACCGTCAGCTCCCCCACCTCGGCGCGAATCTGCTCGAGCGCTCGCGCCGTCTCGGACTGGATCTGCTTCGTCGTCTCTTCGAGGCGGCGTTGCCGGTCCGCCTCGAGCTCGTCCCGCATGCGCACGCGCTGCGATTCGGCGATCTGGCGCGCCTCGACGAGGATCTCCTCGGCCTGGCTGCGCGCCTGTGCCATCAGCTTTTTGTGCTCCTCCAGCAGCCTTCTCGCTTCGGCCCGCGCGTTGTCGGCCTCCTCGAGCGCCTCGCGGATCCGCCTGCGCCGCTCGTCGATCAGATTCTGCACGGGCCCGAACGCGTACTTCCTGAGCACGAAGAACGTGATCCCGAAGCAGATCAGGGTCCAGATCATCAGACCCGTGGAGACCTCGATGAGCGGGTTGGCTGCTAGGGGCATCGCTAGACCAGCACGAAGGCGAGCAGACCGCCGATCAGGCCGTAGAAGACGACTGCCTCGGTGAGCGCAAACCCAATCCACATGATTCCCTGCAGCTCGCCGCGCAACTCCGGCTGGCGGGCGACGGACTGGATCATCGAGCCGAAGATGTTCCCGATGCCGACGCCGGCGCCGAGGGAGCCGAGCCCGATGCCGAGGGCAAGGGCGATTGCCTTGCCCGCGTCGGCAGCGGTGTCGGCCTGGGCAAGAATGAGAGCGAGCACGTGAGCCTCCTTAGTGTTCGGGCTCGATCGCCGAGCCGATGTAGATGGCTGACAGGGCGGCAAAGATGAACGCCTGGATGCCGACCACGATGACGACCTCGAAGAGGTAGAAGGCCGTCGCGGCGGGGATGACGAGCGGGGCGAGCCACAGCGACTCGAGGACGAAGATCAGACCGATAAAGGTGAGGATCAGCATGTGGCCGGCGAGCATGTTGGCGTAGAGACGGACTGACAGCGAGATCAGCCGCATGAACTGGCTGAGGATCTCGAGCGGCACCAGGAGCGGCAACATCACCTTTGGCACATCGGGGATCCAGCTCTTGAAGTAGCCGACCGGCCCGTTGTTGCGGATGCCCTCGTAATGCGTGAAGAAGAACGTCATCAGCGCCAGGGCGAGCGTGACCGAGATCGCAGAGGTGGCGGCGTAGACGCCGAGGGTCGGCAGCTTGACACCGAAGAGCTCGAACTTCTCGTCCGAGAGCGGAAGCGGGATGAACCCGAGCAGGTTGACCACGAGGATGAAGAGGAACAGCGACGCGACGTACGGGAACCAGCGGTTGATCGCCTTGTGTGGCAGACCCTGCTCCGCGATGTTCTGCTGGGCAATGTCGTAGATCCATTCGCCGAGCGCCTGGCGACGACTCGGCCTAACTCCGAGCTTCACACGCATGAGGAAGATCCCGAGCGCCATCGTCAGCAATGAGCCGAGGATCAGGTACGCGACCGCCTTCGTGATTGAAAGGTCGATCGGGCCGACGTGGATCGGGACCCAAGGATGCTGCTCGAACTCGACCGAGGGGTCGAACTTCTCCTCTCCGTTCGCCTCGGCCGCGAGCGCGACTTGCGGAGCGAGCAGAGCGAGGGTCGTAACGAGAGTGAGCGCACGCTTCACGAGGCCGCCTCACTGCCGAAGTACGTCACGAGCGAGAGCGCGAGCTCGATCGTGTAGCCGAGCCCGTAGACGCCTGCAGCCGCGAGCCCGAGGCGCGCGTCGCCCGCCGCCACGGCGACGACGACCACCATCACGGCAATCGCACGAAACATCATCCCGATCCCCTGCACGCCAGAGGCGGCGAGGTTACCCGCCCCGATTGGGAGGCGCGAGAGCAGGAGCCCGAACGCCTGCGCCGCCAGCCACAGAACCGCGCCGAGCACCCAGCCGGACACGCGCCAGCCGGCAGCGAGGAAGACCGGGAGGGCAAGCCCGACGGCGGCCCCTGCAGCGACCACCGGCAGGCGGCTCGTCGGAAGCGGCCTCGGAGTGGCGAGCGCCCTCACGTGAAGTACCCCCGGTAGCGGCGATAGACCACGTACACCCCGGCGGGGATCCCGGCGACGGCGCCTACGAGCGCGCCGATGCCCGTGGACCCGACCATCCAGCCGATCAACGCGCCGACGCCGACGCCCGCAGCGGTGGTGCTGATTAGAAGAGCACCCGCCCCGGCGGGTTGGAGCTGCGAGCGGGGCTGAGGCTCCATTCAGGCGCGAGCATACCAGAGTTTGTGACAGCTGAAAGCCGCATGGCTTTGCGGAAACTGACCAACCTTGTACCTACGCACTGACCCGCTCTTCGGCCCTGGCCTCCGCCTCGCGGCGGCGAATCCGCGGGTTCATGAGCTTCACGATCTCGAGCAGGTAGACGATGTAGAGCGACGTCGCGATCGCCAGGAGCCCGATTACGGCGTCGACCACCGCGTGCGAGATGTCGAGCTCCCCGTGGGGGCGCGGCGGGAGGAACCGCGTCGCGAGCGCGGCCGCTGCGAGCGTCGCGCACCAGCCGTACATGTAGAGGGCGGCGCGTCCCTGCGAGAACCCGATGTTCACGAAGCGGTGATGAAGGTGCGTGCGGTCGGCCGTGTAGAGCGGCCGTCGGTACTTGAGCCGCTTCGCGATCACGAAGGCCGTGTCGACGATCGGGATCGCAAGGACGAGGAGGGGGAAGAACAGAGCCACCGTCGCCGCGGTTTTCAGCAAGCCTTGTACGGACAGCGTGGCCAGCGTGAAACCAAGCAGGAGCGCCCCGGAGTCGCCCATGAAGATCCGAGCCGGGTAGAAGTTGTGGTGCAGGAAGCCGAAGCACGCGCCGGCGACGATCGCCGACAGGATCGCGGCCTGCGGGCTCCCCAGCGAGAGCGCGATCACGGCGAACGTGCCGCCCGCGATGCCGCAGATGCCGGCCGCGAGGCCGTCCATCCCGTCGAGGAAGTTGACCATGTTCATGATCGCCACGATCCAGACGAACGTGGCGGGGATCGCCACGGCCTCGGGCAGGTCGTGGATCCCGACCACCGGGAACGTGAAGCGGTCGACGGTGACGCCGAAGCCGATCGCGATCGCGGCCGCAGCCCCCTGGCCGCCGAGCTTCCCCCACCAGGGCAGCCCGCGAAAGTCGTCGACGACGCCGACGCAGGTCGCCACCGCCGCCCCGAGCAGGATGCCCCGGTAAGCCCCGTCGAGCGAGAGGAACGCGAGCGCGGGCACGAAGATCCCGAGCAGGAGCGCGATGCCGCCGAGACGCGGAATCGGCCGGACGTGGATGCGTCTCGTCTCGCCGGGCTCGTCGACCACGCCGAGGATCCGTGCGAAGCGGCCGACCGCCGGCGTCAGGACGAGGACGACGCCGAGGGCGAGGAGAAAACCCCAGATGACTTCGGGGTTCTCGCGAAGGGTGTCGATCACTGAGGCACCGCTTGCGGTGCCGTCGCCAGGGCGGGCGGGCTTTGCCCGCTCGTCCGTCGGAACTGACCGGTCGACACGATTGGATCCACCACCAAGGCTCTAGGGGCCTAGGCTACTTCGTCCCGTAGAGCCGGTCGCCTGCGTCGCCGAGCCCCGGGACGATGAAGCCGTTCTCGTTGAGACCACGGTCGATCGCGGCGCAGACGATCTCCACGTCGGGGTGCTCGGAGCGCATGTGCTCGACCCCCTCCGGAGCAGCGACGAGGCAGACGAGGAGCACGCTCTTGGCCCCTGCGTTCTTCACTGAGGTCACCGCCGCTGCGCTCGAGCGGCCGGTGGCCAGCATCGGGTCGAGCACGATCGCGTCGCGCTCGGCGAGGTCGTTCGGGAGCTTGACGAAGTACTCGACCGGCTGCAGCGTCTCCTCGTCGCGGTACATGCCGATGAACCCGACGCGCGCGCTCGAGACGAGCGACAGAACGCCGTCGAGCATGCCGACCCCGGCCCGCAGCACCGGGCAGACGGCGACTTTCTTGCCAGAGATCTTCTGGACGGTCATCTTCTCGAGCGGGGTCTCGATCTCGACGTCCTCCGTCGGAAAGTCCTTCGTCGCCTCGTACGTGAGGAGCAGCGTCACCTCGTTGACGAGCTTGCGGAAATGGACGGTCGGAGTCTCCTTGTCCCGCAGGTACGACAGCTTGTGCTGGACCAGCGGGTGGGTGACGACCGTGACGCCTTCCGGCGTCACGCGACGTACGTGGGGTACCCGCGGAAGCCCGCGTACAGCGGTCGCTTCCGGCACAGCGCCTCGCTACGGGCGGCCAGCGCGCCGATGTCGGGCGACTCCTGGAGCGCAGCGACGATCACGTCGCCGACCTCGCGGAAGTCCTCCTCGTCGAAGCCGCGCATCGTCGCCGCGGGAGTGCCGATCCTGATCCCGGAGGCGATCGTCGGCGGCTGCTCGTCGAACGGGACGGTGTTGCGGTTGACGGTCAATTTGACCTCGTCGAGCCGCTCCTCGGCGTCCTTGCCCGTCCAGTCCGTTCGTCGGAGGTCGACCTGGAGCAGATGGGTATCGGTGCCGCCCGTCAGGACGTCGAGCCCGCCCTCCTGCAGGGTTTCGGCGAGCGTGTCCGCGTTCACTCGCACCTGCTGCTGGTAATCGTGGAACGCCTCGGTCGCGGCGATCCTGAAGCAGGCGGCCTTGGCCGCGATCGCATGGCACAGAGGGCCGCCCTGCATGCCGGGGAAGACTGCGCGGTCGATCGCCTGCGCGTGCTCCTCCTTGCACAGGATGAAACCGGCGCGCGGGCCTGCAAGCGTCTTGTGCGTGGTCGAGGTGACGAAGTCGCAGTGCGGGACCGGGTTCGGATGCAGCCCCGCGGCGACCAGGCCCGCGAAATGCGCCATGTCGCAGAGAAGCAGCGCGTCGACCTCGTCCGCAATCTGGCGGAAGCGATCGGCCTCGACCGTCCGCGGATAGGCGGAGCCGCCACAGATGATCAGTTGCGGGCGATGCTCCTTCGCCAGCTTGAGGACGGCGTCGTAGTCGACCACGTTCGTCTCGCGGCTGACTCCGTAGTGGGCGATCGTGTACAGGCGACCCGAGAAGTTGACCTTGAGCCCGTGCGTGAGGTGGCCGCCATGGGAGAGCTCGAGCGAGAGAATGGTGTCGCCGGGCTTCAGCGCTGCGAGGTAGACCGCCATGTTCGTCTGCGCGCCCGCGTGCGGCTGCACGTTGGCGTGCTCGGCGCCGAAGAGCGACTTGGCGCGGTCGATCGCCGTCTGCTCGATCTCGTCGATGACCTCGCAGCCCCCGTAGTAGCGCTTGCCGGGGTAGCCCTCGGCGTACTTGTTCGTCGGGACGCTCCCGACGGCCTCGAACACGCTCGGCCACGTGAAGTTCTCGGAGGCGATGAGCTCGATCTGTCCGCGCTGGCGCTCGAGCTCCTTGCCCAGGAGCGCCGCGATCTCGGGGTCGACCTCCATGAGCCCGGCGGTGCGGAGCTGCTCCAGAGTTTCCTGCGCGACAGCCACAGAGAGATCGTACTTGGCAGGTATGACTAGACGAGCGCGCCGAGGCGGGTGAGCGCCTCCTCGGCCCGAGCCGCGCCCTCGCGGACGATCGTGGGCACAGGGCCCGTCAGGTCGATCACCGTCGACGGCGTGCCCGGTAACTCGCCGCCGTCCACGAGCGCACTGCAGGCCTCCCGGATCTCGGCGGGAACCTCGTCGAGCGTCCGCGGATCGGGCTTCCCCGGCAGATTCGCGCTCGTGCCAGCAACAGCGCCCACGGCGTTCAGCACCGCACGTCCCGGGCCTGAGAGCTTCGGCACGCGGACGCCGATCGTCTCGGGCCGGTCACCGGTCAGCCAGCGGTACCGCAACGCCGGGTTCGGGAAGATGAGCGTGAACGGACCGGGCAGGAGCGCGCGCGCCTGCTTCGCGGCGCGGCCCCGCAGCTCGGGAACGCACTCGAACAGCGTCTGGAGGTCGATGGCCAGGAGCGCCGTCGGCTGCGCTTCCGGCCGGCCCTTCAGCTTGTACATCCGTCGAGCCGGCTCCGGGCGGTGCGGGTAGGCGCACAGGCCGTAGACCGTGTCCGTCGGGACAACGACCGGCTGCCCCGCCCTCAAAGCGGTCACCGCCTGCTCAACGACGCGTTCGTCCATCGACAATCCGTTCCCGTCCGGCAAGGTCGCGGGTGATCGTGACCTCTTCGTAGCCGCTCTCGTCGAGTGCCGCCGCGATCTCGGCAGCCATGCTGTCCGCGACCTCGAGCGCCAGCGCGCCTCCGGGCACGAGCACGTCGTGCGCGCCGGCGGCGATCGCCTCCGTGACCCCGGTCGCGACAAGCGCCTCGCGAGGCTCGAACAGGCGCACCTCACGATCGAGCGCATCGAGGTCGGCTGCATCGACGTACGGCGGATTCGACACGACGAGGTCGAAGGGCCCGGTCAGGCCGGCGAAGAGCTCGCCCTGGACGAACTCGACCCTTCCATCGAGGCCCACACGCGCGCGGTTTTCCTCGGCCACCGCCAGCGCGTCGGTGGAGGGGTCCGTGGCTACGATCCGCGCCCCCGGATGCTCGTCAGCGATCGACAGCGCGATCGCGCCGGAGCCCACGCCGATGTCGAGCACCTGAGGCTCCTCGATCCCGGCGATGAGGGCAAGACACCGTTCGACCAGCGCCTCGGTCTCGGGTCGGGGGATCAGAACGCGGCTGTCGACGTGCAGCTCGAGCCGCCGGAAGCCCCACTCGCCGAGGATGTAGGCGAGCGGCTCGCGGGCCCTGCGGCGCGCGACCGCTCGGCGGAAGGCGCCGGCGACCTCCGCGGTCAGCGCTCGCGTTCCGTCCGCATGCAATTCGCTGCGCGACACCCCCAGCGCGTCGGCGAGCAGCCACTCCGCGTCGACGCGCGGGGAGGCACAGCCCGCATCAGCCAGCTCTGCTGCGGCTACGTCCAGCGCCTCGCGTGCGGTCAAGCAGATGCCGTCTCGAGCGCGCGCTGCCGCTCCTCCGCGGCGAGCGCCTCTGTGAAGTCGTCGAGCTCGCCTTCGAGGATCGCATCCAGCCGGTGCTGGGTCAGCTTGACTCGGTGATCGGTGACGCGGCTCTCTGCGTAGTTGTAGGTACGGATCTTCTCGGCGCGTTCGCCGGAGCCGATCTGCGAGCGGCGCGCTGCGTCCTGCTCCTCGCGCTGCTTCGCCCGCTCGAGCTCGTAGAGGCGCGCGCGGAGGACCCGCATCGCCTTCGCCTTGTTCTGGAGCTGGGACTTCTCGTCCTGCATCGCGACGACGAGCCCGGTCGGAAGATGGGTGATTCGCACGGCGGAATCGGTCGTGTTGACGCTCTGGCCGCCCGGGCCGGTCGAGCGGTAGACGTCGATCTTGAGCTCGTTCTCGTCGATCTCGACTTCGACCTCCTCCGCCTCCGGCATGACAGCCACGGTGGCCGTGGACGTGTGGACGCGCCCCTGCGACTCCGTCTGCGGCACGCGCTGGACACGGTGCGTCCCGCCCTCCCACTTGAACACGGAATAGGCTCCGTCGCCCTTGACGGCGAAGGTGATCTCCTTGAACCCCCCACCCTCGCTGGGGCTCGTCGACAGGGTCTCGGTCTTGAACCCCCGGCGCTCGGCGTAGCGGGTGAGCATCCGGTGCAGGTCGGCGGCCCAGAGCGCGGCTTCGTCGCCGCCCACGCCCTGGCGGATCTCGACGAGAACGTCCTTGCGGTCGGCGGGGTCGGACTCGACGAGGGCCAGCTTGAGCTCCTCCTCGATGCGGGCGAGGCGCTCCTCGTACTCGGGGACGAGCTCCCGCAGCTCGCCGTCCTGTTCGGCAGCGGTCAGGTCGGCCCTCGCCTCTCGCCATTCCTGCGTCAGCTTGTACGGCGTCTCGAGCTCTTTCAGCCGGCGGCCGACGTCTGCCGCTTCGCGATGGTCGTTGTAGACGGCAGGGTCGGACAGGCGCTCCTTCGTTTCGTTGTACGAGCGCTCGAGGTCGTCGACCAATGAGTCGATTGCTGCCATCTGGTCAAGCGTAGCGCCGGCGTCAGCGCGCTCTTGCCGCCTAGTTAGGCCATTACTTCGACGACGCGTTTCTCGGGCGTGGGCCTGCCCTCGAGGGCAAGCACCTTCTTCAGCGCTCTGATCGAGACGTCGATCTGATCGAGGGTCGGCTCACGCGTCGTGAGCCGCTGCAGCCAGAGGCCGGGAGCGAGCAACGCCATCAGGGCGCGATTGCCCGAGTGCTTGCCCGCGAACCGGATCAGCTCGTAGGCGAGCCCGGCGATGAGCGGCAGGAGCAGGATGCGGCTCGCGATCAGCCAATACCACACCGGCCGCCCGAAGAACGCGAACACGAAGATCGCGATCACCATCACCCACAGCAGGAATGCGGTGCCGCAACGGGGGTGGATGAGGCTGAAGCGCTGCACGCGGTCGGCCACCAGTTCCGCCCCGGCCTCGTACGCGTTGATCACCTTGTGCTCGGCTGCGTGGTACTGGAACACGCGCCTCAGGTCGGGCAGCAGCGAGATCAGCGCGAGGTAGAGGACGAAGATAGTCACTTTGATGAGGCCCTCGACGAGGACGAACGCGCCGGTGTCCTCGATCGGCAGCCAGCTCGTGATCAGTGCCGGCCCGACCTTGAAGAGCAGCAGCGCGAAGCCGATCGCCAGCCCGAACGCGAGCACAAGCTGTCGGCGCGAGAGCTCCGTGGACACCTCGCCGTCCTCACCCTCTTCCTGAGCCGCGTAGTTCGCGGAGATGGCGAGCGCGCGGAACCCGATCGCGAGCGACTCGCCGAGCGCGATAACGCCGCGAATCACGGGGAGCCGCCAGACCCAGTGCCTCGTCATCAGGGACTCGATGGGCCGGTCGACCTCGGCGATCTCCCCGTCGGGCTTGCGGACGGCAAGCGCCCAGTTTCCCGGGCTGCGCATCATCACGCCCTCGAGGACGGCCTGTCCGCCGACGTTGGAGCTCATCTAGTCAGGCTAGCCGCGGCTCGCGCCGCCGGCCTTCTCGAGGCGGCGCTGGAAGCGCTCCACCCGGCCGCCGGTGTCGACGAGCTTCTGCTTGCCCGTGTAGAACGGGTGGCAGTTCGAGCAGATCTCGACGTGAAGCTCGGGCTTCGTCGAGCGGGTCTCGAACTCGTTGCCGCAGGAGCAACGGACGGTGGCGACCACGTAGTCGGGGTGGATGTCGGCCTTCATCAGGGACTAAGGATAGCAGCGGCTGTTTGGGGGGCAACGTTGCCACCTGAGACAACCACGGCCACCGGCTCGTCTCCGACTACGACCTTTCCTGCTCGGAGAGCAGCCACTCCGACGGCCGCAGCGGGCTCACAGGCGAGCTTCCCGCGCGTGTAGAGAAGGCGCATGCCGTCGGCGATCTCGTCCTCGGTGACGAGCACGCTCTCGACTCCGAGCTCGCGGCAGATCGCGAGCGCGCTCTCGCCCGCGAAAGGAGCGCTCAACCCGTCGGCGATCGACTGCGGCTCGACAGGAACGGAGCGGCCTTCGGCAAGGCCCCGGTGGAGCGCCGGGGAGAGCTCCGGCTCGACGGCGATCACGCGCCGCCCCTCGGCGGCGGCGGCGATTCCGGAGACGAGCCCTCCTCCGCCGCACGGAACGACGAACACGGCCGTGTCGGGGACGTCTTCGAGGATCTCGAGCCCCACCGTCCCCTGGCCGGCGATGACAAGCGGGTCGTCGAACGGGTGGACCAGCGTGCGCCCGGTCTCCTCGAGCAGCTCGGCAAGCCGTTCGAAGGCTTCGCCGGGCCCGCCGGCCTGCAGGTCGACCGCGGCGCCGTAACCCTTCGTGGCCTCGATCTTCTGCGGGCTCGCTCCCTTCCACATGACGACGAGCGCGTCGACGCCCTCGAGCCCAGAGCAGTACGCGAGTGCCTGCGCGTGGTTCCCAGCCGAGATCCCGATCACGCCGGCTCGCCGCTCGTCCTCGTTCAGGGATGCGAGCTTGTTCAGCACTCCGCGGGGCTTGAACGAGCCGGTGCGCTGGAAGAGCTCCGCCTTCAAGTGGACGCGAGGGCCGAGAGAAGTCGAGGTGAACATGGGGGTCCGATGCAGGCGGCCCGCGATCGCCTCCCGGGCGCGGTGCGCATCGTCTGGCGACAGGACTGGCGTGCTCACTCGATTGGATCGTAGGCGTGCGGGTTTCGTCAATCGAGGGATGACAAAAAGTTAACTTTTGTCGGCAGATGGCCGACATTGAGTTTCCCTGATGCGGCCAATCACTCTCCCGCCCAAGCGGATCGCGGTCCTCGTGCTCCTCTCCTCCGCCCTCCTCGCGGGCTTCATCTCGACGACCCGAGCCTCCACTACGGGCTCCGCTCCGACGGCACCGGATCTGGTCTTCCAGAGCGACCGAGATGGAAACGTCGAGATCTACGCCATGCGCAGCGACGGCCACCTGCAGCGCAGGCTCACGGTCGAGCCCGGCGTCGATCGCGACCCGACGGTCTCTCCGAGTGGGCTGGTCGCGTTCGCCAGCGACCGCGGCGGCGATCTGGACATCTTCGTCATGAACGGCGAAGGCCGTGCCACGACCCGGCTCACGCACTTCGAAGGAGACGAGACGCAGCCGGCCTTTTCGCCAGACGGCTCGAAGCTGGCCTTCGTTCACGGCGACGACGTCTTCGTCATGAACGCGAACGGGAGTCAGCTGCAAAACGTGACCGACCATGCAGGCGCCGACGCCGATCCAGCGTGGGCGCCCGACGGACGCCATCTTGCGTTCGCGAGCGACCGCGGCGGGTCCCAGGAGATCTTCGCCATGCGCCTCGGCTCCAGACGCGCAGTCGCCCTGACTCGCAGCGGCGACAACTCCACGCCCGACTGGTCGACCGACGGCTCCCGGATCGCCTTCGCCCACGTGGACGAGATCCGCCTCGTATCCCCCCGCGGCGGCTACGAGACCGCGGTGGCGTCAGGCTTTTCCGACCCGTCCTTCTCGCCGGACGGAGCCGAGCTCGCGGTCGCCGACGGCAAGGACGTGATCCTCGTCTCCCTGGTTAACCGCTCGCGGATCAACCTCAGCTTCAGCGCCGCGATCGATTCTGCGCCTGACTGGCGTACGCAGGGCAAGCACCAGAGGTCACCGTGATGCGGAGGCTGAGCCAGGTGCCGGTGCTCGTCACGCTCGCACTCGTGAGCGCCCTGCTCGCGACCCTCGTCTCGGGTGCGCAGGCCGCCTTCCCCGGCCTCGACGGCAAGATCGTGTTCGTCTCGACCCGGGACGGTAACGGTGACAACTACATCACCGGTGAGGGCGAGATCTACGTCATGAACTCAAACGGGACGAATCAGACTCGCCTGACCTTCAACGCCGCGGACGACGGCGACCCGGCCTGGTCGCCGAACGGGCAAAGGATTGCCTTCGCCAGTGACCGCGACGGAGATTTGGACATCTACACGATGAACGCCAACGGATCGGGGGTGACGCAGCTGACCAGCAACCCGGCCGCCGACTTCAGCCCCGCCTGGTCGCCGGACGGAACGCGCCTTGCCTTCGTACGAATCGTGAACGGCAGCGGTGAGGTCACCGTCATGAACGCCGACGGCACCGGCCAGGCGAACATCACGAACAATGTCGCCGACGATCACTCGCCGTCCTGGTCGGTGACGAACAGGATCGTCTTCCAGACGAACCGCGACGGCGACGACGAGATCGGGACGATGAACCCGGACGGCACCGGGCTCATACAACTCACGAACAACAGCGTTGCCGACTACATGGGCGACTGGTCGGCCAACGGCCTGCTGATCTACTTCACCCGCGAACCCCTTGGGGACGAGCCTACCGAGATCGGCCTCATGAACCTGGACGGCACCGGCCAGATCAGGTTGACCACGAACACCGACCCAGAAGCAGAGCCAGTGTCCTCTCCGACAGGCCTCTTTGTCGCCTTCACCAGCGTCGGAGTCGGCGGCAACGACGACATCTTCAAGATGACCGCCGGCGGGTTGCTGCGTACCAACCTGACGAACAGCGCCGGGCTCGACTTCTCGCCTGACTGGTCTTCAGGTCTTTAGTAGGCACGGGGGAACCCCTGGTTCCCCCGTAGGCCCCCTCCTTGCGGGCGGCGGTTGGCTTCGTGGAGTTTCAGGAGCCGGCGGCTGGAGCGTGGGTTCGGACGTTCCCCTCTCCGTTGTGTGCCTCCCGTCGGGCGAAGCCCGGCTCCGGCGGCCTTTCGTTGATGGCGCTCGTGGCGCGAATTGACCGATACCCAGCTATGGATCCGGCTTGCCCGCGACGACGGCCGGGTCGGGAATCGGTCCCGCCGGCAACGGTTCCGGCTCCTCGATCCTGCGCAGGTTCCTGACCCCTGGGACGGCGGCGACCACCGCGGTCGAGAGCGCGCACCACACGACTCCGATCCAGAGCGTCGTCGAGATCCCGATCTGGTCCGACACCGGGCCGGCCAGGACGAAGCCGAGCGGCATGAACGCGAACGAGCCCATCCAGTCCCAGGCGCTCACGCGCGAGAGGGCCTCCTCCGGCACATGCTGCTGGAGCGTGGTCTGCCAGACGGCGACGAAGAAGCCGATCGCCACCCCCGCCGCGGCCTGCGCCGCCGCGATCGCGATCACCGGGGCGCGCATCGCCAGCAAAGCCGGGCCGGGAACTGCGAGGAAGAACGCGAGAGCGCACGCGAGCATCGGCCGCGAAGGTCGGAGGCGTAGCGCGGTGATCCCACCGGCGACCATGCCGAGACCGAACGCCGCGGCGATCGTCCCCCACGCGGCAGCGCCTCCGAGGGACTGCTTGGCGACGATCGGCCCGAGCGTCTGGAACGGTGCGACGACCGCGAACAGGATCGTCGTCGCCCACACGATGATCACCCAGAGCCACGTGCGCGAGACGAGCTCGCGCCAGCCTCCGACCAGCTCCGTCAGGAAGCTCTCGCGCGCGCGTTCGCGTACCCGCCGCGGGACGCGGAGCAGGGCCAGCGACGTCACGCTGACGGCAAACGTCGCGGCGTCCACGGCGAAGACGAACCCCGGGTTGGCGACGGCCACGACGGCGCCGGCGATCGCGGGCCCGATGACGAACGCTCCGCTTCGCGTCAGCCCCAGCATGGCGTTGGCCTGCTGCAGCCGCTCCGGGCCTACGGTCGACGGCACGACCCCCGTGGCAGCCGGCTGGAAGAAGGCCTCGGCGGACCCGTAGACGGCAATCAGAGCCACGAGGTGCCAGAGCTCGGCGGCGCCCGTCAGGAAGAGGATCGCCAGCGTGGCCTGCACGGCGAAGCGAATGAGGTCCGACGCCAGCATCACGAGCTGGCGCGGCAGCCGGTCGGCCCAGACGCCGCCGATCAGGACGAAGGCCACCAGCGGCAGGGTGTGTGCCGCGAGGACCAGGCCGAGCTCCGTTGCGGTGCCGTCGAGGCTCTCGATGACCGCGAACGCGAGCGCAACGGGTAGCAACCCGTCGCCGATGGTCGAGGTCGCCTGCCCCAGCCAGAGCAGGCGGAAGCGAGGCTCGCGAAGCGCTCCGAAGGTGTCGGGGAGGGCCATGGGCCGACTCTAGCGAGCCGGCCCGAGGCCCCCCGCCGAGCGCTACATGGGTATGTCTGCCGAGGACATCGGCGTCGTCGTCGCACCCTTCTTGACGACGAGCGTGCCCGCGATCATGTCGTGCAGGCCCTGCTTCTTCGCAGTGAACGCCGCCATGATGAAACCGACGTAGAGGATCAGCGCCGAAAGGATCTTCGCGAGGTTGCGCCCGAGCGCCTTTCCGAACGAGACGCGGTTGCCCTCCAGGTCGGTGACCTGGATGCCGAGCGCGATCTTCCCGACGGTCGCCTGACTCGTCGACGACTCCATCGCCGCGAAGTACACGAACACGCCGATCGTGCCCAGGATGTAGGCGACGATCACGCCTCCGTCGCCGGCGATCGCGCCGAGGACGAGGGCGACGAGCCAGAACACCACGGTGACGAGGATGTTGTCGATGACGTAGGCGGCGAACCTCCGCCAGAAGCCTGCGTATTCCATCCGTTCCCCCTTCTTGTCCGAGCGGTTGGGGCCTAGCTCCGGCGCGAGTATCACGTCCAGCGTCGGACGGCTCAACAGCGGGAAGAGCTGCTAGGAGGGTTTGGCGAAATAGATCTGTGCCGCCGGGCCGCGCTGCTCGCCCCGAGGCCGCGTCCTCAGTCGCCCCAATGCTGAAAAGCATTGGGACTCCCTGCGTCCTTGCCTCGGAACGACCATCGCCCCCCGGCGACGAGTCAATTCCGCCAAACCCTCCTAGGTGAGCGTGTACTCGGGGCCCGAGCCGCCCTCGGGAGGCGTCAGCCGCCCGCCCTTCGCCGTGATCGCCCCGCACTGGACGCAGTTCGAGGGAGTCACTTCGACGGCCACCTCGCCGTCGCCCTCGCCGAGCTCGTAGACCTGCGCTGGGCACATGTGCACCCAGGCCTCGGCGAGCTCGCGGGGCACTGGGGAACGCACACGGATGTGGTTCGGCGCATCGTCACGAGTCTTGTTCCCGCTCAGGTAGACGCTCGAGAGCTTGTCGAACGTGAGCTTGCCGTCGGGCGCCGGGTAGCTCCGCGCCCGGCCCGTGCGGAAGAGCGCCTGGTCGGAGTCGCGCTCGGTCTTCGCGTTGCCCGGAGGGAACTTCCCGAGGCTCGCGGTCATCGCACCGGCCATCATCCCGCCCAGGTAGAAGCCGCGTCCGAAGGCTTGGCGCATGTTCCGCACCTGCTCGAGGTCGGTCCAGATGAAGCTCTCGTGAACAGCGTCGTCGTAGGCCTGGAGGCCGCCCGGCGCCCACGGCGTCCGCCCCGGCTGCAGTGCGCCGAACGCAGCCTCCGCCGCGAGCCGGCCGGACTCGACGGCGTAGTGGATGCCCTTCAGCGCCGGCACGTTGACGAGACCCGCGCCGTCGCCGCAGAAGAGCAGACCCGGCGCGTGGAGCTGCTTCGGCATGGCGACGAAGCCCCCCTCCGGGATCGTCTTGGCGCCCCAACCGATCCGCTCGCCGCCTTCGAGGATCCGGCGCACGAGCCCGTGGGTCTTGAGCTGCTGGAGCAGGTCGTGGACGGAGAGCTCCACGTCGCGGTGGTCGAGCCCCACGACCATCCCGAGCGTGACCATGTCGTCGCCCATCGGGTAGATGAACGAGCCGCCGAACTCCCGGTACTTCGCCCCGGGCCGGAGCGGCCAGCCCATCGTGTGAATGACCCGCCTGAGCGGCCGGGGCACCTTCCAGACCTCCTTCACGCCGAGCGCCCAGACCTGAGGGTTGTCGTTTTGCAAGTCGAAGCGGTCGAGCGCGACTCCGGTGAGGTGGCCCTGCGTCCCCTCGCAAAGAATGGTCACTCGGGCTGTGATGTCGGAGCCCGGCTCGAAGTTGGGCAGCGGCTGGCCGTCGCGGCCACGGCCCTTGTCGCCGGTGCGGACGCCGCGGACACGTCCATCGGCGACCAGTAGCTTCTCGGCCGCCGTTTCAGGGAGCACGGTCGCGCCCCCCTCCTCGGCACGCTCGGCCAGCCAGCGCGTGAGCTGGGGGAGCGAGGCGACGTAGTTCCCGTGGTTCCGCATCGTCGGCGGAGTCGGAATGCGGATCGCCGTCGAGCGCCGCAGGAAGTAGACGGCCTCGGCCTCGACCTCGCCGTAGAGCGGCATGTCCTCGACGGCAACGGCGCCCCGGAAGAGCCGACGCAGGCCGCGTGGGTTGACGACTGCCCCGGAGACCTCGTGCGAGCCCGGCTGCTTGCCCTTCTCCAGCACGGCGACCGGCACATCCCCGAGCCGATCGGCCAGCTCCGGCTGCTCCGCGAGGAGCTGGCCGAGCCGGATCGCGCACGCGAGGCCGGCCGGCCCGGCGCCGACGATCAGGACACCGACGTCGATCCGTTCGTCCGGTGGGTCCGTCGGCTCAGCGACGAACTCGGCCGCGCTGAACGGCGGCGGGTAATCGGAAGGCCTGACGCTCATTTGCGCTGCTCGACGAGCTGGGTCAGCTTGGGGACGATCTCGTTCAGGTCGCCAACGACGCCCAGGTCGGCGAACTCGAAGATCGGCGCGTTCGGGTCCTTGTTGATCGCGATCACGACGCCTGATCCCTGCATGCCCACTTTGTGCTGGATCGCCCCGGAGATGCCGCACGCGATATAGAGCTTGGGCGAGACCGTCTTGCCGGTCTGGCCGACCTGTGTCGCGTACGGGTACCAGCCGGCGTCGACCACGGCGCGGGTGGCCGCCACGGCCCCGCCGAGGGCCTTGGCCAGCGCCTCGACGAGCGCGAAATTCTCCGGGCTACCGAGCCCGCGCCCGCCGGCGACGATCACGTCTGCGTCTTCGATCGACGGCCCTTCGCTCTCGGCATGCGCCTGTTCGAGCATCGCCGCCTGCGTCGAGAAGTCCTCGAACTGCGGGGAGAGGTCCGTGACCTCGGCCTCGCCGCCCGCCTCGACCGGGTCGAACGTGCCGGGCCTGAACATGGCGAGACGGGGCTCGCTCGTCCAGCCCACGTCCACGTAGACCGTGTCCTCGAGTGCGGGCCGCTTGCCGACGAGATTTCCGTTGTCCTGCACGAGGTCGACCAGGTCCCAGTTGAGGCCGGCATCGAGCCGAGCCGCGAGGCCCGCGGCCACGTCGGCGGAGAGCACGGAGGCGGCGAAGAGCACGGTGTCGACGCCTTCCTCGCGAACCAGCTGGGCCAGGGCGTCGACCCTCGGCTGCGGGAGCGGCGCCTCGAGAGCGGGGTCGTCCGCGACGAAGACCTTCGCCGCCCCGAACCGCCCAGCCTGGGCCGCTAGGTCCCGGACCCCGGACCCGAGCACGACGCCCGCGACTTCGTCGCCAAGCTGCGCAGCCTTGGCGAGGACGCCCAGCGAGCCCTTTTGTAGCTCACCCTCGTGGTGCTCGAGGAAGACCGCGATCACAGCAGCTTCCGCTCGGCGAGGAAATCGGCGATCTTCTCGGCGGCGCTGCCGTCGTCCTCGATCTTCAGCGCGTCGCTGCGGGCCGGCGGGTCGTTCAGCGCCACCACTGAGGTCCGCGATCCCGCCTCCCCGAGGTTGTCGCCTTCGAGGCCCAGGTCGCCCGCCGAGACGGTCTCCTGCGGCTTCTTCTTGGCGCCCATGATCCCCTTGAGCGAGGGGTAGCGCGGCTCGTTGATCGCATCCGAGACGGCGACCACCGCCGGGAGCGGGGCCTCGATCACGTCGTAGCCGAACTCCGTCTGCCGCTTGCCCTTGAGCTTCCCGTCGGCGACCTCCAGCTCGGCGACCTGCGAGATGAGCGGCCGGCGAAGGCGGTCGGCCACGGCGGCCCCGAGAACGGCCCCGTCGGAGTCGCCTCCCTGCTGGCCGAAGACGACGAGCTCGGCGCCCTCGCGCTCGAGGGCGGCCGCCAGCACGCGTGAGGTGGCCACCAGGTCCGAGCCCGCCGCCTGCTCGTCGCTGACGAGGACCGCGCGGTCCGCGCCCATCGCCAAGGCCTTGCGCAGCGAGTCGAGGGCCCGTTCCGGGCCCATCGAGATCAGGACGACCTCTCCGTCCCCCTCTCGCTCCTTGATCCGCAAGGCTTCCTCGACGGCCTGGGTGTCGAACGGGTTCAGCGCCCCCTCACCCGAGCGATCGAGCCGCTTCGTCTGGGGGTCGATCCGCTTCGTGACCGTGGCATCGGGCACGTGTTTCACACAGACGGCGATCTTCATCGGGGAAGGACTCTAACTTCACGATGGCGAAGCCTGACCGACGGAATCGTCTGCTAGCCTCCCGCACTTCGGACGGCCCGGCCCTGATGACGCATTTCCGGACGACAGCCCGAGTATTTCTCTTGCTCGCCCTGTTTGGCCTCCTGGCGGGGACCGCGGCGGCTAAATCCGGCGACCCCGTGCCCTGGCGTCCGGTCAAGCGCGCGCA
>Ga0210378_10000214_pt1 | contig 28284 bp, 35 predicted proteins | sample PLM1_60_b1redo_FD_155465 | JGI IMG/M metagenome (GOLD analysis project Ga0210378, IMG submission 155465) | Groundwater sediment microbial communities from an aquifer in East River, Colorado, USA - PLM1_60_b1 redo | ecosystem: Environmental > Terrestrial > Soil > Riparian zone | place: USA: East... | reverse complement strand
CCGACGCCGGGCAGAGCGCGCCGTTGACCGTCTCCGACCGGCAGGTTCGACGCTGGTTCGCCGGCCGGCTGGACGGGTTGCCGCACCTGTCGGCTGGCCGCCGACGGTTGGCAGTACGTCCCCGAGACCGGCACCGCGCGCGTTCTCCTTGCCTCGAACGAGGCTCGTGCCCGCGCTCGCCTACGTGATCAGCGCGCCGCCGAGAACGCACTCGCCCGGGCCGGTCAGGCCCGCGATGAGCTCGCCGGTGCCGACGACCCCGGTGGCTGCCTGGCATTCCCGCTCGCGACCCAAACACAGATGGTCGCCGGCACCCGCCTGCTGCTCGGCGGCCAATCCAATACTGCCGACGCAGAGCATCACGCCGCCCGGTCCGTCGAGCTATACAACGCAGAGCCACCTGAGCAGCGCGATCTTGGCCGTCTCGGGCACGCCCGGCTCGACCTTGCCGCAGCCCAGTTGGGTGGCGACGACCTGGAAGGTGCCGCCGCCAACATCAACGAGGTCCTTACCGTCGCCGCTCAGCGTCCCTCGGACACCGTCAGCCGTCGTCTACGCCAGCTCTCCAATGCTCTGGAACGTCCGCGCTTCCAGACGACCGCGCTCGCCCTCGACCTTCGCGATCAGATCCGTACCGTGACCATACCGGCCCTATCAGACGGCGAAACCTATCCCTAGGGGGCCCGAGCAATGAGCGCACAGCCGTTCCATGGCCGGACCGAGGTCGTGGGCCGACGTCGACGTGCCGGCACTCGGGTTTCCGGGTATCAGATGTTGGCCGGCCCCGGGGTGACGACGCGGATCGCGGCCGGGACGCACTCGACGGCCATTGGCAGCGGGCCTTGCGGATCGCCGTCGGCGTAGGCTACCCATCCGTTCTCGCCGGAGATCCGCACCTCGCGGGCCCGCAGCGTGCCCACCTCGGGCTCGCCGATGTGGCCGCCTTCGCGCAGCGTGGGGAAGATCCGCACCAGCCGCCGGCGGGTCACCGGGCCGACTACAGTGACGTCGAACAACCCGTCGTCCAGCTCGGCGTCCCGGCAGATCTTCAGCCCGCCGCCGTAGCTGGCCGTGTTGCCGACGGAGATCATGGTGGCCTGCACGTCCTGCCTGCCGTCCTCGGTTTCGATGGTCAGCGGGTAGGCACGCAGCGTGGCCAGCTCGGCGAAGATCGCAAGGTTGTACCGGCGCGGGCCGGCCGGCCAGCGCATCCGGTTGGCCCGCTCGTTGACCATGGAGTCGAACCCGGCGCACAGCACGGTGGCGAACCACCGGCCACCCCGCACCCGGCCGAGGTCCAGCTCGCGGGTGCTGCCGGCGTCCAGCGCTGCGGCGACGGCGGACGCCGCGCTCTGCGGGTCGGCCGGCAGCCCGAGGCACGCCGCGAGGTCGTTGCCGGTGCCGGCCGGGATCACCGCGAGCGCGGTCCTGCTCTGCGCGCACGGCTGCAACGCCAGGTGCACCGTGCCGTCGCCGCCGAGCACGGCCAGCACGTCATAGCCCTGCTCGACGGCCCTACTCGCGGCGGCCAGGGTCTCCTCGGCGTCGGTGGCGACGTGCACGTCGAGCCGCTCGACGGCCGCCCGCAGGGTGGCGGCCACCCCGTCGGCGGCCTTTCCGCCGGCGCCAAGCCCGGACGCGGGGTTCACCACCAACATCGTTCGCATGGCCGCCGATCCTAGAAGCCGCCATACGCCCGCGTATGCCGCCCTTGGGTGCGTCCGGAACCGCCTTACGCCCGCGTATGGCGCCTTACGGGGCCTCAGGTGGCGTCGTCGTAGCGGCCGCCGCTGTCCACCGGCTGGGCCGGCTCGACGGGCTCCACCCGGTCGTCCAGCGGGGAGGCCTCGTCGTCGCTCAGCCCGTCCAAGCCCTCGGCGGCACGGCGCCTTGCCACCCCACGGTCGTGGTAGCGGGCGATCACCAGCGCGATCAGGAACAGGACGGTGAGGGCGCCGGCAAGGGCGAGCATCGAGATGGGGTCCTGGCTGGGGGTGGCGACCGCGGCGAAGACGAACAGGCCGAAGATGATGCCGCGCAGCCACGACCGCAGCCTGGTGTAGCTGACCACGCCGGCCCTGTTCAGCATCACCACGAGCACGGGCAGCTCGAAGCTCACGCCGAAGATGAGCAGCATGGCAAGGATGAAGCTGAAGTAGCGGTCGCCGGTCAGCGCCGTGACCACCTGGCCGCCACCGAAGCTGAGCAGCACCTGCAGGCCCTTGGCGACCACCTCGTACGCCAGCAGCGCGCCACCGGCGAACAGCAACGCCGCGACGCCGACGAAGCTCAGCGCGAAGCGCCGCTCCCGGTCGTACAGCCCAGGGGTGATGAACGCCCACAACTGGTACAGCCACACCGGGCAGGCCAGCACCGCGCCGGCGGCCACGCCGACCTTGAGCTGCAGCATGAACGCCTCCAACGGCGCGGTGGCCAGCAGCTGGCACTGCCCGTTCGTGCCGATGTCAGCCCGCGGTGGGGCCGGTAGCTGGCAGTACGGTCGGGTGAGCAGGGTGCCGAGGGTGGGCAGGCCGAACAGGTGGTACTGAAACCACAGGAAGCCGATGATGCCGCCGGCCAGGATGGCGAGGATCGCGACGCTCAGCCGGTGGCGCAGCTCGTACAGGTGCTCGATGAGCGTCATGGTGCCGTCGGGGTTGTACCGACGGCCGAAGCCGCGCCGCCCCGATCCGCGGCGGAACGGGATGCGCATCTTCGCCTACCTCGGCAGCGTCAGGCGCTGTCGCGCTTCACGTCGTGCTCGAGCGGGGGCGCGACCTTCGGGCCCTGCTGGACCTTCTGCTTGGCCGGCGGCAGCGACTGCCGCGGCTCCTCGTCCACCGGGTCGTCGTCGCGCAGGCCCTTGGTCTCGGCCTTGAAGATGCGCAGCGACCGGCCGAGCCCACGAGCGGCCTCCGGCAACTTCTTGGCGCCGAACAGCAGCACGATCACCAACGCGATGATGATGATTTCGGGGGTTCCCAGGTTTGGCATGGCGCTCCTCGATTGGTCCCGTCACCGCATAGTACGTGGCGCGCCGCGGCGTCGACGCCCGCCGCGGCGGGCCAGCTTGGCCAGCAGCTCGGCCCTGCGGTGCTCGAGCAGGGCCGACTCGGCGGCGAGCTGCCGCCGGTACGCGCCGGCCAGCACGCCGAACCGGCGCACCAGCATGACGGCCCTCACCACCAGCAGCACGAGCACGAGCAGCGCCGCCGCGGCGACCACGATCGCTGGCAGGTACGACGGCACGGCGGCAACCTAACGGGACTCAGGTGAACGGAAGGTGACGGGCCCGCTCCAGCGCGGCGGCGGCGCGGTGGCGCAGCGCGGCGGCCAGCTCCGGCGGCTCCTGCACGGTGACCTCCGAGCCGAGCCCGAGCAGCAGCCGCACCATCCACGCCTCGTCGGCGTAGCGCATCCGCACCCGCGAGGTGCCGTTGCCCAGCTCGACGACCTCGTCCACCGGGTAGTACTCGGCCACCCAGGCGGCGTCCGGGCCGAGCAGCAGCACGGCGACCCGCTGGTCGGGCGCCGGCCGGAAGAGCCCGGCCGAGACGTCGGTCGGCCTGGCGTGCGCCGGCGGGTTGGAGGCCTCGTCGAGCAGGGTGACGTCCTCGATGCGGTCCAGCCGGAAGAACCGCACGCCCTCGGCGAGCCGGCACCACGCCTCGAGGTAGCTGCGGCCCTCGAGCAGCAGCAGTCGCATCGGGTCGACGGTGCGGTCGGTGATCGCGTCGCGGGAGGCCGTGTAGTAGCGCAGCTCGAGCGCGCGGCGGCGGTCAAGGGACTCCCGGACGGTTGCGGTGGCTGCCTCCTCGCGGGTGGCCAGGCCGACCACCATCGGGGTCTGCTCGGCCATCCCGCCGGCGGCCTCGATCTTGGCGAGGGCCCGCCGCACGGCATCGGTGTCCAGCACGCCCGGCGTGTCCACCAGCGCCCGCAGCGCGACGACGAGCGCGGTCGCCTCAGCGGCCGCCAGCCGCAGCGGGCGGTTCATGCCGGCGTCGAAGGTGACGGTGACGGTGTCGCTGTCGAAGGACAGGTCGATCAGGTCGCCCGGCCCGTAGCCAGGCAGCCCGCACATCCAGAGCAGCTCGAGGTCGCGGCGCAGTTGCCCGTCGGTGACCCCGAAGTCGGTGGCGGCCTCGTCGATCCTGATTCCCGGCCTGGCCAGCAGGTACGGCACGAGGGCCAGCAGCCGGGGCAGCCGGTCGGAGACCGCGCTGCTCACCGCCGCGCCCCCGCCTCGGCCCCGCCGCTGCTCACCGCCGCGCCCCCGCCTCGGCCCCCGCCTCGGCCGCTGGCTCGGCCGTTGCGTGGCCGGCGGCCGCGGTGAGCCGGCCGAGCACGATCTCGCGCAGCCACTGCGGCTCGACCACGAGGGCGTCCGGGCCGTGCCCCGCGATCCACCTGGCCGCGGTCTCCGGCCAGTGCATGTCGATCTCCACCAGGTCGCCGTCGACGCCGTCCACCGTGCGCTGGCCGAGCACTCGGGCGCGGCGGCGCAGCCCCAGTGCCCGGCCGGCAGCCAGCCACAGTCGGGCCGTGCCGGATGGGGTGTGGTCGTCGTTGTGCCACGACGACGTGCCGACCATGGCCAGCAGGTCCACACCGTCGGGGCGGCGCACGGCGCCGGCGGGGCCGATCGCCCGCACCTCGCCGACGATGCGGCTCAGGCGAAAGCAGCGGGGGGCGGCCCGGCCGCGGTCGTGGCCGGCGACGTACCAGCGGCCCTTCCAGGACACCACGCCCCACGGTTCGAGGGTGCGCGGCTGCACGGCGTCGGCCGGGTGCCGCCGGTAGTCGAACGTCACCGCCCTGCCGTCCTGCACGGCGGCCAGCAGTGCGCCGAACGCCGGACCGGCCGCCCGAACCCTCGGCTGCACCGCGGTGTCCTCGTCGTGCACGTCGACGCCGGCGGCCCGCAGCTTGAGCAGCGCGCCGCGGGCCGCCCCGGCAAGATCGGGCGAGTCCCAGAGCCTGGCCGCCAGCGCCACCGCGGCCGCCTCGTCCGGCTCGAGGTCGATGTCGGGCAGCTCGTAGTCGCGGCGCGCGATCCGATACCCGTCCACCGCGTCGAACACCGAGTTGCGGCCGGTCTCCAGCGGCACGCCGAGGTCGCGCAGCTCGGCCTTGTCCCGCTCGAACATCCGGAAGAACGAGTCGTCACTCGGCGTGTCGGCGTACCCGGCGACGATCGCGCGGATCTTGTCCGCGGCCAGGTACTGCCGTGTCGACAGCAGGCACAGCACGAGGTTCACCAGCCGTTCCGCCCGCGCTGTCGACACGCTGACCAGCCTATCTCCCGGCGGCACGCTCCGTGCGCAACCCCGCCTACGCGCTGGCCAGCTCGTGCCGCAGCGTGTCCAGCTCGGCGCCGCCGGACATCAGGCCGACCAGCTCGTCAAGGGTCGCTCATGGCGACGCCGCGCTTGAGCACCACGAACCGGTCGCCGACCAGCCACGCGTGGTGCGGGTTGTGGGTGATGAACACGACGCCGAGCCCCCGCCCGCGGGCCGCCGCGACATGGCGCAGCACCACCCCCGACGGCTTGACGCCCAGCGCGGCCGTCGGCTCGTCCAGGATCAGCACCCGCGCCCCGAAATGCACCGCGCGCCGCCGGATAGCGTGCCGACCGGCTGGTCGACGTCGCGCAGGTCGATGCCCATCTGCGCGAGGGCGTCGCGGGTGATGGCCCGCATCCGCCCGATGTCCCGCAGCGGCCCGCGGCGCAGCTCCCGGCCCAGCGCCATGTCGTGCCGCCGTCGCTGGTGGTCCGCAGCACAACCGCACTACCCCTGTAACCGCGCCTCCAAGTACCACCATTGGTGTGTTGTTGGGCCTTTAACTACAGCCATTGCCGGCTGCGATCCCGGCCAATGGCTGTAGTTAAAGGCCCAACTTCTGGTCAATGGTGGTACTTGGAGGCACACCATTGCGGCCGGGGACGGTGGTATGGCGCGAGGTCGGGTGCTCCGGTTCGGCACCGGCGAGGTGGTGACCGTGCTGCGCAGCGGCGCGGACACCGGCGGTGCGCTGTTCGAGTTCGAGACCGTGCTGCCACCGGGCCGCGGCCCGCCAGCGCACCTGCACCTGTACGAGCGGGAGACATTCACCGTGGTGCAGGGCCGGCTGGTGGTACGGCTCGGCCGGGACCGCTTCGAGCTCGGGCCGGGCGAGCACGCCGAGGTGCCGCCGACCGTCGCGCACACGTTCGACAACTGCACCGGCGAGCCGGTCCGCTTCGTCACCAGGTCGACGCCGGCCGGGGTGCTGGAGGAGCTGCTCCGCGCCGCCGACGGGCACCGCTGGTGGCCGCTGCTGGACATCGCGGAGATCAACCACGGGTCCCGCGCGTCGCTGTTCCTCGCCTGCGTGCCGCTGTGGCCGCAGCGCGCGGTGCTGAACGGGCTCGCTGCGCTGGCACGGCTGCGCAGCGGTCGGCGCCTGTGAGTGGTAAAGGGCGTCCCAGCGCCCATTACCACTCACGAGCGACCCTGCTGCCGGCACCCGACGGCACATGGCACCCTCGTCGTGCCGCACCACCCGTTGCTTCACGGAGGTCGACTCTGATGGACGTCACAGCGACGCGGGTGATCTCGCTGCCGCCGGACCAGGTCGCCGCGTACGCCATGGACTGGCGGCACGACCACGAGTGGACGCAGGGAATCAGGCAGGCCGCGCTCACCAAGCCGGTGGCCGAGGCGCCGAACGGCGGGTTCGGCGTCGGCGCCGAGGTCACCAGGACGGCGTACTTCCTGCGCAAGCGCATCGACTACGTGCTTCGGGTCGAGCGGCACGAGCCGCCGGCGGTGCTGGACATGCGCTCGGTGGCCGGGCCGTTCCCGATGCACGTGACGTACCGCTTCGACGACCACCCTGACGGCACGCTGGCCAGCATCCGCATCCGCGGCGACGCCGGCGGCTACTACCGGCTGGCCGGCCCGCTGATGGCGTTGCAGGTGCGCTCGAGCATCCGCAAGGACCTACGCGACCTCGAACGCCGCCTCACAGGGACGCGATAAGGCGCTCCACGCGCTCGTCGACGGCCCGGAACGGGTCCTTGCACAGCACGGTGCGCTGCGCCTGGTCGTTGAGCTTGAGGTGCACCCAGTCGACGGTGAAGTCGCGGCCGGCCGCCTGCGCGGCGGCGATGAAGTCGCCGCGCAGCTTCGCCCGCGTGGTCTGCGGCGGGGTGTCCTTGGCTGCCTCGATCTCGCCGTCGTCGGTGACCCTGTCCACCAGCGACTTGCGCTGCAGCAGGTCGAAGATGCCGCGGCCGCGGCGGATGTCGTGGTAGGCGAGGTCGAGCTGGGCGACCCGCGGGCTGGACAGCTCCATGTCGTGCTTGCGCTGGTAGCGCTCGATGAGCTTGAGCTTGATCGCCCAGTCGATCTCGCGGTCGATCCTGGACAGGTCGCCCTCGGTCACCGCGTCGAGGGTGCGGGCCCACAGCTCGAGCACCCGGTCGGTCACCGGGTCGGAGCCGCGGCGCGCGACGTGCTCGACGGCGCGGGCCTGGTACTCGCGCTGGACGTCCAGCGCGGACGCCTCGCGGCCGCCGGCCAGCCGCACGGTGCGCCGGCCGGTGAGGTCGTGGCTGATCTCGCGGATGGCCCTGATCGGGTTGTCCAGGGTGAAGTCGCGGAAGTGCACGCCGGTCTCGACCATCTCCAGCACCAGGTTGGCGGTGCCGACCTTGAGCAGCGTGGACACCTCGGACATGTTCGAGTCGCCGACGATCACGTGCAGCCGGCGGTAGCGCTCGGCGTCGGCGTGCGGCTCGTCGCGGGTGTTGATGATCGGCCGGGACCGCGTGGTGGCGCTCGACACGCCCTCCCAGATGTGCTCGGCCCGCTGGGACAGGCAGTACACGGCGCCGCGCGGGGTCTGCAGCACCTTGCCGGCGCCGCAGATGAGCTGGCGGGTGACCAGGAACGGCAGCAGCACGTCGGCGATGCGGGAGAACTCGCCGGCCCGCCCGACCAGGAAGTTCTCGTGGCAGCCGTAGGAGTTGCCAGCGGAGTCGGTGTTGTTCTTGAACAGGAAGATGTCGCCGCCGATGCCCTCGTCGGCCAGGCGCCGCTCGGCGTCCACGAGCAGGTCCTCCAGGATCCGCTCGCCGGCCTTGTCGTGGGTGACCAGCTGCACCAGGTCGTCGCACTCGGCGGTGGCGTACTCGGGGTGCGAGCCGACGTCGAGGTAGAGCCGGGAGCCATTGCGCAGGAACACGTTGGACGAGCGCCCCCACGACACCACGCGGCGGAACAGGTAGCGCGCCACCTCGTCCGGGGAGAGCCGCCGCTGCCCGTGGAACGTGCAGGTGACGCCGAACTCGGTCTCGATGCCGAAAATCCGCCGCTGCATGGCTCCACCATAGGTCCGGACCACGTCATTCGTCGTCGCGGACGCGTCACACGGCGGGAACCCGGCATCCCTGGGTAGCGTCCATGGGATGCCGGCCTCGGTGGCCCCCAAGCCGCTCGCCGTCTACCGGCCGTAGACCGCACGCTACCCAGGCTCGACCGCTACCCGGTCAGGCTGCCCGCCACCGGCGGCGCCTGGATGTGCACGACGCCGTTCGGGTCGGTCGAGACCAGCACCATCGTCTGGCTGTGCGACAGCGCGCCGGTCCGGACCAGCGTCACGTCCGGCTCGATGACCAGGGACGGTGGCCCGACGTGCATGGCGAACACGTCCACCGGCTTTCCGTCCCGCACGTCCGAGCAGACCAGCACGGTCCGCCGCCCGTCCGCGTCGCGGGTGACGACGGCGATGCCGCGATCAGTGCCCATTGGCATTGTCGACCTCCTCTGGGCGACCAGGCCGCCCGCTACTCAGGGGTTGCAAAGGAGTGCGGGGGTCATTCCACCCGCTGCCGAACATCACCCGCCGCCAGTCGCCGACGAAACAGAAGATCCCGCAGGTGGTGGCGACACCAAGGCGGTGCGGTAGGTGCGCGGCGGCGACGTGCCGCGGCACGTCGCCCATCGAGTAGATGCTGTCCAGGTCCTGCCACAGCGAGATGTTCAGCACCGTCCGCCGGCGCCAGTCGACAAGGAGCTTCGCGCCGAGAAAGCCGGTGGCCCGCCGCCGGACGTCGCTCTTCGTGCGCAGGTGCAGGGCGAGGACCAGCAGCAGCCGGAACACGCTTGCGCACTCGAACCTGGTCACCACGACCTGGCCACCGGCCGGATCCAGCTCCCAGCGCGGGGTCAGCCCACCACGGCCCGGGCGGCTGTCACCACGAACAGCATCAGGAGCAGCACTCCCGACGCCCGGCGGGCGTTTCTGAACCATCGTCTGGCTCGCTCTCCTGTGCTGTCCGCGAATGGATCGAACCGGACGGCCGCCACCGCTACGACGAGCGCCGCAACCGCCGCCGTCCCCGCCAGCACCGCCCCACTCGCGTCCGGGTCGAGCAGTACCAGCGCGGCGAGGGTGACCCAGAGCAGCGACGTGGTCTTCTGGGTGGTGACCAGCAGCCCAAGGTCGAAGCCCCACGCGGCGCCAAGCGCGCCAGGCGGCAACACGTCCTGCAGCCGCTGCGGCACCTGCCGCCAGACGTGCGGGGTGCGCGACGCCAGGTCGGCCAGCGCGAACAGCGCACATGTCCCGGCCAGCACGAGCAACCTCGCGTGTTCCGGCAGCACCCCACGCGTCACGGCGCCGAGCAGATACGTCGGCACCGCGAGCAGCAGGCCCGCCGAGACGCCGCCGATGGCCAGCCGGCCAGGAACCGGGCAGCGGCCGTCCGGTTCCGTCGCAGCATCGGGCCGGCGACCCCGGCCATCGACAGGCCTCAAGGGCTGAAGCCCTGCAGGACCGCGCCGAGCAGGCCGACCGTGAACCATAGGCTCATCTCCGGCTCAGCCGTACTGGCAGCTACCCGCCGAGGCCTTGTACCCGCAGCAGCAGCCGGACGCGGATCCGTCGATCTCGCAGCACCGGCACCACAGGAAGCCGCCGGACGTGGTGCAGCTCCATATGTAGTGGTTGGCGTTCAAGCAGGTCGACATCGACACGGTCGGCCTACCGCAGGCGAGGTAACAGCACTGCCACCAGGGCGCCGGCGTAGGCCGGTGTCTTGCCGAAGACGGTCATGGCGGCGGCGAGGCCGCTGGCACCCAGGCCGCTAAGGAACCGTCGCCGCAGCACGTTGCGTCTGGCCGGCACGGCGTCGTCGCGGTCGAGCTGCGACGCCTCGTGCTCGCTCTGTGCCAGCTCGCTCACCGGCTTACCTCCTTGTCTGTCTTGGTACGGCGTCTTCCTCGGTTCGGCCGGGCAGTTCCGCCGCCCGCAGCGCCGCCAGGTCGGAGAACAGCAATGCCGACTCCAGCCGCCCACCGCGGAGGAAGAGCCCGGTCGGACTCACCCTGACGTCGAACTCCTCGCTCACCCACGCGCCGTCCACGTCGACCACGGGTGGGAAGGCGGTCAGGCCCTGCGTCCGCACGAAGTCGTGCCCGGACTGCGCGGTGCCGCAGGAGACCACCAGCCCGATCTCGCCAAGCTCCGTCGGATCGTCCGCCCGGAGTTGCTGGGCAACGTCCATGCAGCTGCCGCATGCTGTGCTCAGCACCAGCAACAGCGCGTCGTGCCGGTCGGCCAGCGGCGCCAGCCCGTCCGGCCATCCGGTGGGAACATGCCCCAACCTCGCCTCCGGTAGCGGCCGCAGCGCGGTGCTTCGTCCGGAGTTCCTCGGGTCGGGCACCCGGGAGGCCAGCTCGGCCATCATCGCGAACAACAGGACCACCGCTGCGGCCAGGATCAGCAGCGCGACGGTTAACGCAAATTCCATCACGACGTTCCGTCCTGCCCGGCGGGCGATCGAACGAGACTGAGCGCGAGCGCGCGGTTGGTCCACAGCGCCAGCACCAGCAGCACGATGGCGGTGCCGACGACGGCGCGTTCGCCGAATGCGGCCGGCTGCTCCGGATGCAGCTCCACCAGCAGGTTCGCCGGCAACACGGCGACCAGCGCCAGCCCGAGGGCGACGTTGGTCAAGCCGAGCGGCCGGCCGCCATCTCCCCCGGCGCAGCCGCACGGCGCAGTGCTGCTGCGAGCCGTCCGGCAATGCCGAGCAACGCGAAGGTGAGCCCCACCATGGCGGCTCCCGTCGCGGCGGTGACCCGCAGCGCCGGTGCCATCAGCCCGCAGCCGACCGCGATCTCCAGCCCGGCGGCTACCCGTACCGCCGCATTGCCGGCCGCCTGGCGCGGCCCGCGGCGCAACTCGTTCAGCGCGGCCACCAACTGCCCCGGCGACACCAGTTTGACAAGGCCGGCACTGATCAGCATGGAAGCTGCGGCCACGTTCAGCGCCAGAACCATCCAGTCCTCGTGCATAAGCGCGCCCTGATCGAGGGAATGATTTCCGGTACGATGATTCTCCCGTTCTCCCGGTGCGGCACAACAAAGTCAATAAATCAACGCCGCGAAATCAATTACTTATCGCCTGCGCCAGCGGCATAGGTTTCGTGTTCGACCAAATAGTCGGATGCCGCGGTCGAATGGCCTAATGGCACACATTGTCACCTATTCAGGTGGCCAGCGGGAGATCAGTCGGCGTCCCCGGCCGGCGGGTTGGCCGGCTTGTCGTTGCCGCTGCTACCCGCGTCGCTGACCGACGGCGTGGCCGGCGGAGTCTCGCTCGCTGCCGGTTGCTCCGCCGGCTCGGCCGGCGCCTCCGCCGGCGGTTCGGCAGGCGGCTCGGCGGTCGCCGGCGGCGGCTTCGCGCCGGGCAGCACGGCGTCGAGTGCGGCGCCGGTGAGGCGGCGGAAGGCGCGGCGTGCGCGGCGGCGGTCGAGCACGGCGACCTCGAGCTGCTTGGCGCCGAGCTCGCGCGGCTCGGCGTTGGCGCTACCGCCGGGCCCGCCGGGTCCACCGGTCGAGCGCAGCGCCTTGACGGCGGCGGCCACCGCGTCGGCCAGCGACATGTTCGGCCGGTACGCGGTCTTCATCGCCGTGCTGATCGGTTCGGTCTGGCCGCCCATCACGACGTAACCCTCTTCGTCATAGATGGAGCCGTCGTAGGTGATGCGGTAGAGCTGGTCGTGCTCCGGGGTGACCCCGACCTCGGCGACGCACAGCTCGACCTCGTACGGCTTGAGCTGCTCGGTGAAGATCGTGCCGAGGGTCTGGGCGTAGGCGTTGGCCAGCGAGCGGCCGTTCACGTCGCGCCGGTCGTTGGAGTATCCCCGCAGGTCGGCGTGCCGGATGCCGGCGACCCGCAGGTTCTCGAACTCGTTGTAGCGGCCGACGGCGGCGAAGCCGATCCGGTCGTAGATCTCGGAGATCTTGTGCAGCGTGCTCGAGTGGTTCTCGGCGACGAGCAGCACCCCGTCGGCGTAGGTGAGCACCATGACGCTGCGGCCCCGCGCGATCCCCTTGCGGGCAAGTTCCGAGCGCTCCCGCATGAGCTGCTCGGGCGAGGCGTAGAACGGCAGTGTCACGGTGTCGGCTCCTCCAGCGCTCGGGCGGCGTCAGCCACCGGGATTGTCTCGCCTTGCCGCGACGACGGCCTCGGCGACCCTGCCGGTCTCCTCGTCGGTCAGCCGGACCGCGCCGTGCGCGGCCGTGATCTTGACGACCACCGGGTAGATCCGCCTGGTCAGGTCGGGGCCGCCGGTTGCGGTGTCGTCGTCGGCGGCGTCGTAGAGCGCCTCGATGGCCGAGCGCACCGCCGTCCCGTCGTCGGCGTTCGGGTCGTGCGACTTCTTCAGCGCCGCCTTGGCGAACAGCGAGCCGGAGCCGACGGCCTGGTAGCCGCCGTGCTCGTCGTAGCGGCCGCCGGTGACGTCGAAGGACACGATCCGGCCAGCCCGGCTCGGGTCGGTGGCGTCCAGGTCCAACCCGGCGAACAGCGGCAGCACGGCAAGGCCCTGCATCGCGGCCGCGAGGTTGCCGCGGATCATGGCGGCCAGCCGGTTGGCCTTGCCGTCCAGCGACAGCGGCACGCCCTCGATCTTCTCGTAGTGCTCGAGCTCGACGGCGTACAGCCGGACGATCTCCACCGCGATGCCGGCGCTGCCGGCTATGCCGACCGCGGAGTAGGCGTCGGCGACGAAGACCTTCTCGATGTCCCGCTGCGCCACCAGGTTGCCCATGGTTGCCCTGCGGTCACCGGCCATCAGCACGCCGCCGGCGAAGGTCAGGGCCACGACCGTCGTGCCGTGCGGAACGGCGCCGGGCGCGATGGCGCCGCCCGGCAGCGGCCGGTGGCCCGGCAGCAGGTCCGGCGCCGCCTGGGCGAGGAATTCGGTGAACGAGGACGAACCGGCGACGCGGAACGCCGGCGGCAGGGCCGCCGACAGCTCGTTGCGGCTCACTGCCCGCCCTTCTGCACGTAGGCCCGCACGAAGTCCTCGGCGTTCTCCTCGAGCACGTCGTCGATCTCGTCGAGGATCGCGTCGACGTCCTCGCCGAGCTTCTCGCGACGTTCCTGACCGGCCGGCGCCGCGCCGGCCTCGTCATCGCCGTCTCCGCCGCCGCCCTGGCGTTTGACCTGCTCCTGCGACATGTCGCCTCCCGCGTGGCCGTGCTCTTACCAGAAACACTACCGATCCCGACCGACGATCGGCTCGACGGCCGACAGGGTTTCGCCCGTTGCGAACGGCATCAGCCGCGAGTGAGGGCCTCGACCAGCTGCTGCGCCGTCTCCGATGCCTCCAGCAGCTCGCCGACGTGCGCCCTCGTGCCGCGCAGCGGCTCGAGGGTGGGGATCCGCACCAGCGACTCGCGGCCGAGGTCGAAGATCACCGAATCCCACGACGCCGCGGCCACCTCGGCCGGATAGCGCTCCAGGCAGCTGCCGCGGAAGTAGGCCCTCGTGTCGGCCGGTGGCTTCCTCATCGCGGCGCGCACCTCGTCCTCGTTGACCAGCCGGCGCATCGACCCGCGGGCCACCAGCCGGTTGTACAGGCCCTTGTCCAGCCGCACGTCGGTGTACTGCAGGTCGACCAGCTGCAACCGCGGCGAGGACCAGCCGAGGCCGTCGCGGGCCCGGTAGCCCTCCAGCAGCCGCAGCTTCGCCGGCCAGTCCAGCCGGTCGGCGCACTCGGCGGGGTCGCGGGCCAGCGCGTCGAGCACCTCACCCCAGCCACGCAGCACGTCGGCGGTGATCGGGTCGACGTCGTCGCCGACGGTCTTCTCGACGTACGCCGAGGCCCGCTCGAAGTACACCCGTTGGACGTCCAGGCCGGTCAGCTTGCGGCCGTCGACCAGCTCGACGGTGGTCTTGAGGGTGGGGTCGCGGCTGATCTGGTGTACGGCGCGCACCGGCTCGGCCAGCCGCAGGTCCTCGAACCGCTGCCCGGACTCGACCAGGTCCAGCACCAGCGCGGTGCTGCCGAGCTTGAGGTAGGTGGACGTCTCGGCAAGGTTCGCGTCGCCGATGATCACGTGCAGCCTGCGGTACTTGTCGGCGTCGGCGTGCGGCTCGTCGCGGGTGTTGATGATGCCGCGCTTGAGCGTGGTCTCAAGGCCGACCTCGACCTCGATGTAGTCCGACCGCTGGGACAGCTGGAAGCCGGCCTCCTCGCCGGCCGCGCCGATGCCGACCCGGCCGGCGCCGGTGACCACCTGGCGGGACACGAAGAACGGGGTCAGCCCGGCGATCACCGCGGTGAACGGCGTGGAGCGCTGCATGAGGTAGTTCTCGTGCGCGCCGTAGCTGGCGCCCTTGCCGTCGACGTTGTTCTTGTACAGCTGCACCTGCGGGTTGCCTGGCACCGTGGCGGCCCGCATCGCCGCCTCCTCCATCACCCGCTCCCCCGCCTTGTCCCAGATCACCGCGTCGCGGGCATTGGTGACCTCCGGCGTGGAGAACTCGGGATGCGCGTGGTCGACGTACAGCCGCGCGCCGTTGGTCAGGATCACGTTCGCGGCGCCGAGGTCGTCCAGCTCGGGGTCGCTGTGTGGGATGCCGGGCGCGCCGAGGTCGAATCCCCTCGCGTCGCGCAGCGGCGACTCCACCTCGTAGTCCCACCGCGCCCGCCGCGCCCGCGGCAGCTCCGCGGCTGCGGCGTAAGCCAGCACCACCTGCGTCGAGGTGAGCACGGGATTCGCCGTTGGGTCGCCGGGCACCGAAATGCCGTACTCGATCTCGGTGCCCATGATCCGCCTCATGACCACGAGCCTACGGTCCCGTCGCGGGTTGTCGCCCGGGGCCACCGGTGCTTTGGCACCGGCGACAACCGGCTCTGGCGATCCAGGGCGTCGCTGGCAAGGCCGCACCGAGCGACGCGTGCGATGGCACGCGAGCTGACCCGGGTGCGGGTGTCCCGCAGGCCGAGCAACGCGTGCGATGGCACGCGAGCTGACCCGGGTGCGGGTGTCCCGCAGGCCGAGCAACGCCGCCAGCGGCGTCCTGGGCGCCAGAGCTACAGGTACTGGCCGGTGTTGGTGGCTGTGTCGATGGCGCGGCCGGACTCGGCGTTCTTGCCGGTGACAAGGGTACGGATGTAGACGATGCGCTCGCCCTTCTTGCCGGAGATCCGCGCCCAGTCGTCCGGGTTGGTGGTGTTGGGCAGGTCCTCGTTCTCGGCGAACTCGTCGACGATGGCGTCCAGCAGGTGCTGCACCCGCAGGCCCGGCTGGCCGGTCTCCAGCACCGACTTGATGGCGGACTTCTTCGCCCTGTCCACGATGTTCTGGATCATGGCGCCGGAGTTGAAGTCGCGGAAGTACAGGACCTCCTTGTCGCCGTTGGCGTAGGTGACCTCGAGGAACCGGTTCTCCTCCGTCTCGGCGTACATCCGCTCGACGGTGGTCTGGATCATGGCCTCGATGCACGCCCGCCTCCCGCCGTCGAACTCGGCGAGGTCGTCGGCGTGGATCGGCAGCGTGGTCACCAGATACTTGGAGAAGATGTCCTTGGCCGCCTCGGCGTCCGGACGCTCGATCTTGATCTTCACGTCGAGCCGGCCCGGCCGCAGGATCGCGGGGTCGATCATGTCCTCGCGGTTGGACGCGCCGATGACGATGACGTTCTCCAGGCCCTCCACGCCGTCGATCTCGGACAGCAGCTGCGGCACGATCGTGGTCTCGACGTCGGAGGACACCCCTGACCCGCGGGTGCGGAAGATGGAGTCCATCTCGTCGAAGAACACGATCACCGGCGTTCCCTCGGACGCCTTCTCGCGGGCCCGCTGGAAGATCAGCCGAATGTGTCGCTCGGTCTCGCCGACGAACTTGTTCAGCAGCTCGGGGCCCTTGATGTTGAGGAAGTACGACTTCGCCTCGCCCGGCTCGGACGGCTCGCCCGGTGCGGCTGCGGCCTTGCTCGCCGCGACCTGCTTGGCCAGCGAGTTGGCGACGGCCTTGGCGATCAGGGTCTTGCCACAGCCGGGCGGGCCGTAGAGCAGCACGCCCTTCGGCGGGCGCAGCTGGTACTCGCGGAACAGCTCGGCGTGCAGGAACGGCAGCTCGACGGCGTCGCGGATCTGCTCGATCTGGCGGGACAGGCCACCGATGTCGGCGTAGTCGACGTCCGGCACCTCCTCTAGCACCAGGTCCTCGACCTCGGCCTTGGGCACCCGCTCGTAGGCGTAGCCGGCCTTGGTGTCGACCAGCAGCGAGTCGCCCGGCTTGAGCGGCAAGTCCGACAGCGGCTCGGACAGCCACACCACGCGCTCCTCGTCGGCGTGCCCGACGACCAGGGCACGGTCGCCGTCGGAGAGCACCTCGCGCAGCGCGCACACCTCGCCGATCGACTCGAACGAGCCGGCCTCGACGACGGTCAGCGCCTCGTTCAGCCGCACGGACTGGCCGCGGCGCAACCCGACGGTCTCGACGGTCGGGGACACCGCGACGCGCATCTTGCGGCCCGCGGTGAACACGTCGACGCTGCCGTCCTCGAACACGGTCAGGAAGACGCCGTAGCCGCTCGGCGGCTGGGCCAGCCGGTCGACCTCCTCGCGCAGCGCCATGAGCTGGTTGCGCGCGTCCTTGAGCGTGTCGATCAGCTTCGCGTTGCGCTCGGTCAGCTGCCCGACCCGCGCCGACGCGTCGGCCAGCCGCTCCTCCAGCAGGCGGACGTGCCGTGGTGACTCGGTGAGCTTGCGACGTAGCAGCGCCACTTCGTCCTCTAGGAACCCGATCTGGCGATGGAGCTCCGCGGCGCTGCGGGCCCGGCCTTCCTCGTCGTCCGGCCGGCCGCCGGGGCGGTCGTGCTGCATGTCGGCACCTCCTCCCGTAGCTCTCCCGGTCCTCACAACGGTACCGGCCATCTACCACAACCAGGAGCTTGTGAAACGCCAGGTTGTGTGCTGTTTAACAGATCCTTGCGCGTCGCCATCAACCCGTTATCGAGTCCTGCCGGGTATCTGTTAGGCCAACTCGGTGTCTGGCTGAATCCGGCACCGACTACGGTGCGTCCGACCGGGCGCCGGATCGAGGCTCCGCTCGCGGATCGGACGGGGGACACCGACCATGACCTACCCACCCCAGCAGCCGGACCCGTACGGGCCGCCCGGCCCGTACGCGCTGGCCGCCGTCGCTGGGGCCGTACGGTCCTCCTGCCGATGGATTCCCAGGCCAGCAGCCCTATGGCGGCCCGCCGTACGGCGGGCGGTACGGCCAGCAAGGGCAGCAGGGTTGGCCGCAGGGCCAGCAAGGCGGCTGGGGGCAGCAGCCCCACGCAGCGCAGCCGCATGGCCAGCCGTTCGGGGGACCGCCCGGTGGATTCGGCCAGCCCGGCGGTTACCCCGCGCCACCGACAGGGTCTCCGCGGAAGCGCTCGCCGCTGCCGTGGATCCTGGCCGGCGGCGGGGTCGTCGCGGTGGTCGTGGTCATTGTGCTGCTGGTCACCATGGGCGGTAGCAGCAGTGGCGGCGGTGGCGGCAGGTGGCCTCTACTGCGACTCGTTCATCCAGCAGGCCGAGGACGCCACCAAGGACCTGCCAGGCGGCGTGCCGACCGATCTGGCCGACCTGCCGGACATCAAGCTGTCGGCCTCGGTCGGCGAGGTGACGCAGCACGGGGACACGGCCGACGCCGCGGGCCATCCACCCGATCGTGTCGACTTGGCGACAAACTAACGTGGCGACAGGGGGCGCTACAGCCGGCCGCCGGTACGGCGTTGGGTGGGACGGCGCTGCGGCCGCGGCGGCGTGACACCGGCGGCCAGCCGCCGGGCGGTGAGCAGGAATGCGGTGTGCGCCACCATGCGGTGCTCCGGCCGCACGGCCAGCCCGACGACGTGCCAGGGCCGCATCAGGGTCTCCCACGCTGCCGGCTCGGTCCAGCACTGCTGCTCGCGCAGCGCCTCGGTGACGGTGGACAGCTGCGTGGTGGTGGCGACGTAGACGACCAGCACGCCGCCGGGCACCAGCGCGTCGGCGACCGTGGGCAGCACCTCCCACGGCGCGACCATGTCCAGGATCACCCTGTCCGCCCGGTCACCTGCGTGGGTGGCGAGGTCCGCGACGTGCAGCGTCCAGTTGGCCGGCGGCTCGCCGAAGAACCGTTGGACGTTGCGCACGGCGTGCTCGGCGTGGTCCGGCCTGACCTCGTATGAGGTGACCGTGCCGCCGGCTCCGACGGCCCGCAGCAGCGAGCAGGTCAGCGCCCCCGAACCGGCGCCGGCCTCCAGCACCCTGGCGCCGGGGAACACGTCGCCCCACATGATGATCTGCGCGGCGTCCTTCGGGTAGATCACCTGCGCGCCGCGCGGCATGGACAGCACGTAGTCGGCCAGCAGCGGCCGCAGGGCGAGGTACGGCGTGCCGCTCGCCGAGGTGACCACGCTGCCCTCGTCGCGGCCGATGAGGTCCTCGTGGGCCAGCGCGCCGCGGTGCGTGTGGTACTCGCCGCCCGGCTCGAGCACGACGGTGTAGCGCCGCCCCTTGGGGTCGGTGAGCTGCACCCGGTCACCGGGCTGGAACGGTCCGCTGGTGCGCTGCATGACGCGTGATCATGGCAGTCCACCTGCAGGCCTACCAGCGGCGGCGTTCGGCAAGGGCGGCGTACACGTCGGCCCGGCGCAGCACGCCGGCCGGTAGGCCGTCGGCGTCGACCACGAGGAACTGCCACTCGGGGCTGGCCTGCACCCGCTCGAGCGCGGCCGTCGGGTCGCCGCGCAGTTCGGAGTCCAGTAGCACGGCGTCGGGCAGCACCGGTTGGGCGGCGCCACCGGCCGGAGCCAGCGGCGCGTGCCCGGCCAGCTCGGCCGCGGTCTCCGGGTCGAGCAGGCCGGCGGCCACCCCGTCGGCGCGCACCAGCAGTACGCCGCGGCCAGCCGCGGCGTGCAGCGCGTCGGCGATCGGGCTCTCCGCCGGCAGTTGCAGCAGCGGTTGCACCAGCCCGATCAGCTGCACCGTGGCCGCGGGCTGGCGCTGCCTACCCAGCTCGGCGAACGCCCCGGCCAGCACGTACCACGCCATGAGCACGGCGACGCCGAACTGCAACCACGACCCAGGTGCCCCGCTGCCGAGCACGGACAGGCCCCAGACCACGAGGGCGAGGCCGACCAGCACGCCGCCGACGGCAGCCCCGCGGCTACCGGCGGCGCGGCGCCCGGTGGCCGACCACACCGCGGCGCGCAGCACCCGCCCACCGTCCAGCGGCAGGCCCGGCAGCAGGTTGAACGCCGCCACGACGGCGTTGGTGACGGCGAGCTGCACGGCGAGCAGCCACAGCACCGTGCTGGCGTCCGCGGCGAGCGCGGCAGCGCCGGCGAGCGCCGCGATGGCCGCCGACACCGCCGGTCCCGCCGCCGCGATCAGCGCGTCGTCGCGCGGCCGCAGCGGCGGCCGCGCGAGCTCCGACACCCCGCCGAGCAGGAACAGCCGTACCCGCCGCACCGGCAGCCCGAGCCGCAGCGCCGCCGCGCAGTGTCCCAGCTCGTGGGCAAGCACGGACCCGCAGAGCAGCACGGTCATGCTCACCGCGATGCCAAGCCCTGCCAGGTCCTCGACGTCTGGCAGCACGGCCCGTACCACCGGCAGGTAGGCCACCGTGACCACCAGCGCGCCGAGCCACCAGGACGGCGTGAGCAGCACCGGCACGCCGAACACCCTGGCCACCCGAAGCTCACCGTCGCCGGCGTCCACCATGAGGGGCAGCCTACGGCTGCTCGTGAGTGGCAAAGGGCGTCAGAACGCCCTTTGCCACTCACGAGGACGGCGCCGCGCGCGGCGCCGTCCAACCTGTCGGTGCGCTCGAATAGCCTTGCGGGTATGGCGCTGGCGAGCGAGGAACTGACCGGGTCGGAGCAGCCTGGGTCAGAGCACCCCGGGTCAGAGCACCCCGTGCGGCGCCGGCCGGCGCTGTCCCCGTCGCGCGCCGGCGACTTCAAGCAGTGCCCGCTGCTGTACCGGTTCAGGGTGGTCGACCGGATACCCGAGGTGCCGAGCCTGATCGCGGTGCGCGGCACCGTGGTGCACGCCGTGCTGGAACGGCTGTTCGCGCTGCCGGCCGACGAGCGGGTGCCGGCGCGTGCCCAGGAGCTGCTCGAGCCGGCGTGGCAGGATCTGCAGGCCGCGGAGCCCGAGCTGGCCGCCCTGTTCGCCGACGGCGACGGTGCGCATGACAGCGAGCACGCGGACGCCTGGCTCGACTCGGCTCGCGGGCTGCTGGCGTCCTACTTCAGGCTGGAGGACCCGCGCCGGCTGCGGCCGGAGGCGTGCGAGCAGTTCGTCGAGGCTGAGCTGGAGCCGGCGCAGGACGGCGGCGACCCCGTGCTGCTGCGCGGCTACATCGACCGGCTCGACGTCGCACCGACCGGCGAGATCAGGGTGGTCGACTACAAGACCGGGGCCGCGCCGCGGGAGGTCGGCGAGGCTAGGGCGCTGTTCCAGATGAAGTTCTACGCGGTCGTGTTGTGGCGCACCCGCGGCGTGGTGCCGCGGCAGTTGCGTCTGATCTACCTCGCCGACGAGCAGCTGCTCACCTACACGCCGGACGAGGCCGAGCTGCGCCGCTTCGAGCGCACCCTCACCGCGATCTGGACGGCGATCCTCAAGGCCGGCCGCACGGGTGACTTCCGGCCACGGCGAAGCGGCATGTGCGACTACTGCAACCACCGGGCGATCTGTCCCGAGTTCGGTGGCACCCCGCCCCCCTACCCCGGCTGGCCATCCGACGGCGTGCTGCCCGACGCCGGGCCGCAGACGCCGCTGGACCGTGCTGAATGACCCGGGCCGACTGATCGGCGCCGGATGAGCCAGGCGTACTACCTGCCGCTCGGCGATGGCCGGTTCGAGGCCACCGAGCACACGGTCGGGCCGTGGGCGGACTCCGTGCAGCACATGGGACCGCCGTCGGCGCTGCTGGCCAGGGCCATGCTGCGCTGCCGGCCGCGCGAGGACACCGCGCTGGCGAAGCTCACCGTGGACATCCTCGGTCCGGTGCCGCGGGCCGAGGTGGAGGTGGCCGCGACGGTGCTTCGTGCCGGCCGCACCATCGAGCTGATCGGTGCGCAGCTGTCCGTCGCCAGCACGGTCGCGGCCCGCGCAACCGGCTGGCGGCTGGTGCGTACCGACACGGGCGCGCTGGCCGGCGGTGCGCCCGAGCCCATGCCACCGCCGCAGGCGGGTGGCCAGCTGCCATTGCCGGACGCCTGGGTCGTGGACGGCTACCTCAGCTCGATCGAGTGGCGCTGGCTGGACGGCTGGTGGGCCGAGCAGGGCGCCGCCGTTGCGTGGGGCCGGCCGCGGTTCGACCTGGTGGCCGGCGAGCCGACGGACGGCCTGTGCCGGCTGCTCACCGTCGCGGACTCGGCAAGCGGGATGTCCTCGAGGCTCGACCCGGCGGACTGGCTGTTCCCGAACACCGACCTGACCGTCCACCTGCACCGGATGCCCCGTGGCGAATGGGTAGGCGTGCAGGCGAACACGGTAATCGGCCCTACCGGAGCCGCCGTGGCCACAGCTACCCTGCACGATCTGGACGGTGCGGTCGGTAGCAGCGCGCAGATTCTCACCGTGCGCGCCCGCTGAACGACCCCGGGCCAGAGAGCCGACGGCACGAACAGCTGACGAGAAACGGACTGTGACTGATGAAGGTGCTGATCGTCGGATGCGGTATCGGCGGCTTGGTGACCGCCCTGAGCCTGCACGAGCGGGGCATCGACTGCGAGCTGTACGAGCAGAGCGGCGGCATCCGTGAGCTCGGCGTCGGGATCAACACGCTGCCGAATGCGATCAAGGAACTGGCCGACCTTGGGCTGCTGGAGCAGCTCGACGCGGTCGGCGTCCGGACCTACGAGCTGATCATGACCAACCGGCTCGGCCAGGAGATCTGGCGCGAGCTGCGCGGGACCGACGCCGGGTACGCGGTGCCGCAGTTCTCCATCCATCGCGGCCGGCTGCAGAGCGTGCTCTACGACGCGGTGCTGGCCCGGCTTGGCGCCGGCGCGGTGCACGTCGGGCACCGGCTGGCCGGTTTCGAGCAGGACGCACGGGGCGTGCAGGCCCGGTTCGTCGACCGCGACGGGGCGCCGCTGGCGACCGTGCCCGCCGACGCGCTGATCGCGGCCGACGGGCTGCACTCGACGGTGCGGGCGGCGCTGTACCCCGACGAGGGACCGCCGCGGTGGAACGGCGTGATGATGTGGCGCGGCGCGCACGACTGGCCGGCCTTCCTCACCGGCCGCTCGATGATCATCGCCGGTGGCACGGTGGCCAAGCTCGTGCTGTACCCGATCGGGCCGGGCGCCACCCCGGACACCCGGCTGACGAACTGGGCGGTGTGCGCCCGGATCGCCGAGCCGGGCACCACGCCGCCACGGCGCGAGGACTGGTCGCGGCCGGGCCGCCGCGACGAGCTCGCGCCGCACCTGGCCATGTTCGACATCCGCGAGGTCGACGTAACCGGCCTGGTGCACGCCACGCCGCAGTTCTTCGAGTACCCGATGTGTGACCGTGACCCGCTGCGCGAGTGGTCGTTCGGGCGGGTGACGCTGCTCGGCGACGCAGCGCACCCGATGTATCCGATGGGGTCCAACGGCGCGAGCCAAGCTGTCCTGGACGCCCGCTGCCTCGCGGGCTGCCTGGTTCAGGAGGCGGACGTGCCGTCCGCGTTGCAGGCCTACCAGGACCAGCGGCTGCGGGCGACCGCGCAGATCGTGCAGATGAACCGCACCGGCGGCCCTGAGGGCGTCATCGACGTGGTCGAGGACCTCGCCCCCGACGGCTTCGGTGACATCGACGAGGTCATCAGCCACGGCGAGCTCGAAGCCATCCTCAAGGGCTACGCCACCGCGGCCGGGTTCAGCCGCGAGCAGGTCAACCGCTGACGGGTAGGTGTGCCTCCAAGTACCACCATTGGCCAGAAGTTGGGCCTTTAACTACAGCCATCACGCTACGGCGGTGACCGGTAATGGTTGTCGTTAAAGGCCCATCTAGGGCGCAATGGTGGTACTTGGAGGCACGCGCTCGTACGGTGCGGTGGTGCGGACCTCGTACCTGGCGGTGCCACCGGACACCGACCTGCGGCCGATCGGCGGCGAGCCGGGCCCGCCGATCATCGGGCACACCATCCACCTGATGCGCGACCCGCTCGGCTGGAGCAGGTACTTCTACGACAGGTACGGCCCGGTGTCGTGGACGAACACGTTCGGCATCAGGATCGTGTCGGCCGCCGGCCCCGACGCCATGGAGCGGGTGCTGGTCAACAGGGACAAGGCGTTCTCCAACGGCCGCGGCTGGGAGTACTTCATCGGGCCGTTCTTCCGGCGCGGCATCATGCTGCTGGACTTCGAGGAGCACCTGCACCACCGCCGGATCATGCAGCAGGCGTTCACCCGCGAGCGGCTGGTGGGCTACCTCGACGCCATGAACCCGAGCATCGCGGCCGGCCTCGCCGCACTGCCGGCCGGCACCGCGCCGGTGCTGGCGCATCCGGCGTTCAAGAGGCTCACGCTGGACCTGGCCACCCGCACGTTCATGGGCGGCGATCTTGGTCCGCTGGCCGACCGGGTCGACCGGGCGTTCATCGACGTGGTGCGGGCCGGCACGGCGTACGTACGGTTCCCGGTGCCGGGGCTGCGATGGTCGCGCGGCCTGCGCGGGCGGCGGCTGCTCGAGGAGCTGCTGCGCGAGCAGCTGCCGGCCAAGCGGGCCGGCGACGGCGCCACCGCGCCAGGCGACCTGTTCTCGGCGCTGTGCCACGCGCGCAGCGAGGACGGCCACCGCTTCGGCGACGACGACGTGATCAACCACATGATCTTCCTGCTGATGGCGGCGCACGACACCACCACCATGACCCTGACCACCATGACGTACTACCTGGCACGGCACCCTGCCTGGCAGGACGGGGTGCGGGCCGAGTCGGCCGCGCTCGGCTGCGACGCGGTGGCGCTGGACGATCTCGACCGGCTGGTCTCGCTGGACCTGGTGATGAAGGAGTGCCTGCGGCTGGTGACACCGTTGCAGGCGATGGCGCGCAGGACCGTGAAGGACACCGAGATCCTCGGCCACTTCGTGCCGGCCGACACGTTCGTCACGGTGTCGCAGCACTTCACCCACCACATGCCGGAGTACTGGCCGGACCCGGAGCGGTTCGACCCGGAGCGGTTCGCCGAGCACCGCAGGGAGGACCGGGTGCACAACTACGCCTGGCTGCCGTTCGGCGGCGGCGTGCACAAGTGCATCGGGCTGCGCTTCGCCGCGCTGCAGGTCAAGGCCGTGCTGCACCAGCTCCTGCTGCGCTACCGGTGGACCGTGCCGGACGGGTACGAGATGCCGCTTGACTACACGTCCATGCCGACGCCCTCCGACGGCCTACCGGTCAACCTCCGTCGCCTCTGAGCGCGGACCCGTCCGCTGGGCGGTCGCCGTCGAGGCGGCGAGTTCTTTTGTCCACGAGGGCCGCGGCAGGGAGCTGCGCGGGGCGCCTCAGAGGCGGCAGGAGCGGATGTCCGAGGCGAGGATGGCCTTGGCGCCGAGGGCGTGCAGCTCGTCCATGACCTGGTTGGCGTCCTTGCGTGGCACCATGGCGCGCACCGCGACCCAGTCCGGCTCCGCCAGCGGCGCGACCGTCGGCGACTCGAGGCCGGGGGTCAGCTCGACGGCCTTGTCGAGCAGGCCACGCGGGCAGTCGTAGTCGATCATCAGGTACTGCTGGGCGAACACCACGCCCTGCACCCTGGCCGCGAGCTGCGCCTTCTCCGGCGCCTCCGGCGCGTCGGCGCGGTCGATCAGAACGGCCTCCGACACGCAGATCGGCTCGCCGAACGGGGCCAGCCCGTGCTGGCGCAGGGTGCGGCCGGAGCCGACCACGTCGGCGATCGCGTCCGCGACGCCGAGCTGCACGGAGATCTCGACGGCCCCGTCCAGCCGGATCACCTCGGCCACCACGCCGTGCCGCGCGAGGTCGGCGGTGACCAGCCGCGAGTACGCGGTGGCGATGCGACGGCCGCCGAGCGCCGCCACGTCCCACGGGCCGCCCTCCGGCGCGGCGTAGCGGAACGTGGAGCCGCCGAAGCCGAGCCCGAGCCGCTCCCTGACCGCGGCGCCGGAGTCCAGCGCGAGGTCGCGGCCGGTGATGCCGAGGTCGAGCTCGCCGGACCCGACGTAGATCGCGATGTCCTTCGGCCGCAGGAAGAAGAACTCGACGTCGTTGACCGGGTCGAGCACGGTGAGGTCGCGGCTCTCGTGCCGCTGCCGGTAGCCGGCCTCGGCGAGCATCTCGGACGCCGGGCCGGCGAGCGTGCCCTTGTTGGGCACGGCGACGCGCAACATGATCGCGGGTTCTCCTACAGGTGGCGGTAGACGTCGTCCAGGGTCAGGCCGCGGCCGAGCATGATCACCTGCACCCGGTACAGCAGCTGCGAGATCTCCTGCGCGAGCGCGTCGTCGGCCTCGTGCTCGGCGGCCAGCCACACCTCGCCGGCCTCCTCGAGCAGCTTCTTGCCCTGCTCGTGCACGCCGGCGTCCAGCGCGGCGACGGTCGCCGAGCCGGCCGGGCGGTCCCGCGCTCGCGAGGCGAGCTCGGCGTACAGCCCGTCGAAGGTCTTCACGGTGCGTCATCCTCGCATCCCCGGCAGCGGCGCTCGCCTACCGTGGGTGTCGTGAGCCCCCGCCGCCGCCTGCTCCTGCTCGGCCTTGCGGCCGTGCTGGTGGTCGTGCTGGTGGTCGTAGCGGTGGTGGCCGGCGTGCGGCTGGTCGGCTCGACGGCCGGCAACGGCGGGCCACCGCTGCAGGATCGGCTCGGGCCCGTGCTGCTGGTCCCCGGCTACGGCGGCGACCGCGACGCGCTGGCCATGCTCGCCGGCAGGATCGAGGCGGCGACCGGCCGCGACGCCGCCGTGCTGACGCTGCCCGGCGACGGCACCGGCGACCTCGGCGCGCAGGTCGCCGTGCTGGACGCCGCAGCGCACGCCGCGATCGCTGCCGGTGCCCCGTCGGTGGACGTGGTCGGCTACTCGGCCGGCGGGGTGGTCGCCGGGCTGTGGGTGGCGCGCCTCTCCGGCGCGGCCAGCGCACGCCGCGTGATCACCCTCGGCTCGCCGCTGCACGGCGCGCAGCTCGCCGGCCTCGGCGCGGCGCTCGTTCCCGACTCCTGCCCGCCGGCCTGCCGGCAGCTCGCGCCGGGCAGCGCCGTCCTCGGCGAGCTGGACAGGGCCGGCGTCGGCGCGCGGCTGCCGTGGCTGTCGGTGTGGACCGCGGAGGACCGGACCGTGGTCCCGCCGCAGTCCGCGCGGCTGGCCGGCGCGGTGAACGTCGAGCTGCAGTCCGTCTGCCAGGACGCGCACACCGCGCACGGGCAGCTGCCCACCGACCCGCTGGTCACCGGCCTGGTGCTGCGGGCGCTGGGCACCGAGCCGCTGCGCGAGCCGGTCACGGCGGACTGTGCCGGCCTGCGGGCCACCGGTTCCTGAGCGTAACCGCCCCACTGCCACGCCGCTACAGACGCCGCTACAGACGCCGCTACAGCAGCGAGGCCAGCGGCCGCCCGGTCTCCAGCAGTGACTTGAGGCTGGAGAGCACGATCGCCCAGCCCTGCTTGGTGTCCTGGACCTCCTCCGGCGCGAGGTCCTCGTGGGTGAGGGTCAGCCGCACGACGTCGCCGACGGGTTCCAGGTCGAACGTGACGCGTGACTGTTTGGCCGGGTCGTCGGCGTCGGCCGGCCAGCCCCAGCTGTGCACGAGGCGGCGCGGCGGGTCGATCTCGAGGATCGTGCCAACTCCGTCCACCCCACCGTCCGGGCGCCGGTGCTCCCAGCCGTCGCCCTTGGTCCATCCGGACACGTTGCGATGGCCCCAGTACTGCGTGGTCAGCTCAGGGTCGGTGAGGGCGTTCCAGAGCTGGTCGGCCGTCGTGGCGATGTAGGTGACGTACACCAGCTTCGGCTTGTCCATGGGATCGGGCTCCTGTTCGAGTCGTTGTTTGATGCTGCTGAGCGCCTGGAGGTCCGGCCGCTCGAACTTCGCGATCCAACGCCGGTAGATCTCGTGCAACGGCACCGGATTGAGGTAGTGCAGCTTTTCCCGGCCATGCCGGACGGTGGTGATCAGTCCGGCGGCCTCCAGCAGCGCGAGGTGCTGCGTGACGCCCTGGCGGGTGGTCGCCAGGTCCCGGCACAGCGCGGTCAGGGTCTGGCCGTTGTCGGCATGCAACCGGTCGAGCAGCCGCCGGCGGGTCGGATCCGCGAGCGCCCTGAAGACTCTGGCCATGCCCTCGTCCTCGTCACGCCGCACGACCACACAATAGGCAAGTAAATACTTGCATGTCAACCGGCGGCGCTAGCTCGTGATGTCGCGGGTGGTGAAGTTGGCCCACGCCGCACCGAGCAGCACGGCGACATAGCCGACCTGCAGCTCCGTCCCACGGCGGATGTCGCGCCAGAAGATCGGGTCGCGGAAGAAGTCCACCCAGGCCAGCCAGCGGGTGGTCGGCAGGTACGGCGTGATCACCGCGGCCGCGTCGAGCGGGGTCAGCACGGCGCTGGCGACGATCACAGCGAGCGCGCCGAGGGCGGCGGCGAGGCCGGAGTCGGTGACCGTGGACAAGAACAGCGCGATGGCGCCGACCGCGATCATCGACAACGCGATGTAGCCGATGGTGCCGGCCAGCCGCAACACCAGCTGCGAGGAGCTGAGCTGCACCCCGGACAGCGAGGTGATGCCGCCGGGCTGGCCGAGCGCGGCGCCAGGGCCGAAGCCGAACGCCGCCACGCCGACCAGGTAGCCGGTCGCGGTCACCGCCGCCACCGCCAGCAGCACGAACGCCGCGATCGACACCAGCTTGGCGACGAGCAGGCGGGTGCGGCCGACCGGCCGGACGAGCAGGTAACGTAGCGTGCCGGCGCTCGCTTCGCCGGCCACCGCGTCGGCGGCG
>Ga0210378_10000213_pt1 | contig 28434 bp, 17 predicted proteins | sample PLM1_60_b1redo_FD_155465 | JGI IMG/M metagenome (GOLD analysis project Ga0210378, IMG submission 155465) | Groundwater sediment microbial communities from an aquifer in East River, Colorado, USA - PLM1_60_b1 redo | ecosystem: Environmental > Terrestrial > Soil > Riparian zone | place: USA: East... | reverse complement strand
AGTTCGGCATAACCAGGCTGTCGGCATAATTCGTGAAGGGCACCGAGAGATCCGTGGCGAACCTGAGGATCATGTCTTCGAATCGTCGGAACCGGGCGATGAGGGTGCGTGCCTTGTCGGCGAGCTTGGTGTGTTCGCCCTGGTTGTCGACCTCGCCTCGGGCGAGGGCGCCCAGGTATCGGTTGCGGATCTGTTTCAGGGTCGTCTCGTCGAGGCGGTCGGCGCCGCGCTCGCGAGCCTCGTGCGCGGCCCGGTTGGCCTGCAGCAGGGTGGTGGCCATGGCGGTGGCCCACAGCTGACCGTCGGGGTCGGCGTCGGAGATCGAGCGCAGGTCCCGGAGTAGATGGGCCCCGCACCAAGCATGAACGGCCGTCAGGTGCGCGTAGCCGGCATAGCCGTCGCGCACCAACACCCCGGCGAACTCCGGTAGCACGCCACCGGCGTCGATGGTGGCCGCGGAGCGGTCCCCGACATGCATCAGCGTCAGGTACTCGGTGCAGGCCACATGCACGTAGCACAGGGCACCCGCGGCGCGGCCAGGTGTCTCGTCGACGTGCAGCACCGGCGCGGAAACCAGCAGCCCGCGCATGTGGCCCAGGAACGTCCTCTCCAGCCGGCGCGCCGCGCGGCCACGGATCCCGGCCAGGAACCCGGTGGAGACATCGATCGCGGTCAACGCTTGCAGCAGGTCACGGGCCCGGCCGACCGGCAGGTAGTGCGCACAGGTCAACAAGGCAGCGCGGGCCGCGGCCTCCGGGCCGATCCGCACCGGCGAGCCCGGCGCGGCCACGATCTCGGCGTGCTCGACCGGAACCGCCGCATCATCCAGCCCGGGGTGGTGACCGCCCCGCAACACGAGCACACCTTCGAGATCCGCTGGTACTCGGTGACCTTCGGCGGCGGCGTCGGTGCGACATCGACCACCTGACGCCGCTGACGACCGCACTCCACGGCTGCAGCCAGCGAGGCATCACAGCGCCGGCAGCGATCCGGCCGGATCTCCAGCCTGTCGTCGGCATCCTCGACCAGGCTCCGCCAGGACGACGACGCGCCCGGCTGCTTACCGGGCTTGCGCCCCGAGCGGGTACGCAACGAACGCTTCCTCGCCGGCCTCTTCGACCACGGCGCATCCGAGGACGGCGGCCGCGACGAGGTTGACGAATCGGACCCAGCCTGACGCTTCAACTCCGCGATCTCATCGGCCTGTTCCCGAACGATCCGCTCCAGGTCCACCACCTGCGCAGCCAACTGCCCCACCAGCTCCTGCAGCTGCTCATAGGTCGGGGCCTCGGACACGCAGCCACCCTGCCCGACCCCACACGAAGATCAACCCGACACGGCCGACCAAAGTCACAACAGCCTCACCAGCCACAACCGCACCAGCTGAATAGCTACCAAGGCCACAGCGTCAGAACCGCATCGCGACCCCGCGTCAACCAAATGAACACGGCCACGATCACAAGCCAGCCGACCGCATAGAACGGCGGGCCGTAAAGCTGTTGGTAGACACGGGCCAGACGCCCACGAAGCAGGTGGTCGTAGAAGTGCTTGCCGGCTTCGCCAGATAGGCCCTTGCCGAACTCTCCTGCCACGCGCGCCTCCTCGCCAGAGAGCCGACCATGCGCGACTCATTGTGCTCGGGCGTGGCACGTCTCGGGTAGGGCCAGGGTAGGCCTCCGAGTCCGGGTGGGGATCGTCTTACGACCGGGTTGGACGGGCGTTCACGGGTCAACATCGCCGGGCCGCAAACTCCCCAGTGACGGAGCTGCGCCCTTCGTCCACGCCGACCGGACTGAATAAGGATGCAGTCCAAGGTCGGCACCCGAGCATCCGGTCATGCCGCGTTGAGTTCAGCTGCGGAACAGCCAAGTGGCTCAGTAGAGTCTGCGGGATCGCTCGTCGTACAGATGCCAACCGCGCGTGGTCATGTGTCGCGAAGGTCGTCACGTACATGAGGTTCTTGAGGTTCGCCGAGAGCTGGAACGATGCCATGCCGGGTGGTGCGTCCGGTAGTTCGACCTTCTCGGCGGCGCTGATCGTGGTCCAGAGGTCGCCGTGCGCGATGCCGCTGCACAACTTCCAGGCGAACGGCACAGCCTTGGTGTTGGGCGCCAGCGCCTCGTTGGCTGCATTGACGATCTCCCAATAGCCAAACCTTGCGCGTCGCGTCTGCCGGATCAGCACCGGCGCGCGTGGCGAGCTCGCGCACCTGGTCCAGTCGCTGCTCTTCCGATCGTGGCCCGACCGTACCGACCAAGGTCTTGGCTTGCTCTCCGTTGCGGATGTCCACCGCTGCAAGACGCAGCCGGCGGGTGATCCGCTCCGTTCGACTGGCCGGATGGAGCATCCAGACCGCGGCGCTCGCGTTCTCCAGGGCAGCACGCACGAGGGAGTATGGCGCGTACATGAGGATCATTCGCGCATCGCGGAGGACCGAACGCAAGCAATGGAGGTGATCAACAGCGTGACTCAGCGCGTGCCAGGTGCCATGGCTGGTTTCGTACGGGTGGGTTCGCTCGTCGTCTGCCCGCAGCGGACTGCCCGGTACCGGGTACTGGCGTTGGCTGCCCGGGTCGATCCTGGCGAGCCAGCCATCCACAGCCCCCAGCAACCGCAATAGCTCCGCGTACTGCGGCCTCTCCCGCTCATCCACGCCTACACCGTACGGACCACTAGATGCCGCGAGCGAACGGGGTTACCAGGCGCAGGTTGAAGGAGCGGCGAATGTCCGCATCTAATGCGACGAGCGCGCCATGCGTAACCAACATCCGTGTGGGGCCCGTTTCGTGTGCACAGCCGCTGACACCTTCACTCCAGCGATGCAGGATCGGGTGATCTCCGCCTCGATATCAGTGATAACGTCCGATTCAAATCAGTCCGGGGAGAACTCCTTGCTGGCACGTCGGACAACCTCATTGACCTTCACTTGGATCTCAGCGCGGTGACTCACCGTCGCCTGCAGCCAGATCACTCGGGACCGCAGCAGCCGAGCCGGTCTGTCGCATACGTAGTATTTCGCACCATCGTCCATGAGGGGAAGAACTCTTCAAATTGAGCGTCGCTGGCCGGCCTCGCCTTAGCTGAGTGCAATGCCTTCGCCTCAGCATCGTGACGTCCGGCCAGGTGTCGTGTGGGGCAGCGATTATCCGTACGTAACGCAGGTGTAGTCGTTCACTACCTGGATCCATCCACACGCCTTGATTTGCTCTTCAAAGGCACCCAGCATATGAGTATATGCTGAAGTGCCATAGTCGTTGGATGTTTGCGATCCATTCTGGTGTCCGGGAAGATCGTAACGAAACACACCCTCGTTCAGGTTTTGGGCGCCGATATAGCTGGTCACCCTGGACCAGTACGCAGCGCACGTTGGAGACCCACGAAGCTCGACTTTGCCAATGACAGCACCATTGCGCACGATGCTCTTGGCAGCATAGGTCTGCCCGTCCATCGAGCACCCCGTTGTCACCGGGCTCTTTCCGTCGCAACTCTTGTACGAACACGTCGCGGCCGCGGCAGGCACCGACGGAAGGATGAACATTAACCCAGTAAAGATCAGCAGTACCGCTGTGACAATGCCTCGCTGCAGCCCCATGATGTTCCTTCCTGATCTATGTATAGTGGGACGAGACGAATATCAAATCACGATCCGGGCAGCTGTTACCCGGTTCGTCCCGTCGCTTGCCGTCGAGCCTCCCGGCTGCTGAGTAGATGAGCGAGGCGCTGACCGATGACAGTTGAAACTAGATCTTGACAATGCGCTAGTCCTCGGGTTGTTCGAACAGTTGGGATCATCGCCAACACGCACCAACGTCACGACACAAGCGTCACCTCCGTTCAACGCGCAACCAGTGACCTCCTGCCCCACCCATTCGCCACGGCGAACCCCCCGAATGGCTCACTGCCGCGACTTGCGGCACCGGGCACCAGCGATTTCGCCGCCCAGCCACAGCCGGCCTACATAGCATCACGGTCCACGCAACACGATGATCAGGTCTCGGGTAGCAGATCAAGGTCGACAGCAGCTTTGCCACACGCTCGGTCATGCCGCACCCCGCGCGTCCCCTTCAACATCACCGACGCGGCGTGATGCGAGCACAGCGAAGTAGCAGCAATGCGGTTGTGGCTGTGACGTGTCGATGGCTCGCCTGTGCGACCGCGCTCGGCCCTGGGGCACTCCTGTCCGGTGATCAGCGAATGCGTGAGCCGTTGGCCACGACGGCCGCTGGTCGGGCGAGCAGGCGCGGGTCGTCGCGGGGATCGTCGTGGTAGGTGACCAGATCGGCGGGTCGGCCTTCGGTCAGGCCGGCCAGTCCGAGGTATCGGCGCGCCGCTGTGCTGGCCGCGGCGAGGGCGGCCGTTGGCGCCAGTCCGAACTCGGCGAGCAGCGCGACCTCACGGGCGAGGGTTCCGACCACGTCGGTTCCGGTCATGATGGTTACCCCGATGTTGGCCGCGGCCGGCAGCAGCCAGCCCAGGCGCTCCTGGGCGCGCAGGTAGCGCTCCCGTCGGTCGGGATCCTCGGCGCTTGGCGCCGCCGCGGTGAAGGCGCACAGCGTGGGCGTCCACGCCCCACCCCGCGCGACGAGTGTTCCCAGGTCGTCCTCATCAAGGCCATAGCCGTGCTCGACGGAGTCGATTCCCGCGTCGATCAGCGACTTGACGTGGACCGTCGTGCTGTGCGCCGCGACCCGCGCACCGGCGGCGTGTACGGCATCAACCAGGCGCCGGACATCGACGATCGGATACGTCGGCGACGGCGCTGACGGTGGCTGGTCTGACCCTTTCAGGACTGGGAAGTCGCCCACCAGCTTGACCCAGCTGGCGCCGGCCGCCACCTCGGCCAGCGCGGCCGCGACCAGGTCCTCGGCCGGTACCGGCTCGTACAGCCTCGGGTAGTACTGGCCCTCAGGTGCCAGGAATCGTCCGCAGGCCAGCAGTTGGCCATCGTCCCGGCCGAGCGCCAGTTGCAGAGTGACGCTGCCAGGGCTGCCGGTATCCCGCACCGCGGTGACCCCGGCGGCCCTGGCCGTGGCGAGGTTGGCCAGGGCGGCCTGCACGCCCAACCCGACCGGCTCGCCCCGCTCATCCTGACCGACACTGAGATGACAGTGGGCGTCAACCAGGCCCGCCAGGACGAAACGACCCGGCAGCGGCTCGGCGTCCGCCGGCGGCACCGACGCCCAGCGTCCCGCTGCCGTGACACCGGCCTCGATCACCTCGTCATCCGGAAGCAGGACCGCGCGCAGACGCCAAGCCGTCACAAGAAACACCTTAGGTGGCGGCCGCACCACGACGGACCGACCACAGCACGCCCCTGTCCTTCACCGCGGGCAGCCCGCAGCGCATCCGCCACACCACATCCGACTCTGCCGCCGAGCGCGATGCGCCCGACGACCGGGTCGCACCGTACGCCGAACGCACGATCAAGCCGCCGCTGGGCGGTCCTGCCGGCGAGCGGGGGCATGACGTACCGGGCAGCGCATCGCCGGATGCCGCCGGCCAGCGTGCGCGATCGCCGCACACGGTGCCGGAGTTCGTGCAATGCCACAAACGCTGATGCCCGGCAGGCCCACCCCAAGCGGGCCGTTTCCGCTGGTAGACGGCAGTGCAGGGTGGGCCAAAGCAACCAAGCGGTGGGCCTAACGTGGCACAACCCGAACCCTCCCGTGCTCGTCAAGGGCCCAGAAATCGCGATCCAACCGGTGGGCGGCCGCCGCGCGGTGGCCGGTGGGTCTTGATCCAGCCTGTGGCTCGGATGGCCGTCACTGCCAAGGCACGACGTACCGGCCGTCGTCCCGTCGACGCCCGCTCGCGCCGAGAGCAGCACCTTGATCTTACTCATCTGCCGATGAGCGCGGGAGGCACGGCCCCGGATCAGGTGACCTCGTCGGGCGCTGGGGCCACGCATCGGGTGGCCCGGCCGCGCAGCAGTCCCATGACGCTTCCCTGAGGCAACGCCGCGCGTCGCTCTGACCTGTAGGTTGCGGCCGTGGGAGACGCCGAGAAGGTTCGCGCCAGCAGAGACGGGGACAGGTTCCATTACTACTGGGCTGCCCGCCGGGCGCTGCGTCTCTTGGACCTGGCCGGCGACCTCAAGGTCGTCGGCGTCGAGGGCCTACCTGAGGGTGAAGACGTGACGGGCGAAGAGGTCATCGACGTCGCCGAGTACTACGGCGGGCACGACGCCGCCACCTGTACGAAGTTCCGCTACGCACAACTCAAGCACTCGACGATGCGGACCGACGAACTGATTGTCGCCTCGGAGCTCAAGAAAACGCTGGTGAAGTTCGCCGGGATCTACCGCGGGCAGATGGAGAATGGCCGGGAGGAGAAGCTCAAGTTTGTCTTCGTCGCGAATCGCACGTTGAACGATAAGGTTCGACTCTCACTCGAGGAGCTCGCCGCGGGCGCCAGTGCGTTCACGCACAAGTCTGAGGCCGAGCTACTGCGTGGATACATGGGGTTCGGTGCGGACGTCGAGCACGAAGTCGACTTCTGTCGGCGCTTCCGGGTTGAGGATAGCGGGCCCGGTATCGCAGACATGGAGCAGGTCCTTCGTGGCGAGTTGCAGCAGTTCTTGCCCGGTGGCGGCACTGGCACTGAGATGTCGCAGCTGATGGAGACCGTTTCGCGCTGCGCGACGTCGCTCGTGGACAAGCAGACACTCGAAGCGGGCGACATCCTGGTGGCCCTGCGCACCACCGAAGAAGAACTGTTCCCGGCACGCAGCGCCATCGAACAGCTCGACCACGTCATTCACACCCAGGACGTCGATGACGTCACCGCCGCGCTCCGGAACGGGCCCAACAACAAGGTGCTGCTCACCGCGGTCGGTGGCGTGGGCAAGTCCATCCTGGCGTCGGTTCTGAAGCGAGTTCTGCCGGAGGGCTCGGTGACCATCGTCTATGACTGCTTCGCTGGCGGCGACTACCGAAAGGTCACCTCCCAACGTCACCAGCATCGAATCGCTCTCACCCAGATATCCAACGAGCTCGCAGCCGAGGGGCGGTGCACGCCGCTCATCCCTACTCAGGCAACGGAGTCCCAGTACACGCGGGTGTTCATGCGCCGAATTCACGGGGCCGCAGAACAACTCGCGCGTGACGACCCGAAGGCGCTCCTCACGGTTGTCATCGACGCCGCCGACAACGCGGCGATGGCCGCTGAAGAACAGCAACGGCACACGTTCGTCACCGACTTGTTTCGGGAGGACTGGCCGGCGAACGCTCGGCTGGTGCAGTTGTGCCGTCCCGAGCGGAAGCATCTGCTGAAGGTGCCGCAGGCCGGTGTGACTGAGATGACGCTCGTCGGGTTCCAGAAGCGCGAGTCCTTGGAGCATCTGCGGACGAGGTTCCCGGATGCGACCGAGGAAGAGGGCGCCGAGCTGCATGTACTCAGTGACGGAAACCCGCGGGTCCAGGCGATGGCCATGGAGAACGCTGAGTCGGTCGCGGAGGCCCTTGCCGCCATCCAGATTGCGAAGAACACGCCCGGCGAGGTCTTGGACAGCCTGCTCGCCCAGCAGGTTCACGGCGTCGCCGACCAAGGGCACCTGCTACCCGGCGAGCTTTCGCGACTGTGCGAAGCGCTGGCGACGCTGCACCCACCGATGCCGCTGGACGACCTGGCCGAAATCACCAAGTTGAACGCCAACGCGATCCGAAGCTTCGCTGTCGCGCTCGGGCGCGGCCTCCACGCCGCAGGCAACACCATTCAGTTCCGCGACGAACCAACCGAGACGTGGTTCCGGAGGACCCACGGCCTAGGACCTGCCCGGAAGCGGAAGTTCGCGATGACCATCAAACCGTTCGCCGCGACGTCGCCTTACGTCGCGAGCACGCTTCCGCAGCTCCTCTTCGAGGCGGACATGCTCAACGAGCTCGTCGAGATGGCGCTGTCGGACACCGGTTTGCCGGGTGGAACCGAGGAGCTCCAGGCTCAGGAGATTGCACGTTCGCGTGCCCGGTTCGCCCTGTGCGCGATGCTGCGCGCCGGACGCAACCCGGACGCCGCGCTGCTGGCGGTCAGGGCCGGTGACATGTCGGCTGGTCACTCACGCAAGATGAAGGTGTTCCGGACGCATACGGACATCACTGCGAGGTTCTTGGACGCGGACGTCATCGATACGCTCTGCTCCGGCCGGGAACTGGCCACCGACTGGCCTGGCTCGAACCTTCACGTCGAAGCGGCCCTGTTGTCCCACATCGACCAGTTCAAGGACCTGGCACGCAGCCGCCTGAGGTCGGCGTCCAACAACTTCGGCGCCATCTTGAGGCTGCCCGAGAACGAGCGATCCCGCCTGAGGAGCAACATCACGGCGAGTGAGGTCGCGGACCTCGCGATGGTGGCCACCAACATCGACGGTCCCGAAGGCGGGCTCCGCTTCATGTCTCGCTGGCGCCCGAAGAGATTCGTTCGCAGCGTGGCAGCGAAGTTGTGCGCCCGCCTAGCAGACGCCGGACGCTATGACGACCTGGCAGGGCTCATCGTGACCGGCAAGCGGCACGGGCATGTTCAGGCGGCTGTCGCAGAGACGATGTTCGAGTACAACGTCATCCCGCCTAATGAAGCCACCGAGGCCCTGATCAAGATGCTGGGCAAGCGGAAGAAGCCATTCAAACGGGTTCGTGACGTCTTCGATGATGAGCCTGACGTTCGCGGAGTCGTGTGGGCCCTGGTCCATGGTCTGCGGGCCGGCCACGTGAGCGACGCTGAGGCGCTCCGCGTTCTCGACATCCACCTTCCTGACCACCTTCCCGACCACACAGGCTCGCGCCTGAACACGCTTTCCCCAAGCAGCCACCTGCTCGCCTATGCGCTGCGCGCCCGCCTCACAGGCGACCCTCTCAAGGTGGAAGACGTCGCGAGCGAAAAGCTGGTCGAGCTGATGGAGGAGAAGGAGCATTCCAGCGACCACTACGCGCGAGACTTCAACGCGAACATCCCGCGTTTGTTGCTGTGGGCCGAATGCTGGCTGGCGGCAATTCTCGATGGTGACACGGAGGAGGTGGGGTCCAAGTTCGACGCGCTGGCCTCCCATGACCTGACGTCGGTCAGCGGCTACAACACTCCGTTCGTATTCGTCAATGCAGTCGCCGAGATCGCGACCCGGATACTGACTCTCATCCCACGAGAAGACCTCGTCGAAAGGTTCGCGAGCTGGCACAGGGCCGCCGACGCGCCGCTAACTCGTTCCCGCCTCGCTGTCGCGCGGATTGCGTCGCGCTCGCCGCACCTTGAGGCCGTTGGCCTTGAGGCGGTGACGCGTGGGATTGATGCTGCGCAACGTGACCGGACGGACGCTGAGACCAGGGTCGAGTCGCTGATTGACCTTGCGCGAACGCTCCTCGCCCTCAATGAGGCCGAAGCACGGGCCATTTTCGATGCGGCAGTGAATGAGGCTGAGCAGGTGGGCGATGACCTGTACGCCCGCTGGCAGTCCCTCGTGAACACGGCGATGGCGCTGGCTACCGGTACCGAACCTGTTCGCGCATACCGCCTGTTCCAGATTGGGGAGGAGCTGGACCGCGCGCAGCGCGAGTTCCACACAACCGAGTTCGCTGAGCGTCTTCGCGCCATGCATGAGCCGACCTATGTCGCCGCCACGTCGCGGGCACGCGACAGGCGCACGTTGGATTTCGACCTGATGCTCACGCCGGCTTTCAAGGGAGCAGCGGGTCCAGGACCTGAACGGCTAGCCCTTCTGGCGTTGTACGTGTTCGAGCCACGGTCTGGATGGGAGATCCCGGTCGTCGACCTTTCGCCGGCATCTGCAGCGATGGCGACCAGCGTCTTCGAGGCATTCACCCGCTACGAACGCGCACCGGGTGATATGCCGGAGCAGTCGTCTGAGCGTCCCAGCATCTTCGGGCACCGGGAGAAGGACCTGCCCGTTGACCCGGCCGTCCGGTTCGCGGACAGTGACTTCACCACTGAGGACGCCTGGAACGACGCACTGAGCGAACTTGGGTGGCGAACTGAGGAACGACGCGCGCTGGCCGAGTTCGCCATCGACAAGCATCCGAACCGGCGCTCCGAAGTGCTGGTCGCGCTGGGTCGCGCAACGAGGGCGACCGAGACCGATTTCGCGAATCTCGCCCAGGCCGCCGCGCAGCGACCCCCAACGCTCGCGCTCAAGGGAGCCCTAGCGCGGCTCGGCACCACCCTGGCAACCCGTTTCGCACGGCACATCTGCACTCAGACCTACGACGACGCCGACATTGTCGCCGTCGCCGATGCAACTGGGACCACGGTCAGCAAGCTGACACAGGTTGCGTTCCAAGAGCTCGGCCGCAGCGCTCACCAGCTGAACTACCAGGACTACTTCCTTCTCGCGTCCCGCCTCGCCAACACGTTGGACACGGAGCCCGCTGGCGACGTGTTCGACGCTCTGGCGAACCTGTTCGAGGACCTTGCGCCGTCCGGCACGTCCTCCGACGGTCCCTACGAGTCACTGCCGAGCCCACCGGCCGACTCAGCGTCCTGTGTCGCCGGCCTCATCTGGGCTGCGTTGGGCGACATGGCCAGCGAGTCACGGTGGCGAGCAGCGCACGCCATCTTGCTGTTGGTGCGACTCGGCTGCGAGGACGAACTTGATGCCCTTGCCCGCTTAGCCGACGGCACCGAGCTGGTGGCTCCGTTCCTCGATGCGCGGTTCCCGTTCTACTCACTCCACGCTCGCATTTGGCTGCTGCTGGCTCTCGCACGGGCAGCGAAGGAGCCGAACGCCGCCATGTTGACTCGTTTCACCACCTGGCTGATCGGCGTCGTCCGCGGCCCGTACCACGCAGCGAACCAGGTGCTCGCCCAGCGAACGTTGGTTGAACTGTCAGAACGCGACCTCATTGCCCTCGAAGGCGCGGACGGCGACGTGCTCACGACGCGGGTCGTCGCTGACTACGTCGAGCTGGAATACGAGGAACGGCATGCTCGTCCCAACCCGCTTTTCTACGGCGAAGAAGATGAGGACGCCGAGCTCGAACGGGACCGATTCTTCTTCGACTTCGAGCGGTACTGGTGCAGCGACGTTGCGGAGATCTTCGGAAGCACCGAGAAAGACATCGCACGACGCGCCGCCCAGGTCGCCGCCAAGTTCGACGGATACGAGGTGTTCGCCGCCGGGAAGGATCCGCGCTCCAGCGCGGGCGTCTATGACCAGCGACGTTCCTACCCGGACCACAGCAGTTGGCCGGGCCAGGACAACCATTCGTTCTACATGGCGGTTCATGCGTTGCTGACTGTCGGTGCCGAACTTGCCGAGACTGAGACCGCATACAAGGAACCCGACTCAGCCCAGGACTCCTACTATGACTGGCTGGCCCGGTTTCTGCCGAAGCGGCCCGACGGCAGATGGCTCGCGGACCGCAGAGATCCTCCGCCAACCCCAGCCCCCGATGGGGCGCTCGCGGCCCAGGTGTCGAACGTGGACTGGCCATGGACCCTGTCGAAGTGCGACTTCGGGAGGGTGGCCGGCGTCGGACGCGATTGGGTGACAGTGTGGGCGAACGTCGACTCGGCACACGGCGAACTCTCAGAAGACACGATGGTCGAAAGCGCCCTTGTACCCCACGAGACCGCGCGCTCACTCCTGGTCGCGCTGCAGACATCGCCGCGGGGTCCGTACTCGTTCAGGATGCCGACGACCGACGAACAACACGACTGTCCCGACAAGCACCCGTTCGAACTCATACCGTGGCTGGACAAGACGACGTACCACTACGGCATCGACGAGCGCGACGAACGTGGAGGCGGCATCAGCTTTCCTCCGACGGGACCCGGCGAGAACATCATCGCCCCGTTCAACCTGACGACAGACGAAGACCAGCGCATGTGGTTCCACGAACGCGTTCCGGTGTTCCGCAGCAGGGCCTGGAGCAACATGAGTCCCGGACTGCATGACCGCGATACTGGAACCCGCGGCGAACAGCTCGAAATCCATCTCGAGTTCTTGAAGACGGTTCTCCAGGAGCTCGACATGACCCTGGTACTTCAAGTCGGGCTACTTCGCGACAGGTACCGCCCGTCCTATGAACGCCGAAAGGAAAAGGACGATGAGTTCGACTGGCTCGAGCGGTCCGGCAAGGTCTATCTCATCGATCCGGGAGGACACTGGCTCGAATACTGACGAGGTCTTCGAACTCGGGCGCATGCTCGCGGCTCACTTGGAGGACCACAACACCGTCGGCCAGTGGATGGCGCATCATCTGGCTGAGCTCGGCGTGGCCGCCCAGGACGATGCGACCACAACCGTGGAGCAACGGCAGCTAATCGTGGAGACCATCCTGAAGGTATGGACCCATCGTCGCCGCTACCCCGGCAGAGCACCACTGGAGGAATTCTCCAACGTGCTCGTGGCGCTCGATCGCCTCGGCGATAGCAGCCCGTGGAAGTTCTCCCGGCTGTTCAACGCAGACACCGAGATGCCTGACCCGGGCACCTCAGGTCTTCCGCTCGTAGCCACCGCGGCCGAACTCGAACGCCTCACGCGCGAAACCCTGCTACGACTCATCTGGCTCGCAGCCCAGGACGCGAAGGAAAAGAATCAGCAGTGGCTGGAAGTCGCCGACAAGGTCGCATCAAACTTGGAGAGCGAAGTAACCACCACCCTGTGGCGACTTCGCCGCCAGGTCGCACGCCGCGCCCTCCGCCTCGGCGTCGTAGAAGGCGACCCGAGAGGTATCACTGAGACCGCCACCGAGACACCAGCCGAGGACAGTGGCGCCGAGGACGAGGCTGAAGACGCGGCCGAAGTTCTCACCAACGACGCGGCGGACGACATTGTGGACAGCGACTTCGAGGACAGCGGAGGGGACCCGTTCGACGATGAAAATGACGTAGATGACGACGAAAGCAACCCGCTGAGCGACATCAACCACGTCAAGCGCCTACGCGAGATGGCAGACTTACTCAACAAGGTCGCCGACGCTCTCAACGTCCCCGAGCCCCCGGCTTGAGAAACAGCAGCGTCAGGAAACGACAACGACGCCGCGAAGCATCGCGTGTCGGTCCTTGCTGCCTACTCGCCGGTCCCATTCGCAGGACAAGCTGAAGACGGATCAATCGCAGAGCACACGTCGCCGATGGCGGTGCCGGGCTTGCGGTGGTCCTCCGGCAGGCGCATTACCCTAAGACCCATTTGCTGTGCGCGCAGGCGCATGCCGACGTCATCAGTCAGCACTCGGGCGCCCGTTGCCGGGTGCAGGTTGGCCAGGTCGGCGGCGCACCGGAGGATCGACAGGTCGACGTCACCGCTGCGGTCGTCGGCGTCGACCCAGACCTCCAGAACAACGCCTTGACGTAGTTGCACTGGTCGTCCTGGTTGACTGCCGTTGAGAACACGCTCGAGGTATCGGACGGCGGTGGCGGCCCTCCGAGCGAGCTCGCCGTTGCCGTATTTCTGCCGGTCCAATTCGTCAATTACGCGAAGCGGCACAACGAGCCGAGTAACCTTAACATCCTCGCCTTGAGCCTTAAAAACCTCTCTCCACAAAACGTCGCCCGGCGGCCGCCAGTGATTGAGCATGTTCGTGTCGTAGACCACCGGCAGGCCCGTCCGGGCAGCCAGTCGCTTCAACACCTCAAGTTGGGCGTGAGCCTGCTCCAGTGCACTTTTCTGGTTCTCCATCTCTGTAATTAGAGCCTGGTTCTCGGCACGTAGGGCTCGCTGTACGTTTGCTGCCACGTTGGGGTCGGTGATGACGCCATGCTCCGAACGCGCATCACCGATTGGGAGCAAGTTCCAGTAGGCCGCGGAACGCAGACCTGAACCTACGTCCGGAACGGCGAAAGTCTGTTTGAGCGCCGGATAGGTTTCATGGACCGCATCCATATAGGCACGGTAGAGATCACTCGTGTTGCGCGCGTTGAAACCACTTCGTCTCCGCTTGGCGGAACACCTCGTCGGCATGTGCGAGGGTGATCCCCGGGTTCAGTCTCATGCTGCGATCATGACAGATCGCGATCCAGGACCATCTCCAAGAAACGCGCGGTCATGCCGCGGGGCGTGCGAACTGGGGTTGTGGCATGAGGAGCTGCGAGCCCTGGTTTGGCGGTTGGGAGCAGCGGCGAGGCGAGCGGATATGTTGTCCGGCTCGCGTTTGGAGTGTTTAACGGCCCGCTGGTCGCCAGTTTTGACCGCGGCACACGGTGGGGCTTCACGCGCCGGCGAACACGTCCTTGTGGGCCTCGGCGAACTGACGGTAGTTACAGGCCGATCGCCCGAGGACCTCCTGCACCGCGTTGGTCACGGTCGCCGCGTGACCTGCCCGAACCGTTTGGTAGAGGGCCACCAAGGCGTCGGCGATCCAGGCCGGTAGACCGGCGGCGGCCAGGTTGGCACGGAACTGGTCAGATGGCACGTCGACGTAATCCACGCGGCGGCCAATGACCTCAGAAAGCACGGCGGCGGCCTGCGGCATGCTGATCGCCGCCGGCCCAGTGAGCTCGTACGTGGCCGCCGCACGCCCGTGGCTGGTGAGCGCTTCGGCTGCCACCGCGGCGACGTCATCCACGTCGATGTAGCCGGCCGCACCGTCGCCGGCCATGCCGTACCAGCGCCCCTGGCTCCTGATCGTGTCCACTGGCAACAGGTGGACCTGCATGAACGCGGCCGGCCGCAAGATCGTGTACCCCAGTCCCGAGCCGACCAGATACTCATCGACGTCGGCGTGCCAGCGCCCGAAGGCGACCGGCGATGCAGGGTCCGCGCCCATGACTGACAGGGCGACGACGTGACTGACCCCGGCCCGCTTGGCGGCGTCGATCGCGGCCTTCTCCCGGGTCGGCTGGTCGGGATGGGGCGGAGACAGCAGAAACAAGTGATCACACCCGGCCATCGCCCGCTCCAGCGTGTCCGGTCGGTCGAAGTCACCCTCGACCGCCTCGACCCCGAAGCGTTCGATCACCTCGCGGCCAGCCAGAGAGTGTGCCAACGCCCGAGACGATGCGCCTCGTTCAGCCAGACGAGCCAACAGCGACGAGCCTACGGTCCCGGTAGCACCCGTCAGGAAGATCATTCCTGTCTCCTCATCCCAGCCGGCGCCCGTCGGGTCGGGTCGCGCGGTCATTTCTAGAGCATGCCGGACGGAAACGCGAGCAACCACCGCGCGTGCGCAGGATCGGGAAGCTACGGCGATCCCAGACCGAGGTACTCGGCGACTTCTGCGACCCGCGAAGCTTGCCAAGCCAGGCACCCGGTGTCCGAACAGGCCCTATCAACGCCTCGGAAAACGCACGGACATGCCGCGCCGCGTGCAGCAGATCGTACGGCCGCGGTGGTCACGATCTTGCCGAATTGAGGGTGTTGGGTGTGGTCACGGTGTTGTGGTGGGTGTTACCAGGCCCATGCTTCGGGGCGTGCGGCGGCACCCCCGCGGTCAGGGCGTGGCTGGCCCGCAACGCCCACGTCACGTTCCACTTCACCCCGGTCGAGTCGAGCTGGGTCAACCAGATCGACACCTGGTTCGAGATCATCACCAAGCAGGCCATCCGCCCGGCACGTTCACCTCGGTCAACGCCCTGATCCACCGCATCCGCGGCTACGTCGAGCACTGGAACACCGACGCGGAGCCGTTCGTCTGGACCGCCACCGCTGACGAGATCCTCGCCAAGGTCGCCTGGGTCGAAACCAGCGTCAAGCAACTCGTCGGCAACAAGGCCAAGTAACACCAACAAAATCACGAGACGCTAGACACTAGGCGAACATCTCCCGGGCAGGTGCCGGCTCGCCCGGCACGATTCTGCACGCTTCTACCAGACTGAGCAGGGCGAAGATTCGTCGTGTACTGCTGGACTCAAGCGGCACACCCTTGGTCTTCGGCCGGGTCATCATGCCAGCGTCGTTCTCCTGCACGTAGAGCTGATTCGCGGCAACGACGAGTTGCCCGCTCGGGTCGAGCGGGTAGCGGCGACGGCGGACACTGTCGTCGACGTTGCCGCCGATTGTCTCGGCGAAACCCGCCTGAACGTCGACGACGATGTCACCATGCAAGTCTCGGCCCTGGGTGAGAAACGGGATACGAGCGAATGTCCAGACGTCGCGCGGGGTGGATTTCTGGGGGTCCGGTTGCCGGTCCTGCACTATAATGTCGCCATTTTGGACGGCCCGCTTACTGGGCGCGAAGGCGTGGTAGGTGCCGTCTCGCTGGCCGCGGGAGTCGAAGGTCCCATCTGCTTGCCGGCAGCCGAAGCGCCGTTGGTGCGCCGCGAGCGTGTACTCCCAATGTCGCCCCAAGCTGGACAGCGCCAACAGTTCCTGCGGTCCACCGGTGAAGGGCGCCTCCAAGAGGAGGTTGAATTCGGCCTCTCGGACACAGGTGTTGACAAATACGCCGCTCCACGCGGTGGACCGATATTTGCTTGATTTAGGCACGCCGGAGGGAGCGCTACTTCGGCGGGCGTTGAGTAGCGCTTGAACGACAAGCCGTTCGAGGTTCGGCGGGATATTCACCGGGACGCCGACAACAAGATCCGACGCGGCCTGCCTAGCGTCACGCTCGATGTTTGCGTCGGGCACATTGGCTGGGCCGAGGAGCTGGCCGTATGAGGTCGAGGGATCGGTGGCGCGCTGAGCGAGCGACATCAGGTTCGCGGACGGTAGTTGCTGGGTCGCATGGAGCCAGTAACGGACGAGGTGGCCGAACTGGCCGCCGACCGTCTCACGCTGCAGGGTCCCGCCACTGCGCCAGAAGTCTTGTTCAGCGACGGCGGCTTCGACGATCGCATCTCGGACGGTGGTTTCGCCGAGGACGTTGCCGTTGAGGGAGAAGAAGCCGCAGCGCCGGGCCAGCGGTACGGGCCGGATGATCCGGCCGCCCTGACCCGCCGGCCAGGGGGATGATGCCGGGAGCCGCAACTCGCCGCTCGGGGATCCATGCCGCACGCCTGCCGGCTCGTCCAGGTCGGCGCCCGGGCGGTCAACGAGGCCGTCCGCAAGGGACTCGGTCTCCACGCCGGCCTCCGGCTCCTCGCCGTCCCCTGTCCACCATTCGCTTTGCTCGCCCTCCGCCCCGGCGGCCGGCTCGGCCTCAAGCCAAGCCTCGGGCTCGATCTCGGGCTCGACCTCCGGCACGGGCGCAGGCCTGGGCAACGCCGGGGAGACGGCTGGGCCGGCAGTCTTGAAGACCCACTCGGCGAGGTGAATCGCCTGTGCGGCCCGGATGGTGGCGTTGCGATCGGTCTGCCGCGGCTTCAGTGGTGCGTCGTTTCGCACGAGGATGTCGGCGCCGTCCAGCACGTGCTCCAAGCGCCGGCGGGCGCCGGCTGGGCCAGCGGCGAAGGCGATCCGGCTCAGCGCGAACCGTACCGCGGCCGGTAGGTCGTCGAAGTTGCGGCCCCGCTCGGCGGCGAAGCTGCGGAGCACGGTCTCGCCGTACTTCAGGTACACGGCGCTCGCGAGCAGCGCATCGCGCCCCGAGTCGAAGTAGATGGTCTGGACCTGCCGGGGTTTCCTGGCGTCGTTGAGATGGACTTGTGCTGTCTGGTTCTTGTCCCAGCCGACCTTCCTGTACGCCGGCACCGCCCGGGCGAGGGCGTGCCGCCGCTCATAGAAGTCGTCGGTGCCGACGCGGTAGGAGCTGACCGGGGACGCGGTGAGGTAGCTGCCCCGGTCGGTTTCGGCGAGCAGCGACGACGCCAGCAGGCCGGGATCGAGGGCGACCTGCCGCGCGGCGTCCTCGACGAGGCTCTTGAACTGCTGTCCAGACTTCCCCCAGAACTGCCGGTACCCGGCGGCGGCCAGGCGTCCCGACACTGCGAGCGCCACGTTCCTGGCCGACTTCTCGATCGCGGGCCACACCTCGCGGTCGCGCATCGCGGCCCAGTCCCGGCCGAGCGCGGCGTCCCCGGCCCTGTGCGGATCAAGCGCCCGGCCGCCCAGATCGGGGTGGCGGGCGAAGAAGACGAGGTTGGTCAGCTCGTTGTCGTCCCGCCAGCCTTCCTCGATCGCGAACTGGAGGGCAAGCGACCAGTTCTGGTCGCCGAGCGCCGCGGCGATCCGCGGCGAGACGACCCCCTGCTCCGCCTCCCAGGAGGTTTCGTCGTCCGCCTCGGGCAGGCGGTGCGGATCCCGGGTGGGCTCCTCCGACGGGATCTCACCCGGCTCCTCGAACCCGTTTGCCCGCTGTTCCCCGGCCTCTGCGCCGCTCGGAGGTGGGGCGTCCCGCCAGTCGGATGTGGCCGTGGTGGTCCACTCGCGCAGCGGCGAGACCCAGCGCTCACGATCCGGCGCCGGCTCCTCCCGCGTGGGGTTTGGGCCGTTGGAACTCCCCTCCACGCCCGGGGTGAACTCTTCAGACTCCACGTCTTGCCGCGTTTCCTGGCCCTCTGGACCTTCGGTATCCGCAGCGTCGCCGGCCGGCTCCTCGAGCACGTAATCCGACGGCCGTGCGTCCGCGGCGAGCTCGTGCTCGGCCGCCTCCGCCGGGACGAACGGACCATCGTCCCAAGAGAGAGCCGGAATCGGGCGCGCGTCCCGCGATGCCGGCGGGGCGAACGGGCTGAGGTACTCCTCGAAGGAGAGGTCATGCTCATCGACGAAACGCCCCATGATCCGGTGTCCCTCCGATTACCGCGGCGCCGCCGCGATCCGCACGCTGCCGGCGCCGTTCCGGGATGGCGCGGCTGGCACCGCCCCGGGCGCGGTCGCCTGCAGCACGGCGCCGGCGTACGGCGCGGCCGTCACATCCTTTAGGTTTCGCCCGGTCGCGACGGACCAGTGGGTGATGATCTGGAGCATCCACGGCGTATAGATGCCGCTGTACAGGCTTGGAGCACCGCCGGCCACGGGGATCGCATCCTGCTCGATGGCACGCAATATCACGGACATCGGTGTGGCGAGCTGGAAGTAGGAGTCGGCCCTGGCGTGCGGCGCCATTCCCACCCGCTGGCCGATCAGTCGGAGCCGGTCCGCGACGCCGAAGGCGCTGGCGTCAAGGTCCTGCACGATCGCCGTGTCGTAAGCGATCGTGAGGAAGAACCACGAAAGGGTGGCGACCGCGTCGAACTCCTCGCGCGACAGATTGCCGAACTGCCGACGCGCGTTGAGCATCTCCTTGAGGCGGCGGACCAACTCGTCGATCGCGTTGTCGTCGGTGGTGTTCGCGGCCACGAAGTTGTTCCGGTTGATGTACCCCTTCCAGACTTCGCCCAGGAGAGCCTCGAACGCCACTGAAAAGTCGCGGTTCGACACGTCGGCCTTGACGTACTGATAGGGGCGGCCATCCTCCGTGCCGTGATTGAGGTCCATGCCGAGGAGGCGGTAGTAGGCGTTGCGCCGGATGGCTGCGGGGTCGGGCCGTAGCGAGCTCGCGATGGACCGGACCGAGAAGGGCACCGGGCCGGTGAAGAAGACTTCCTCGGTGACCTGCAGCCAGCGCTGGGTGGGTGGGGTGGCGGGCGGGAGCCGCTCACCGGAGCGGTATTCCGCGACCACCCGCCGCATGATGTCGGCCAGCCTCGTGTTCTCCAGGCACAGGGCATACGCGATGTGGTGGACCGGTGCAGGCGCTGGCGGCGCCGCGAATGTGGGAGGGTCGAGCGGCGAGTTACGCGCCATGTTGGGATCCGCAGGGACCGCGAACGCGTTGGCCGCGGAGCTTTGCCAGTAGCCCTCGAGGTAGTCCAGAATCTGGAGCGGACGCTGCTGCGTCAGGACGGTGTCGGCTGCATTGACGTCGCCACCGATTGCGTTCGCGAGCTCGATGAACATGATCCCTCACTTGGGCTGGTCGGCGATGGGTCGGGTGGCTAGATCGCCTGAGCGTTGAACGTCGTGGTGCCGGCTCCCTCGACCGTCGCCTCGAGCGTGTTGCTTCCTTTCGACCCACCGAGGGTCCAGACGCCCGGGGTTGCGTTACCGTCCTGGTCGGTCATGGCGGTGGCATTGGCGATGCTGCCGCCGCCGGTCCTGACGTGGAAGGCGACGTTGATGCCGGCTAGAGGCCGGCCAGTCGCGACGTCGACGATCTTGACGACTGGCTCGTTCTTCAGCGCCGTCCCGGCACCCGCTTTCTGGCCGTCGCCGTCGACGAGTTCGCAGCGCCGCGTGGCCACGGCAAACGCACGGAAGTCGGCCGTCGGGCCGCCTCGGACCGTGAATTGCAGCTGGTTCAGTCCCGGCGTCGTGCCGAGAGTCCAGGCGGTGGCGGACGCCACGCCGTCCGGGCCCGTGGTGAGCGTGCCAGGTGCGACGTTGCCGCCGCCGGCCGTCACTGCCAATGTGACGGTGACACCCTGACCCGGGCGGCCGAAGCCGTCGGTGACCGTGACCGCCGGAACGATGCGCACGGTGGTCCCCATGAGGGCAATTTGACCGTTGCCCCGCAGAATCGTGACGCGCCCGGCCGCGGCGGCGGCCTGCGTCCAGGCCCCGACAAAGGCGGTACCGGCAGTTCCGAGGCGCCGTCGCAGGGCGGGTTCCTGCCCCAGGATCTCAGCGGTTACCAGCAGGTCAGGCCGTTCGTCCAGCATGTCCGGGGGCGGAGCCACGGTCCGGCGTTGGCTCTGCTGCAGCGCCTCGACGGCCTGGGCGACGAACGGTTTTATGTCGAATGCCATCTTGCCTCTCCTTCGTGAGGTGGGCTTCACTGGTTCTCCATCTACGCCGCCGCGTGCCGCAGTCCTCCGAGACGCAGCATCCACTGCTCCTGCCTCAATGCCGCTGCCCGCAGGCCGACCGCGCCCTCGGCCGCCCGGTACCCGTTGAGCGCGAGTAGGCGGATCGACTCGTTCCAGAGCCAGTACGGCGAAGTATGCGCAGCGCCACCGAGTGACCGCTCGAGCTGCGCCAGCGCCGACGGCGAGATCTGCTGCGGATCAACGACAGAGGTGAGGGCGCCGCCGCCGAATGCGCGGTACCGCCCCCGGAGGACCACCGTCGCCATCTGGGGCAGCGCGGCAACGCATGTGGCGAGAAACTCGCGGAGACTCTCAGGCGCGCGCTCAACCGGGTGGTGCGCGGTCCATGTCGCCGCCATCGCGTCCCAGGGCCCCTCGCCGTAGCTCAGGCGACACCATTCGACCGTGAGCAGAAGCCGCAGGTAGCTGATCGGGTGGGGGTCTGTCGGCAGGTACTGGAACACCGCGTCGTCGGTTCCGTCGATAACGTCATGCAGCGCCGCGACGCTGGCGTATCCGGTGTGTACGAACGCGAACGCGTCGGCCGCGATCTCCGTCGCCCAGGCGGCATAGGTCTCGCCGGTCCGCCGGTCAGACTTGGCGGCCAGGATCCCGGCCCGCAGCTGGTCGTTCCAGTCCAGCATGTGGGCCACCTGGTGGCCGGCCTCGTGAATGACAGAGGTGGGGCGGAGCAGGTTGTGCCGCGTCACCTTGATCGCGGCGACCGGGTTTTCGGCGGTGCCGTCCCACAGCCGCAATCCGGCCTTGAGTACGCTCGCGCCCAATCCCGCATCCAGGTAGCTGAGGGCGGCGGGAACCTGTCGGCCGAGCGGCGTCAACACCTCCGCCATGCTCCGGGTGGCGATGTGATCGCACGCGCGGAGCAACGCCCCCATCTCCGGCGCCGCGCGAGTGGACAGCGCGTCCGCGAAGAAGTCCACACTGGTTTCTGCGCGGGTGTAGGCGCGTCGGAATCCGAGCATTGCCGCGCGCACCTCCGCGACCGTGTCGGGGGAGCCGGCGCGGGCGAGGCGCCGGGCGATGTCGTCGGCCGTCCGGATCAGGCGTGCCACGATCTCGCGCAGCGTCTGCCGCAGGGACACGCCGAGATAGTGCTCGAGGCCGTGCCACGCCGACGCGGGCGCCACCGCGTCCAGGTCGCCGAGCCGAACGGCCGCGAGCCGCCAATGCTCTAGCTGGCGGCCGGTTTCGCGCCGCAGATCGTCGAGCGAGGCCGTCACGGCGATCTCCTCAGGTCCGGACGTATCCGGCGTGAATCGTGAGGCTGTACTCGCCCACGGCCTGGCGTAGAAGCGAACCGCCGAGCGCCGCGGCGGCCGCGGGCAAACCGCCCAGGATGCGGCGGAGCGGCGCCAGAAACGACGGCCGCCGAAACACGAGCGCGATCGTCACCCCGTCCGCCTCGACGGCGGCGGCCCGGGTGAACTGTCCCGCGAACTGGTCGGCCCGCTGCTCCAGTTCGCGCTTGAGCGCCTCGAGCACCCAGCGGAGCACCAGGCCGCCGAGTGGGCGTCCGACCAGCCTGAGCCCCGCCCCGATCACCGGCGAGCGGAACTGCTCGGTCGGGACGGCCTCGTGGACCACCCGCACCGCCCGGGTCGGCACGCCAGACAGCATGGCCCCCAGCCGGGCGTGGAGCCCGGCCTTGAGCGCCGAGAGGACCACGGCGGCTGGACTACGGGCGCGGAGCAGTGCGCTCAGCGACTGGGCGTCGGCCTCCGCGTAGAAAAGGAAGACCCGGAGCTCACCCTTCGGGAAGTCCAGCGTGACGTTGGTCTGCGTGACCCGCGCCAAACGGCGCCCACCGCGGGGCCCCGCCACCAGCGGCGGCCGGCTGCCGGGGATCTCCAGGAAGTAGAGGCGCTGCCCCACCGTGATGTGGGTGCGGTCGGCGAGGAACTTCGGATCCACCGGCCGGCCGAGCCCCGGTTCCTTGAGCAGAATGCCCGCGGCCTCAGGGGTCAGGGGATGGATGAGCGACCACGCCTCGCGCCTACTGCTTCCGAGCCCATGCACGCTCTTCTCGTGCATGGCGATGTCGGGCAGCGTGCTGCCGGCCACGGCCTCGTACAGATGCACCCGGGCCGCGACCGGTCGGCCCGCCGGCAGGGACAGCTTGTGGCGCAGGCTCGCCTGCACCGACTTTCCGCCGAAGCTCATGAGTGCCGAGGCCATCTGAGGGGTGACCGTCACGTCAAACGTCCTGGTGTACTTCTTGTAGTGCTTGCGCCGCGTTCCACCGGGAAGGAGCACCCAGGCGCCCGATGATTGCGCGGCCTCGTGCAGCTCCGGCCGGATCATCGCGTCGGGGAAGTGCGCCGACGCCGCTGCCTGGAACGCCTCACGGACGTAGGCCTCCAGGACAGCCTCGCTCTCCCAAACCTCCTCGGACGCCTCCTGCACGACCCGGGAAACGGTGTCCTCGAGGGTGGAGGCCAGTGCGTAACCCGATTCAAGCCCTGGCTGATCCGGCGTTTCGAGGCTCACCAGCTTGAGACCGGTGTCCACCAAGGCGCGGGACAGCGGGACCGCCTGCGCCTTCCCCACATACTTTCCGACCAGCCGCGCCAGCAGACGTGCCAGAAAGTTCACCACCCGCGGCCGGCCGACGATCTTGATTCCGAGCCTGAGCGCGGTAAGGATCGCCGGCACGAACTGCTCGACCGCGGGAGTCGGGTCTTCTCCCTCCTCCAGCGACGTGACACCCCGCGCGAACCTGGCCCGCTCGAACTGCAGCTCGTGCCACGCGCCCTCGCCCGCCTCCTGCTCTGCGCCGAACTCTTCAGCCGCCGCCTGCCGGTCGAACTCCTCGCCCGCGAGCGTGTATCCCGCGATCCGGGTATCGAGCTCCCGTGCGATGACGCCGGGATCCTCAGCCGCCGCCTCGCCCGCTTCCTCCGACTCGGTCGCCTCGGCCTCGGCCGCCACGCCCAGGAACCGCTTCGCGAGCTGGCTCGCCACGGGTTGCAGCGCCACGGGCAGCTTGTTGATAGCGAACTTAAGCACCCGCTGGAGCAGAGGCCGAACCATTTTCTTGAGCTTGCCGAGCAGCAGGTTGATGGGTGACAGCTTCTGTGCGAGGGCGATGCCCGTCTTCGCGAGCTTCACCGCCCCCTGCACGCCCTTCTTGAGCTTCCTGAAGAAGGACCCGCCGAACTGCTCCAGCGTGGGGGGAAGCGACGTCGTGCTAGGCGCGAAGCGGTCGAGGAACGCCTCCAGCTCGCTCTCGGACATCGCGGTGAGGTCGGCCGCGCCGACGCCCTGCGCCATGCGATCCACCGTCGCCTCGCACTCGAGTGCCAGGGGTTCGAGGTAGTCGCGGACGCCGTGTTCGGCTTCGACTCGCTCGGCCGCGGGGTCGCCGGCCTCGAACGCGAAGCGCTCTTCGGCCACGGCCGAGGCCTCATGCACCAGGTCGACGACTGCGTCCTCGAACTCCGGATCGTAGAGCTCGCCGAGCAGCTCGGCGAACGCCTCGGCGCGGGCGTCGGCCTCGCCGGCGCCGTATTCCGGTAGGAAGGGCGACTCGGTCTCGTACGCCGAGGCGCCTTCCCGGACGGACAGCGTGCCGCCGAGGGATCTGGGGGGCATGAAGGCCGTCGCGTCCGGCATGAAAGGGGTCTCCGGCAGGAATCCGATCACGCCGCCCGCCTCGGACTCAGCCTGCGTATCCGTGCTGTTGGCCGCGCTCATAATCTCTCCTCGCCAGCGTCACGCGGGGCGGATGGGTCGTCGCCTCCGACCACGGCGCGGGTCACCGCAACGACGCCCCGCCGGCCGGAAGCGAAGGACGGGCCGACTCCGTCTAACCTCGAACCCGCGTTTCGACCTGACGAGTGGGCCAATCCTGGCCTGCGTCATTGCCCGACGGCGTGGCGCCGAGGCATGTCTTCTTCCGTAGATACGGCACGACCTTCCTCGCCCACCGTCACACCCCCGTCACCTCGATGTCACCGCTGCGAGCGGACCACCCGTTCGCTCGAGAAGAGGGGACAAAGGTGCCGACCTGCACGGGCCGTACCACCCAAATGACGGTCGCGGCGCGGTCTGGGCTCATCTCATCCTGGATGCTCACGTTTCATCTGCAGCTGCACGATGCGCCGCGCCGCGGTGCGGCCTAGCTGCGCCGGTGGCGACATCCGATACTGCTTGCAGTCGTCGGCGGAGGGGCGCAATGGTCGAGCGACCGACTGAGCGATACAGCCTCCGACTGCTCGACGGGTTCGGCCTCGACCTCGGCGGGCACCCCCGTTATCCGCAGCCGAGCGGCCAGCGGCTCTTAGCGCTCCTTGCCATCGCCGGGCCGACCCGACGGATGACCGCCGCGGGAACCCTATGGCCGGACGCGTCGGAACCGCGGGCGATGGCGTCGCTACGCACTGTCGTCTGGAGGCTGCGGACGGGCGCGCCGAGGCTAGTCATAGGTGAGTCCGGAGCTCTCCGGCTGGCTGAGCCGGCGGTAGTCGACACGCACGCCCTGATCGCGCATGCCACTCGCCTCATCAACTCGACGGTCACGTTGCAGGACGGCGACCTAGAGATGGGCTTGCTGCGCGGCCGCGAGCTGCTTCCCGGCTGGTACGACGACTGGGTCAGCTACGAACGCGAGCGGATGCGCCAACTTCGAATGCACGCTCTCGAGTTGCTCGCGCATGAGCTCCGCCACAGGGGGCGTTACGCAGCGGGGCTGGAGGCGGCGTTGGAGGCGGTGCGAATGGAGCCTCTTCGGGAGAGCTCACACCGCGCGGTCGTCGCATTGCACCTCGCCGAGGGGAACGTCGTCGAGGCGATGCGTCATTTCGATCTCTTCCGCCACACTCTGCAGCAAGATCTCGGGGTCCAACCCTCACCCCAGTTGATGGACATGGTAGCCACGTTGCCGGAGCAGACGAGCGCAGCGCGGTTGACGCGGCGGTGACGGCGGCCGCCGCAATATGCTCCCAGCACCTCGACGGGAGAACCATGGCAGGGGATCCAACCCAAGGTGAGGGAGTGCTCACCATTCGGGTATGGCACGAGGCAGATGGCGAGTTCCGCGCAAGAATTTTGCGGCCAGGCGCTGACCCCAGCCGGCCCGATTCGCTCGTTGTATCTAGGCCGACCGAGGTGCTCGCCGTTGTGTCGGACTGGATCGACCGCCTGAAGACCGACCGGACCCTGTCGAGGCCATAGGGCATGTTCTGCAGGGTCGACTTCGTCGCCGGGGTGGAAACGTAGTGTGCGTCGGCCTCAACCCCGGCGACGAGAGACCGCAGTGAGACTCCGGAGCGGACGCTCACACCCGTAGACGTCCGGCGTCGTGGGCAACGCCCGAGTCCAGCGCGATCCGGGCCGAGCACCTATGGGGCCGGTTCCTGCCTGAGCACACCACCGCGGTCAGCATGCTCGACCGGCTGCTCCACCACTCCACGTCGTCGTCACTGACGGCGACAGGTACCGAATGAAGGAACCCCGAGCACGAGGAGGAGGAACCCACAAGGTGAGCTGATCAAATCCGAGGAGTGGGGACTTTTGGTTGGCCACCAGCAGGGACCTCAACTTGGCCGTTGACAGCAGGTCCCCGCTGGCGGCCGTCTCCCTTGTCGACCCCGGCGGCCGGAGGCGTCGACGTGCACGGTCTTGGCCCGGTTCGGAACCAGCACCGCCTGTCCGTCTCGATCCTCAGCCAGGATTCGGGGATGCGGCCATCGGCGATGGACGCCTCGAGGTCGTCCGGGGTACAGGTAGCCGCTGCCGGAGTCGCCGCCGCTGGCGTCGGTTTCCGCGGGCCAACGACCTGCCCCGGCCGCCCGTAGGTGAGTTCGCCGTCGTGGCTTGCCTTGATCCTCGGCGTGTGCCGGACCCCCAGCTGTAGCGGTTACGTCGCGATCGTCCCTGAGCGGTGTTACCACGTCGGCGTTGGCACGTTGCCATGTTCGAGGTACGCAGGGGACAGCTGACCAACAGCGGCAGCTCGGACGCGACGCGCGATGCGTGAGATCACGAAGTGATCAAGCTGACCAACGATCACTACACGCGCGTCCGAGCTGTGCCGGAACTAAACAAGCCGCTGATCGGTTGCGGGCCAGCCCATGCGTTGCGAACCATCGACGGGCCACGCCGGATCACGCCACTGCGGCACTGCCCAAGGACGCTGGCCAGGCCCGATGCCGCCAGCCAGCATGCGCGATCACCGATCGCCATGGTCCGCGGCCGCCCAGCCGGTGCCGGAGTTCGTGCAATGCCACAATCCCTGATGCCCGACAGGCCCACCCCAAGCACGCCGTTTCCGCTGGTAGACGGCACTGCAAGGTGGGCCAGGGCAACCATGTGGTGGGCCTAACGTGGCACAACCCGAACCCTCCAGTGCTCGTCGAAGGGCCACAGATCGAGATCCAGCCAGTGGGTAGCCGTTTGGTAGCCGGCCGGTCTCGATCCGGCCAGCTACACGGATAGCCTGACCCGCAAGGCGCGACGCGATAGTCCGCTCTCGCCGTTGACTGAACTGAGGCTCATGTTAGCCGCGTCACCTACCTGCCCGTAGGCCTTCGCGACGGCGCTGAAGAAGCGGTCCTTGCCAAGCCCGGATGCCCCACCGGGCCATCGGGTCGACCCGCCACCCTCGTGACCCCGTCAAGCGCCCGGATCACCCGGTCGACCGCATCGAGCAGGTACGGCTCATTGGCGGACGGGCACGGTACCCGCCAGCCGTAGCAGAACGCCGATTCGTTAGCTGCCGTAGCAGTAGAACGGCGCCCATATCGGCAGTGTGGCGAAGAGGCGGTGGTCGTCGGGATTGTGGGGCAGCCGGGCGAGCAACGGCGCCAGCTCGTTGCGGTCGCGGAGGAAGTCTCGGGCCTCGCGATAAGTGAGGTGGCGGAGCCACTGGCGGGCCGCCCGCAGGGCCGTGGGTGGATCTTGTACGTCGGCGGCGTCGACGTGACACAGCTGCTCGTAGAAGTAGCTGATGAGGAGCGCGGTCGAGACGTCGCCGACCTGCCAGAGGCTGACGACGGCTGCTGCGGCACCTGCCTGAAGGAAGCCGGCGGCGAGGCCGGTGAAGTCGTCGGAGATGTCGGCGAGTGCGTAGTGGCCTGACTGACAGGCGCTGGCGACCACGAGGCGGCACTGGTTGAGTCGGCCGTCAAGCAGGTCGTTGACAGTGAGGCGGGCATCGGCGAGGTCCAAGCTGCCACCGAGGGGATCGTCAAGGCGGCTCTTTCCGTGACAGGCGAGGTGGAGGTGCGAGCAGTGGCGGGCCGAAGAGATCACCCTCTGCCGGGTCGCGTCCGAGCCGACGAAGATTGCCGACCGGTCTCCGAAGACCGATCTAATGTGGTTCGCCTCGCACCTCGCGGCCGGCAGGGGTGCCGACCCGACGGTGTCGGCAACGGCGACGAGGGCGATGGCCCGTCGCTCGCGGGCACGCCGGGCGCTCGCCGCGTAGATGGCGGCAGACGGGGCGAGCCGGATCTCAAGCACGTCGTCGAGGAACGGTTCATTGCTGGCTGGTAGCGCGTGCAGTGGAACCAGGCCAAGCAGGCCGGTCGGCACCACGACGGCGGTGTCGGTCGGTGCTCCATCGGCGCCGAAGCGGGCCAGGACCGTCTCCACTCCGGCCGCGATGGGACGAAGCTCGGTCAGCCGCTCGAGCGCGCGTGGCAGCTCGCGGCGCAGGTGGGCGGCGTTACCGGACTGGGCGAGGAGGAGGGTGGGGCGGTTTTCGTCGTCGAGCACCACGACCCGCATCACGTCGACACTGGTGATCTTCGGTACCTCGATCGCGTGCACAATTGGACGATCGCCGTTAGAGATCGGAAG
>Ga0210378_10000212_pt1 | contig 28464 bp, 25 predicted proteins | sample PLM1_60_b1redo_FD_155465 | JGI IMG/M metagenome (GOLD analysis project Ga0210378, IMG submission 155465) | Groundwater sediment microbial communities from an aquifer in East River, Colorado, USA - PLM1_60_b1 redo | ecosystem: Environmental > Terrestrial > Soil > Riparian zone | place: USA: East... | reverse complement strand
CATCATCGGCAGCAGGCGCACGCCGGTGCCGAGTGCGTCGTTGCCCTGCACCGCCTGGAGGTACAGCGGCAGCACGAACAGCAGCCCGAACATCCCGAACGACGCCACCGTGCCCGCGACCGAACCCCACAGGAAACGCGGCCGGCGGAACAGACTCAGGTCGATCATCGGGTCAGCCACCCGCCGCTCCCACGCGACGAAAGCGCCGATCAGAGCCAGGCCGCCAAGCCCGCCGACGAGCACCCGGGCCGAGGTCCAGCCGTCGGTCGGGGCGGCGATCACCGCGTACACGAAGGCGACCAGACCGGCGGTGGACAGCAGGCCACCGACCACGTCGACCCGCCGCGGCGTCGGGTCCTTGGACTCCGGGATCAGGACCGCGACCGCGATCATGGCGATGATCACAACCGGAACGTTCACCAGGAACACCGCGCCCCACCAGAAATGCTTGAGCAGGTACCCGCCGACGATCGGGCCGAGCGGCACACCCGCGCCGAGGCCGATCGCCATGAACGCGATGGCCTTCGCGCGCTCCGCCGGCGGGAAGAGGGTGGGGATTATCGCCGCGGTGATCGGGGTGAGGATGGCCGCCCCGATGCCCATGAGCGCCCGGGCGCCAATGACGGTGCCGGCGTCGCCCGCGTAGCTCGCGACGACCGACGCCGCGCCGAACAGGCCCAGCCCCAGGAGCAGGAAGAGCTTGCGGCCGTACCGGTCGCCGAACGCGCCCGCGGGCAGCAGCAGCCCGGCGAAGACCAGGATGTACGCGTCGATGATCCACTGCAGCTTGGCCGTGCCGGCGTTGAGCGCGGTGGCGAGATTGGGCAGGGCGACGTTGAGGATCGTCGCGTCGAACCCGATCGTGAGCAGGCTCAGCACCAACGCGCCGAGGGCCCACCATCGGCGGCGGCTCCCGTTCATGGGCATTCTCCTCTAATGAGAGCGACTCTGTTCTGAGAGTAACTCTCATTAGAGGGTGCATGTCAAGTGGTGGAGACTGTCAGCTTCTTTCGCCAAGCCGTCGGGGTGGTGCTCGGCGATGTGGTGACCGCTGTCGACGGGCCGCCGCCCAGGTCGGTCACGAGCACGACCAGTCTTATGCCTCTGAGGTCGGTCCGTTGCCAGGCGGTCTCGATCTGGTCCAAGGGACTCCGTCAGCGCGCCGGGGCGCCCACCGGAGCGATGGCGCGCCTGAGGAGGATGTGCTCGATCAGGAGAACGAGGACCTCCTTGACGGAGGCCCGTTGGCGCGCGTCGCACTCGACGATGGGCACATTGTGATCGACGTCGAGCGCCTCGCGTACCTCGTCCAACTCGAAGACCTCCGCGCTGTCGAACCGGTTGACCGCGAGGACGAACGGCGTTCCACGTCCCTCGAAGTAGTCCACCGCGGGGTAGCAGTCCTCGATGCGGCCGGTGTCGACGAGGAGGACCGCCCCCAGCGCCCCTTCGACGAGGTCGTCCCAGAGGAAGGCGAACCGATCCTGACCCGGGGTGCCGAACAGGTAGAGGATGAGGCTCTCGTCCAGGGTGATCCGACCGAAGTCAAGCGCGACCGTGGTCGTAGTCTTGTCCGCGCGCGTGGTGTCGTCCACCCCGATGGATACCTCGGTCATCGCCGCCTCGGTGAGGAGGGGATCGATCTCGGAGATCGCGCCGACGAAGGTGGTCTTGCCCACGCCGAAGCCGCCGCTGACGACGATCTTGACGGCGGTCGGGTAGCCGGACTCAGCTGGTCCACTGTGCTCAGAGCGCGCGTACACCGTCTCTGATCCTTTCGATGACGTGGAGCGGCAGTTCGTCGGTGGACTCGTTGATCGAGGCGAAGCGCTCGGCGACCAGATCGGCGATGAGAACGCGCGCAATGCCGAGCGGCACGCTCAGGGCGGTGGCTACCTCGGCCACGGAGAGCGGCACCTGGCAGAGCTCGACGATCGCACGTCGCTCGAACTCCAGCGGGGCCGACAACGCCGCCGGCGTCGCACGCACGAGCGTCTCGACGCGGAGCCCCTCGCGCAGCGGGCGGGTCCGGCCGCCGGTGATGATGAAGGGCCGGACGAAGTCGTCCGTGCCGGCGTCGATCCGGGGCGCCCCGGCTGGATCGGCGCGTGCCACTGGCTCCGGCGGTTGGTGCCACCCCGCGATCATGCGTGGATCGGGCAGGCGCTGGTCGGCGTCGTTCACTGAGGCAGCGACCGTCGGAACTCGGCGATCAGCGCGGGCGTGAGGAGGTCGCCGACGCGGTCGACGAGGACGGCGATCTCGTAGCCGATGAGCCCGAGGTCGCAGCGCTCGTCGGCCAGAACGCCGATGCAACTGCCGTCGGCGATCGCCGACACGAGGAGGAACCCCCGCCGCATCTCGATCATGATCAGCTTCAGGCCGTCGAAGTCGTAACGCCGGGATGCGCTTCGGGCCAGGCTGGTCAACCCCGAGACCAGGGCCGCGAGGTGGTCAGCGGACGTACGGTCGAGGCCGTCGGATGCGGCGATCAGCAGACCGTCGGAGGAGACGGCCACCGCATCGCGCACACCGTCGGTTTCCCGGACGAAGTTGGCGAGTAGCCAGTTGAAGGTCTTGGCATTGGTGTGCAGCTCAACGGTCATGAGGGGTCCCCTCGAACTCGGGATATGGAAGCGGGCCCGGGTGAACGGTTGGGGGCGGATGCGCCCCTTCGGCGGTCCAGCGGCGTTCGCCGCGCTCGAGGCCGGCACGGAAGCTCGACAGCATGGCCCGCACATCACCTGGCGATCGGTCGTCAACGGGGCGCTCATGACCGTTGCTGTGGCTGGCAGCGGGCGCTGGCGCGGTGCGGTCGCGCCGGACGCGCTTGACGAGGCCGTTGCGGGTGCGCTGCGGACCATCGGTGACCGTCCCGGCAGGGCGGATGTCGCGGGGTGGCTGATCGAGCGGAACGCAGTCGATGGAGACGGTGTCCAGGGGGTGATCGGTCGAGGCAGGATCCTGCTGAAGCCTCTGCCGGCGGCTGCGCACCCTGCCGATCGCCGGCTGGTCGGAGGCGAAGGGCGGCGCTGCCTGGACTGTCGGCACCGCCGGGATGTCGGGCCCTCCCACGTTCTGGGGTGCCGCGATGATGTCGGGCGCCGCCTGGGCTTCGAGTGCTGCCTGTACGACGAGGAGGTTCGCGGGGAGCGACACCCTCGCGGTGATTCCAGTGACCGGGGATGGGGCGAGTTGTACCTCGACTGACAACCGCTGGGCGAGGCCGCCGACCACGTAGTGACCCAGGAAGCGGGTGGGCGCCACGAGGAAGTTCTCCTCACCACGCAGCCGCGCGTTGGCTTGGACGAGGTCCTCAGCGGACATGCCAACGCCGTCATCGATGATCGCGATCAGGTAGCCCGTACCGATCCTCCGCCCGTAGATCTCCACATCATGGTCTGGCGGTGAGAACGCCAACCCGTTCTCGATGAGCTCGGCGAGCATGTGGGCGATCTCGGCGACGACAGCACCGGTGATGAGCGCGTCGTCTATCCGTCGCAGGACAACCCTGCGGTACTCCTCCACCTCGGCGAGGGCGGCGCGGATGACGTCAGCGACCGGCAGCGGCGCGGACCACCGACGGGGGGTCGACTCACCGACCAGCACGAGGAGGCTCTCCGCGTTCCGACGCATGCGGGTCGCCAGGTGATCGAGTTCGAAGAGGTTGGCGAGCGCGGAGGGGTCGGGGTCCTCGCGCTCCAACTGGCTGATGAAGCCTAGCTGTCGACGGAGCAGGTTCTGGTTCCGGCGGCCGAGGTTGGCCATCGACTCCGTCGTGTTCCGCCGCAGCACCGCCTGCTCGGTCGCGAGGGAGAACGCGACGCTCTGGACCCGGTCGAGCGCCTCGGCGACCGAGCGGATCTCGGTGCCGGACCGCGCCGGCACGCGCACGGGGCTCGGCGGTGCCGGCCCCTCCCCGCCGGCCGTTGCCTGCACCCTGACAACGGCGTCGGGCAGTCGCCGCGCGGCAACGTCATTAGCCTCTCGCGCGAGGGCAAACAAAGGCGTCGTGATCGACCGCGCGGAGGCGCCGGCGACGGCTGCCGCCCCAGCGACGGCGAGCGCTGCGAGGAGGGCGAAGGCGATCAATCCACGTTCTGCCTGACGCTGCAGCTCTGCCGCGCGCGCCCGGATGTCCTCTCCCACCGCCCCCTGGACGGTTCGCAGATCGTCGATGAGCGTCGTCATCGCCGCCCACCACGCGCGGGAATCGACCCGCATCGCCCGCCGGTCGGCTCCGTCGAGCGCGGCCTCCTCGTAGGCCAACGCCCGAGTCGCCGCACCGGAGCGGAGCGTCGCATCCGCCTGCGCGCGCTGGCCCGAGGTGGCGTACCGCCCGAACTCCGAGATGGCCGCACGCTTTACGGCTCGGATCTCGGTGAACTCGAGGTACTCGTCCCCTCCGAAGCGCCCAGCGGCGAAGACGCCGTTGAGAAACCCGCGCTCCTGGGCGGCGGCCTCCTTTACCTCTCCGAGTGCTCGCAGGGCTTCGAGGCTGCGGCGCAGTGCCGCGTCACCCGCTTGGTGAAGGCCAAGATCGAGGCGGTTGAGCGCGGTGATGCTCTCGGTGAAGTACCGGAACGTGGTCGCGCGCGACGCGCGGCCGGAGTCAACGCCGCTGCGCACGCCAGCCAGTCCGGCAAGCCGGTCGAGCGCCGCCCCTGCCGCAACCGAACCGTCAACCCGCTCGTCGGCAATGAGCCGGTCCAGTGCCGCGCGGGCGGAGTCCACCCGGCGCCGCTGGCCTGCAACTTCGGAGCGGTATCCATCGTCGCCCCCGAGTAACCCGTTGGTGAGGCCGCGCTCACGCTGCAACTCGTGGATCAGATCCTGCACCGTGAGGGCCATGCCCACGGATCGAGTCGTGTCTGACGCGGCCTCATAATTGCGGACCTCGCCCAGGACCGTGAGACCGGTCAGGACCAGGACGACCGCCACAGGTACCGCGAGTATGACCGCCAGTTTTCCCCTGATGGTGCGGGGCCGGAAAAGCGTGCGTGACGCCCGTGCGCTCACCGTTAAATTCCCCTGCCCGAAACATTACTGAAACGAGATCAGCTTGACCATTCAAATCACTAACGCAGCGATGCGGTGCCGCCCCGGCAGACACCATGTAAGCAGGAGAAGGCCACCACAGCAATAGGTAGCACGAGCTCTATTCCGCAATAGCAAGTGTTCCAGAGATCACCAGTCAACGGCTGTCCTTGTGCGTGCCCTCGAACGCTTTCGAAACACAACAGAAACGCGGTGGTCAATTACTGAACGCAAGTGAGAATGCCGAGGCGACAATCAGTGGAGTGACCTGCGACGTAGCCAAGAAAGCAGGCCTGGGCCGCCCTCGCCTGTGCTGCCTCGAGCAAGGCGGTCTTGCCGATGCCAGCGTCACCGGGAGGACCAGGGCGGGCCCTGGTCCTCCCACGGCTGAGCGGATGAGGGCCTCGATGGCGGTGGGCTCCGCGTCCCGCCCGGCGAGCCTCGGACCCGTCCTGACAAGCCAGTCCCCTGCCGAAGGCGTCTTGGCCTGCGATTTCCTTACGGTCGAGACCGTCCTTTCTGCAGCGGCTGTACGTGCAGGGATCGCCTCTCTTCCGGCCCCGGACCCTGGCACCCGGCTCCCGGGCGAACCGGGCGGCCATGTGGAATGACCTAGTAGGGGCCAAGGCAAGAAGATTCGGCGCCGAAGAGCTGGCGTGGGTCTCGTTCACCCGTATTATGGTTTTCGTCTGGCGCCTCTTTCCAGTTAGTTTCGCGTGGCGTGGGGCCCGCATTGCCCCGTCTGGGCCGGCAGGTTGTTTCCAATGAATCACCGACGACATGTCCCCGACTCGAGATCGCCGTGATGACGCGGCAACGGGAGCTTGACCGCGCGGACACGGGCCCGTGAAGCAGCACACATACGTTGACCCGCATGGACAGACGACAATTCGTTCGGAGTGCCGGAGCGGCCGCGCTGCTCACCGGTGTCGGCGGCCTCGCCGCCGCGTGTGGCAAGCCCGAAAGCAAGACGGGAACGACGACGACCGGGAAGAGGGGCACGCGCCCGGTGACGCTCGGCTTCATCGCCCTCACCGACTGCGCCCCGCTGATCGCCGCCAAAGAGCAGGGCATCTTCGACAAGTACGACCTGGACGTGAGGCTGGAGAAGCAGGCATCGTGGCCGGCCACCCGCGACAACCTGCTCACCGGCAAGATTGATGGCGGGCACGTTCTGTTCAGCATGCCGCTCTCGGTTGCGGCCAAGATCGGAGGCAAGGGCTCGACCGACCTGAAGATCGCGCTGGTGCTCAACCAGAACGGTCAGGCGATCACGCTCAACAAGAAGTTCTCGGCGGCCGGTTACGCGGACCTCGAGAAGGCCAAGGCGGCCCTGGAATCCCACGGCACCACGATGGCGATGACCTTTCCCGGCGGCACCCACGATATGTGGCTGCGCTACTGGTTGCGCGCGCTCAAGGTGAACGAGAAGAAGATCAGCATCAAGCCGGTGCCGCCGCCGAACATGGTGCAGAACATGCAGGCCGGCAACATGGACGGGTACTGCGTCGGCGAGCCGTGGAACGCCGCGGCGGTGCGGAAGAAGATTGGCTTCACTGCCATCGCCACCCAGGACCTGTGGGCCGGGCACCCCGAGAAGGCACTCGTCGTCAACGGGGCCCTCGCCGAGAAGAAGGACGTGCTCGCCGACCTGATGAAGGCCGTGCTTGAGGCGCAGCAGTGGCTGGACAACCTCGACAATCGCGCAGAGTTCGCCGAGGTCCTCGCCGCCGACAAGTACGTCAAGAGTGCGGCTGTCGACTTCAAGGGCCGCTTCGCCAAGGGGGTCTACGACCTCGGCGAGGGCCTGGGCGAGAAGAAGTTCGACGCCACCACCAATATGCGGTTTTTCGGCGACGGTGAGGTGCCGTTCCCGCGCAAGAGCCACGCGCTGTGGTTCCTCGCGCAGTACGAGCGGCTGGGCCTGGTGAAGGCCCCGATCCCGGACAAGGAGAAGCTGGTCGACACCGTAATCCTCTCCGACCTCTACAAGCAGGTCGCGAGCGAGATGAAGGTCGACGTTCCCGACGACATGGTGCCGTTCGAGGTGAAGCTCGACGGTGCCACGTTCGACCCCAAGGACCTGGCCAAGGAGATCGCCCGGACGTAACGGTGCGCCCCGGGTGGCATGCCGACGCGGCTCGCCGATCCGGCGCGCCACCCGGGGCCGCCGTACAGAGCAGGCCTGACAGCGTCGCATACGCGGCGCGCAGCGAAGCGAGGTGAGGACATGAGCTCGCAGACCAGCACCAGCGTGGATAGCACTGTCGGCACGGACGCCAGCGCGGACGCGACCACTGCACCACTAGCCACAGTTCCGACCGTCAAAGCCACCCGCGGCGAGGTCGCCAAGAGCAAGGCCGGCGCCGGTGACGCCCCGCCCGAGTTCGCCGCGTCGGTGTTCACGCTGCGCGGACTACTGGCCCGGGTCAAGAACGTCACACGCGCCGTAGGCCTGGGGCTCGTCGGCGCAGCGGCCCTCGTCGCACTCTGGCTGGTGGCTGTGGCGTACCAGCCGCTGCTGCCGGGGCCTTCCGTGGTCCTCAACAACCTGACGGAGCTGCTCTCCTGGGCGTTCTACAGCGATGGCGCCGAGGAGGTGGGCATCGCTGTCCAACTCGGCACCTCCCTCTTCCGGGTGTTCACCGGCTTCGCCGTCGCCGCCTGCATCGGCATCCCGATCGGCCTGTTCATGGGCACGAGCAAGCGGGCCTGGCAGGCCGCCAACCCGGTCGTGCAGGTGCTCCGTCCGGTCTCGCCGATCGCCTGGTACCCGATCGGCCTCGTGGTGGCGCAGGACGCTCCCACCGCAGCGATCTTCGTCATCCTGGTCACCGCGCTCTGGCCGATCGTGCTGAACACCGCGTCCGGCGCGGCCTCGGTGCCGTACGACCAGCGCAACGTGGCCAGGGTGTTCCAGTTCAGCAGGCTCGCCTACCTGCAGCACGTGCTGCTCCCGCACACGCTTCCCTCGATCGTCACCGGCCTGCGGCTGTCGATGGGTATTGGCTGGATGGTCATCGTCGCGGCCGAGGCGCTCTCCGGCGGAACCGGTATCGGCTTCTTCGTCTGGGACGCCTACAACAGCGACAAGGCCGAGGAAGTGATCAGCGCCATCGTGCTCATCGGCTTGGTCGGCCTCGTGCTGGACATGCTCTTCCTGTGGCTGCAGCGCCTCGTGAGCGGCATGGAGGGCGAGAAGTGAACACGTCGCGCGACCTGATGACGACGACCCGTAAGGATGGTGTGGCATGAGCGAGCGTAGCGAGCGAATCGATAAGTACAGCGCCGTCGCGAATGCGGCCGCCGAGCGCAGCGAGGTGTGCTCATGAGCGAGCGTAGCGAGCGAATCGATAAGTACGGCGCCGTCGCGAATGCGGCCGCCGAGCGAAGCGAGGTGTGCTCATGAGCGAGCGTAGCGAGCGAATCGATAAGTACGGCGCCGTCGCGAATGCGGCCGCCGAGCGCAGCGAGGTGTGCTCATGAGCAAGCTGGAGATCGCCGGCCTGCATAAGTGGTTTCCGGGTCGCCGGGGGGTGTCCGCCCAGCACGTCCTGCGCGGCCTCGAACTGACCGTCGACAACGGCGAGTTCGTCTCGCTGATCGGCCACTCCGGCTGTGGCAAGTCGACGCTGCGCAACAGCGTGGCCGGCCTGGAAAGGCCCACGTCCGGTCAGGTGCTTCTGGACGGCAAGCCGATCACCGGGCCCGGCCCGGAGCGGGCGGTGGTATTCCAGAATTACTCGCTGCTTCCGCGGCTGAGCCTGCTCGCGAACGTCCGGGAGGCGGCCCGTGCGGCAAACCGCAAGCGGTCGAAGGCGGCGATGGACGAGGTGGTCGAGCGATACCTGACCGCGGTAGGCCTCTGGGAGCAGCGCAACAAGCGGCCCGGCCAGGTCTCCGGCGGTATGCAGCAGCGCACCGCGGTGGCGCGGGCGTTTGCTGTCGGCCCGAAGATCCTGCTGCTGGACGAGCCGTTCGGCGCGCTCGACGCGCTCACTCGGGCCCGGCTTCAAGAACAGCTTCTCGAGCTGTGGAGCAGCGAGTCGACGACCGAGACCGTCCTGATGGTCACGCACGGCATCGACGAGGCCATCCTCCTCGCCGACCGGATCGTCGTGATGGCGAACCCGCCGCATCCGTCGGTCGTCGACGTGATTCCCGTTGCCCTCCCGCGCCCGCGGGACCGGGTCACGGTGATCGACGAACCCGCGTTCCGCCATGTCCAGCAGCGGCTGCTCCGCCTTCTCCATGCAGAGCAGACAGCCGTGGCGTGACGATGTCACCGTCACGGATCCCGTGCCGTCGCCGCCGGCTTGCCCGGTTACCTCAAGCCGGAAAGACACGTGCGTCATGAGCATGTGGTCGGTGACCTCGCGGCGGGCGGTGAGCACGAACCTTTCGGCGTAGGCGTTCGCGCGGGGGCTCCGCGGCGGGATCTTGCAGGCGGCGACGCCGGCGCCGGTCAGGACGGCGTCGAAGGCGGCGGTGAACTGTCCGGCCCGGTCCCGGATGAGAACGCTGAACTGGCCGGCGCGTCCGCCGAGGTCCATGAGTAGGTTCCGGGCCTGCTGGGTGGTCCAGGGTCCGTCGGGGTTGGCGGTGATCCCGAGGATGTGGACGTAGCAATCGCCGACCTCCGGAGGATCGTGGACGCGCCGATCCGGTTACCGAGGCCGAGAAGTTCACCTTCGATGCGCTGGTAGCCCCAGCCAGGGTTGTCGCGGGCCATCTGCTCGACCAGTGCAGTGATGGCCGGGTCGATCGGTGGCCTGCCGGGCCGGGGCAGGACCCTGGTCAGGGCGGCGAGCACGGCCCGGTCGGCGTGGTGCAGCCCTGAACTCGTCGCGCCGTATGGCGCAGCCGGTAGCGATGCGGATGCGGGCATGTGTCTGCGGGCGGTCCGCCGGTGGTGATAAACCGGCATCGATCTGGATTCATGCGACTCTTTGATCGAACCGTCCCACCTGTCCCACTGCTTGGGGCAGGAAGCGCGCGCTCGGGCTCACCGATGACGAGAAAGAAGGACCGCCAGATGTTCGTGTTCCGTCGACGAGGACGGGTGGGTTGGGTGCCAGCAGTAGCTGGCTGCACCGCGCTCCTCACCGCCGCTGCCCTCGCTGTTCCCGCGCACGCGGCCGATGGTGGCCATCCGATCAAGCGGCCGAAGCCGGTAGCCGGAAAGAACGCCGGCGCAACGGGAATCAAGACGTTCGCCTCTCAGGAGGCGGCCGCGCGTATCGCCCCGTACGGATCGGTCGCCCCGGGCGAGTACGGCGATGCGCTCGCCAGCCTGCGCGGCTTGCCGGCCAATGGCAGCCGCTGGACCGAGGTGACCAACAGGCCGTACGACGCCGACGACCCTAACTACCGCGACCCGAGCTTCTCCAATTCGGGCGGAGGATCCGGGCTGGTCGCCGGCCGCGTCACCGGCCTGGCCGCCGGCAACGGCTGGACGTTCGCCGCGGGCGCCAACGGTGGTGTGTTCCGCCAGCGCCAGGGCACGAGCGCCTGGACCCCGATCTCCGACGGCCTGCTGGCCCTGTCCACCGGTGACCTGCTCTACGACGCCACGGCCGACGTGCTCTGGTACGCCACCGGCGAGGCGAACACCGGCGCCACGTCCTACACCGGGGCCGGCGTCTACCGGCTGCGCAACGCGTCCCGGGCGCGTGGTTTCACCGACAACGACCGGGTCGGCGGCCAGGAGTTGGAGAGCCGCAGCATCAACCAGGTCAAGTTTGACGGCGCCGGCAATATCTACGCCGCGACGAGCCGGGGCCTCTGGAAGCACCCGCTCGACCCGCGCCGGCACCGGGAGGCCTGGCGAAACGTGTTCATGCCCAACCCGGCGTCCGACACCGACATCACCAAGCCGTACGACAACATCATCAACGACGTGCTGATCCAGCCCGGTACGGGCGGCCGGATCGTGCTCGCCAACGCGGCCTGGCGTTCGGGTGCCGCGTACAACGGCTTCTACCTGTCCACGAACTCCGGACGCCCGGGCAGCTTCGCCCGGATCGCGCTCAGCGGCGACATCGACAACGCCGACATCGGCAACGCGGAGTTCGCGACCTCCGGCAACGGCAAGCAGTTCTACCTGATCCTGGAGAGTCCGAAGGCGCTCTTGGCTGGCGCCGACTCGGTGTTGCAGGGCGTCTTCACGTCCCGCATCGGGGTGAGCGGTCCGTGGACGAAGATCGCGGATTCGGAGAAGCTGCGAAACAGCGGTTCGGCGTTGCAGGACGCGGGATACCGGCCGGGTGTGCAGGCTTGGTACAACAACTTCGTCGAGGTCGACCCCGGCAACCCGAAGCATGTCTACGTCGGGCTCGAGGAGGTCTACGAGACCGAGGACGGCGGCGCGACCTGGAAGACCGTCGGCCCGTACTGGAACTTCGGCTTCCCGTGCTTTGACGCGTCGAAGCCGGATGGCGGCTGCCCCGGCACCACCCACCCCGACCAGCACTCCGTCGCGATCGCGAACGGCCGGGTGTTCGTCGGTAACGACGGCGGTGTCTACTCCCGGCCGCTGCCCCCGAAAGCGAGCAAGGAGAACGAGGACGGGCACGCCATCGACTGGAAGAACCACAACGCCAACCTGCGGACCCTGCAGTACTACTCGGTCGGCACCGGCCGTGACCCCAAGGGCGGCCATCTCGTCGCCGGTGGGCTCCAAGACAACGGCGGTTCGCTGCTGCGGTCTGGCGCGCCCAAGCAGGTGAGCCCGTTCGGCGGCGACGGCGGCGACATCATCGTCAACCCGCGCAACGGCTGCGAGATCCTCGACGAGTACGTCTTCCTGGCGCTGTGGATGACCAAGAACTGTGGTCAGACCAAGGGCGACGTCAGCGCGATCTTCGACATCACCGTCCCGGATGTGAGCGCCCGCTTCACCGCGCCGTTCCGGGTGGTCAAGGGCTCGAAGAACATCGGTGACGGCGCGAGCGAGCGCTTCATCGCCGGCGGCAACTCGCTCTGGCAGCACCACTACGGCTTCAGCTACACGCCGGCGCAGGCGGAGGCCGACGCGGACAACGGGTGGAAGCCGGCGTACACGTTGGACAGCACCGGCACGCGGCTCATCGTCGGACTGGACGGGGTGGCCGACAAGGCGGCGCCGGCCGATCCGACGAAGGACACGCTGATCGCAGCCTGGTGCGGGCAGGCGAACTGCAACAGCGCCGGCTTCACCCGCGGCGTCGCCACCAACTGGGGCGGCGCGTGGCGGGAGTTGGACCTGACCGGCTTGCCCAACCGGTACCCGAACGCGGTCACCTTCGACCCCTCCGACACGACGAATTCGACGATCTACCTCGTGTTCAACGGGTTCAACCGGAAGTTCATCGAGGGCCCCGGGGCGGGCGTGAAGCACGTCTACCGCGGCAAGCTCAGCAAGGCCGCCGACGGGAGCGTGAACGTGGCGTGGACCGACCTGTCGGTCGGGTTCCCGGACGTGCCGGCCACCGATGTCCTCGTCGTCGGCAACAAGCTCGTCGTCGGCACCGACCTGGGCGTGCTCGTCGCCGACCGGCGGGCCACGCCGGAGAACGTCCGGTGGCGCCGCGTCGGTTTCAACGCCGGCAGTGACGCGTCCGGCGTTGCCGCTCACGGCCGTCTTCGACGTGCACGTCGGCTCGGACGGCAACCTGTACGCGGCCACCCACGGCCGCGGTATCTGGAAGACGCCGCTCAACCGGCTCTGACGGGTGACGGCGGGGGCTCACCGGAACTCGGTGGGCCCCCCGCTTGGTCTGTTCTGGTCGCGCCGGCCACACCGTGCTCTCGAACAGAGGCCACCTGACTTGCCGCGGAGGGTCATTCGGTGACGAAGACGATGCCGGCCTGTTCCGGGTTGAACCCGGTCGGCCACCGGGTGTCGCGCGTGGCTCTGGCGCCCGTGACCACCGCCACCCGCAGTCACCAGAGCTTGACTAAATGGCGTAATCCGCGCCGTGCTGGGGTGGTCGCTCCGCGAAGCTGGCCAGATGGGTGAACACACGTCGGACGTTCGGCTACCTGCGGAGACGTCATCTCAGAGGCACCGTGGAATGGTGACACAAGGACGTCGGACCGCGCGGATCTGGGGATCGTGGTGCGTCGAGCTGCTCAACCTCGACGGCCGCCCACGCCTGTGGGTGAACGACGGTCGATACCTCGCGGGCCACTGCACAAGCAGCCAAGGAGCCCTCGACGTTGGTACCCGAGCTAGCGGCTCCATCGACCAGCTCACCCGTGAACGCGACGACGACGGCCAGGCCGACGACCCCGGGGTGTGAGTAGGCCGGTCCGCCGCGTGGCACCGACGCATCGCGCATACCCTTCAGCCATACTCGTCGATGTGGAGCACATCGCCATCAACGGCCTCGACATCGCCGTCGAGGTGGTGGGCACCGGCCCGCCGCTCGTGCTGCTGCACGGGATCCTGGTGGACAGCCGCGCGTGGCGACCGCAGCTCGACCACCTGCGGGACGAGTTCACCGTCGTCGCTTGGGACGCGCCGGGTTGTGGTCGGTCGGTGGACCCGCACGAGACGTGGCGGTTTCCCGAATACGCGGACTGCCTGGCGGAGCTGATGGCTGCGTTGCGCCTCACCACCCCGATCATCGGTGGACTCTCGTGGGGCGGGACCTTGGCCATCGCGTTCCAGCGCCAGCACCCTGGTGTCGCGTCGGCGTTGATCCTCGCTGGCGCCTATCGAAGCGCGGCTGCTGCTGATCCCGGGCGCGGGCCACGTATGCAACGCCGAGCAACCCCAGGCGTTCAACGCCGCCATCCGAGAGTTCGCCGCCGACCGCTGACGACTGGGCCAGTAAGCGGAGCGTCCCCGAGGTGGAGGCTCATCCCGATGTCCCGGCGCAGCGTTACGGGACGGGCTTGGGTTGTAGCCATGCGAGCACGGCGAGGACGCGGCGGTGGTCGGCGGGTTCGGGTTGCAGCTCGAGCTTGGTGAAGATGTGGGCGATGTGGCTTTCCACGGTCTTGTCGGTGAGGACGAGGGCCTGGCTGATCGCGCTGTTGGATCGTCCTTGGGCCATCAGGGCGAGAACTTCCCGCTCGCGGTGGGTGAGGGTGCCTATCCGGTCCTGGACGGACTTGCGGCCGAGCAGGTGGCGGATGACGTCGGGGTCGAGCACGGTGCCACCGCCGGCCACGCGGTGGATGGCGTCGGTGAGGGTGGCGACGTCGAGGACATGGTCTTTGAGGAGGTAGCCGAAGCGCTGAGGGTTTGCCTGGGCCAGTGCGGTGGCGTACCGGGTTTCCATCGACTGAGATAGCAGAAGGATGCCCAGGTCCGGCCACCGGTTGCGCAACTGTGCTGCGGCGGCGCCCTCGTGGGTGAACGTGGGTGGCATCCGGATGTCAACGAGCGCCACGTCCGGGTGGTGCACAGCGACGGCGTCCGTGAGCGCGTCGGCGTCGCCGACCAGGGCGCAGGTATCGATGCCGGCCTCGGCGAGCAGCCGCGTCAGCCCTTCGCGTAGCAGCACGGAATCGTCGGCGATCACGACTCGCATGGCAGTTCCACGGTGATGGTCGTACCGGCGCCGGCTGGCGAGTGGACGGTGAGTGATCCGCCGGCGGCTTCAGCCCGGTCGGCCAGGCCACGTATCCCATCCCCGGCGGGATCGGCGCCGCCGTCGCCGTCGTCGGCCACCGTGAGTACCAGCCGGTCGTCGTCTTGGTGGGAGTCGACGGTGATCCGGGTGGCGTTGGCGTGTTTGACCGCGTTGGTGACCGCCTCACAGGCGATGAACCAGGCGGTCGCCTCGGTGTCTGGTCCGAATCGAATGTCGTCCACCCGTGTGTCAATGGGTACCGGCACCCGGTTGGCGAGGTCGTCGAGGGCGGCGGCGAGGCCGCCGTCGCTGAGCAGGGCGGGGTGCAGGCCGTTGGCCAGTTCGCGCAGTTCGGCCCGGGCGGTGCGCAGTTCGGCGACGCCGGTATGAAGGGCGGCGCGCAGCCGGTCTGGGGAGCCGTTGAGCTGTGCGGCCTGCATCTGTAGGCCAAGGGCGAGTAGGCGTTGCTGCGCCCCGTCGTGCAGGTTGCGCTCGATGCGGCGCCGTTCCTCAGCTTGGGCGGCGGCGATGCGGGCACGAGACTGCTGCACCTCGACCAGCTGCAACGCGATCGCCGAACGCAGTCCAACATTGTCCAGCTCCGGAACAGCGGCGGCGACCGCGGCTCGGGCAAGGTCTGGCTCGACCCGTTCGGGGTTGACGGTGACTCGTGCGATGGGTCGGCCGTGCCGCCCGACCTCGATGGCGTCGGCGTCGGGGCGGACTGCCTGCCCGTCGGCGTCGACCCACTGCGTTCGATCCTGGACCCAGTACGCCACGTGCAGGGTCGGATCGCGCAGCGCCTGCCGGAGCAGCTCGTCGATACCGACGCCGGGCGGTGGGCTCTGCACATGTTGGCGCACCATGCGCAGGGCGTCGAAGCGGCGCCGGTTGAACTTGCGGTCGACGGCGTCCTGCACTGCGCGGCGGGCGGGCGCGGCGACGCTGATCGCGGTAAGCGTCGCTAGGGACACGATCAGGGGCGACCGCCCGGCCGCGCCGCCGAGGGTGCGCGCAGCGACCAGCACGACTGTGGCGTACACGATGGCTACCAGCCCGGTCAGGATGAGGTAGGCGGTGGCTCGGCTGAGGATGCGGTCGATGTCGTAGAGCTTGTACTGCACAACCGCCAGGCCGACGGCGACCGGGACGAGCACGATGAACCCACCGGTGGCGACGGCTACCGCGAGCGGGTGACCGGTACCGGCGGCGACAAAGGCTGCGGCTACGAACGCCGGTAGCGGCACGGCAGCCAGCGCGACCCACATCAGCTGCCGCCGCTCGATACCAGTCGCTCGTCGGAACCGCAGCAGCAGCGACACCCCGCCCAGTACCAGCCCGATCCCGGTCGCGAGGACCGCTGCCGACTCCGCCACGTCGACCGCGGCGGCCAGGCCGGTCAATTCCCAAGGGTTGGCCAGCCCTGACATCGGCGGATCCAGATCGGAGGCTTGGACGAGTTTCAACCCGAACGTGGCGGCTCCAGCGGCGATCGTGCCGGCCGCAAGACGGCCCCAGGCCGGCGAGACCGGCCGACCGGTCGGGGTTAGATACAGCACCAGTGCCACGAGTACCAGCCAGGGCGCGAATGCGGCGTCACCGATGACGGCGGCCTCGGCCGCCCACGGTAGGGCACCGGGCCGGGCCAGTACACCGTAGACAGCGTAGGTGTCGGCCAGGCCGGTCAGCGCGATCATGCCGCCGAGCGCGGTGAACAGCCAGCCGACAGGATGCTGCGGGCGGCGGGTGGCCACCACGGCTCCGACAGTGGAGGCGGTGACCGCCGCCGTGGCGAAGACCAGGTCGCCGTCGGCCAAGCCAGCCAGGTCGGCGCGGCCCGCGGCGGCGATGCGCCAGTTGAGCAGCCCCAACCCGGCGAGCGCGGCCGGTGTCACCAGCCACGCCGCAGCCCCGATGACCGCCGGACTACGCCGCCGGCCGGTTGCCTGGGTCACGGCCTCGATGATCCCACCGATGTCGCATCGGCACGTCAGGGCTAGCCCTGACCGCATTGCTGGGGCCTGTCCCGATGCCCGACCGCGGGAATCCGGCGCACGGTAGACGCGACCCGGGACGCGCAGGCGACCCAGCTGGAAAGGACCAGAGTGATGGCTCTGACTGCCTCATCCGTAAACCCCGCCACGCACGGCAACGCCGCTGCCGGCGACCTGTCCGGACGGCGGGCGGCGGCCCTGGCCGGCGTGACATCCGCCGTGCTGCTGTTCCTCGGCGTGTTCATCCTCAATCCGCCGTTGAACGCCTCCGACGCCGAACTGGTCGACTGGTGGTCCAATGAGAGCAACCAGGCTGCGGCCACGGTGTCGATGTACCTGTTCACCGCCGCCGCTCTAAGCTTCCTCGGCTTCCTGACCCACCTGTGCGCCCGCATCAGCGCCGATGAACGCGGCCGGCAGCCCGCCCAGCTCGTTCTCGGCTGTGGGATCGTCTTCTCCACCATGCTGGCCGTCGCGGCCGCGGCCCGAGGCGTGGTGGGCAAGGCCGTCGCGTTCAACGACCAGCCCCTGCCGGGTGCCGACACACTGCGCTACCTGATGCAGACGGCCTCCGCTGCCCTAGGTGTCGTCGCCATGCTCGCCGCCGCCGTTGCCATCGTCGCCGTCACCTACGCAGTCCTGCGCACCGGCGTGTTCGGCCGCTGGCTGGCCTGGCTGGGCGTCATCGCGGCCGTCGTGCTGCTCGCCGTCCAAGCCACGTTCGTCGGCGAGCTAGCCATCCCGGCCATTCTTATCTGGACCGTCGCCGCCAGCGCAGCCATCTGGCGCTCACCGTCCACGATAGACCTGGCGGTGCGCTGACGGCCAACCCCGGGACGAAGCTCGCCTTGAAGAACACAGTCGATGCCTGCGCCGGAACGTCACCGTGACGGCGCAGGCATCCTCGCGTTACAGCCCGAGACAACGCTGAGCGCGTGCGGGCTGGGCCAGCAGTTGACCCTCAGATGACGACTATCCTCGGGTGCGTTTCGCGGCATGCTCTCCGATAGCGTTTCGATCATGTTGAACGGGATCCTCGGCGTGGACGCGTGCAAGACCGGATGGGTGGGCGTTGTTCTCGAGCGAGGCGAAGCTTCGGCGTATTTCGGCCCTACCATCGCCGAATTGATATCGATAGCCGAGGCAACCAGGGCCCTTGCCGTCGTGGCAATCGACATTCCTATCGGCCTTGCGGACGCAGGTCGTCGTCAGGCAGACGTGAAAGCACGCGAGGCAGTGGGACCTCGCCGGTCCTCGGTGTTCATGACACCGGTGCGGGCCGCGATTCAGGCTGACGATCACGTAACGGCGGTACGGCTGAGCCGGCAACTGACCGGCGACGGGATCTCCATCCAGGCGTTTAGCCTGAGAACGAAGATTCTCGAAGTTGACGCATGGGTGCGGAAGGAGACTCGCCGCGTGGTCGAGGTCCACCCGGAGGTGTCCTTCGCTCGGATGGCTCGCGCGCCTCTGCGCGACAGCAAGGCCACCTGGGCAGGCGTTGAGCGGCGCCGCGAGTTGCTGGCCGCAGAAGGTATCAGGCTCGTCGGGGATCTCGGTCACGCTGGCAGGGTCGCCGGTGTCGATGACGTTCTCGACGCGGCTGCTGCCGCGTGGTCGGCGCGGCGCGTGGCATCAGGAGAGGCGGTATCCCTGCCGAGTCCGCCTGAGACGTACAGCGACGGGTGGCCATGCGCGATCTGGGCATGAGGGCGGTCCCTGCAGCGCCGAGCCCGCTCACAGGACCGCGCCGCGCGGCGCCATCTCAATAGCGGCAACGCCCCGGCCGTACAGCACGACGAGCCGGTCGCCGTGTCTGCTGCGGAGCACACCGGAGTCCTGGGCAAGCGTTGAGATGATGTGCTCAATGACCTCGTCTGCGTCAACGGTGTCGGATTCCTCGTACGTGACGTCCATGTGGCCGCCACCGGTCAGCCGGATGCGCAGCACAATCTCTGCCATGGCCTGCACCCTATAGACGTTTGGCTTGTCCAGCCGGCGTCGCCGCGAGAGCCCTCGGGTAGTCAAGGGTCGCTGCGCAATTAGCTCGGAACTTGATCGTCTGGGCGGCCGGCGAGCCGTCGGGCCGCGGCGACGTCGTCGGCGTCCAGGCCCTGGTAGCCGGTCTGGCGGTGCTGTTCGGCCTGGTGGTCGATCCAGCGGGCGTGCGCCTCCCAGGCGGACTGCTTGCTGGTACCGAGGGCTGCGCCGATCTGCGACCAGGATGCACCGGCCGCGCGCGCTGTCCGTACGGCGAGCTGACGCCCGTAGCCCGCCTTCCGCGCCAGCACTTCGCCAAGCGCGAGCAGTTCCAGCGCCTCCTCCTTCTTCAGCGACGGGGTGCCGGTGTACGGATCGTCGAGCGGCTGCGCGAGGGCGTCACGGCTACGGAGTTCGTCGTAACGCGCGGCCGCCGTGAGCAACGTGAACTGCCCTTCGAGGCTGTCTGGCGTAGTCATCCCATCACAATGCCGTCAGGCTGCCCTGACGTCAAGCCGCCCTGACGGCTTGGCTTGTGCCCGCCACGATTTGGGTGGGATATGCGAGTACCACTCAATGCCAGTGACTTAACTGGCACCGCGGTGACCAACTGTCGGGGTTTTCGGGGTAACAGCCGCCCGGTTTCGGCCCCACTGCCCCGACAGTTCGGTTTGTCCTAGGCGGCCCGTGGCAACGCGAGCCCGATGATGAGGGCGAAACCGGCCTCGGTGGGCGAGCCGTCCGCGTCCGAGTCCGGAGGGCGCCGGCAGTGGGCTGCACGCGCCGATCCCGCCCGCATCACGCTCGCGTGTGTCGGGCGCGGGGGTCTGGGCCGGTGCGCGCCGCGCGCGGGTGCGTTGTCGCCGGTCAGGTGGCCGCCCGCGGCCCGCAGCGGGCCTGCCGGCCTCGATCCATGGTGGAACACTCGGGGAAGGGAACCCTACGAAACGCCCCGTGACGTCTCGTTCCCCGAGTAGTCTCAAATGGACGGTTCCAGCCCGGGAGCGACCCAACGGTTGCAGCCCTCACCACCCCAACAGTTCGGCTGACACTGAGCGTCCTGCGAACCCCGATTCGGGCAAAGCCCACCCGAGCGCCGCTCATGCATCCTTAAGCCAGCGGCATTGAGTACCACTCGCAGATCCCACCCAAAATCGCGCGTGGGGAGCCCCAAGCTCATCGTGACAGGGAGCACACGGCCGCCGCTCGCTCAACGCGCAGTCATGCCGGACTCCCAAAGCTGGCGATGTGGGAGAGTCGAAGATGGGTAGGGGGTCGCATACCCGATCATGAGGCTTCTCACCGGCCGGCCGGCTGGGCCGAGACGTGGACGGGATATGGGTGCTGGCGTGCGCGGACGCGTGACCGGCACCTGGCGCAGCACGCCGGTGAAGCCCGATGGTGCTGTGAACACACGCTGGAGAGGTGACCATGTACACCAAGATCCAGGTAGTTTTCGACGCGGCAGAACCGGCGAAGCTTGCCCAGTTCTGGGCGTTCGCCCTGGGCTACGTCCCGGAGCCGCCGCCAGAAGGGTTCGCCAGCTGGGACGACTTCGGCCGATCCATCGGGATGCCCGAAGAGCGGTTCGGCGATCAGGCCGCGGTCATCGATCCCGAAGGCGCCGGCCCACGCGTGTACTTCCAACGCGTACCCGAGGGCAAGACCGCCAAGAACCGGGTACACCTCGACGTGCGCGTGGCCGGCCCGGACGTGCAAGGCGAGGAACGCACGCGGCGGACCGAAGAACAGGTGGCCAGGTTGATCGAGGCGGGTGCCTCCATCGCGTGGCGGGAGAACGACGTACGCGGCAGCAGCGTGGTCATGCGTGATCCGGAGGGAAACGAGTTCTGCGTGGCATGACATCCCTCCACCACCCCGCTCCCCGAGTAGCCAGAGGACACGCTAGCGGCGGCTGGTTCACAGTCCGGTCGTGCGCCGCGCCGAGCGGAATCCCGTGCGCGCAGCGGCCCCGGCCCTAGGGTGGTGCCAGCTCGCTGGCGTGGAGGGGGCGCGATGGACGCACGTTCCGACGCGTCGACGATGCAACTTGCCTGGATCACGGAGCGCTGCCCCGATGTGGCAGCCACCGGCATCGCGGGCGAGCCCGGCTTCCTCTACCGCCGTGGCCAGCTCGTCGCCCGCCTCGCCGATGTGCCGCGGATCCGTGCGGTCGGCCGCCGCCGGATTGCCAAAGTCGAAAAGCTCGCTGTCGACGGCTTCGCCCTGCTGCGGCTCGCCAGTAAGGCCGATGCCCTCGCGCTCGCCCGGGAAGTCGCCGACCGGCACGGTGAGCCGCTCGCGACGCCGAACCACGTGTTCCGCGGCGAGGCCACGTACCTCGGCGGCGCGTCCGGATCGCCCGTGGCGGTGCCGTACCTGCCGCCGCCGGTACCGGTCCGCGGCCGTGGCCGGAGCCCGCGGGTGGCCGTCCTCGACACGGGATGGGTGCTGCACCGCTGGCTCTGGCGGATCCCCGCCAACCTCGACCTCGACGCGGCGCACGCCGAGGAGGCGCTCGCGCTGGACCAACTCGCCGATGGCGGGATCGCCGGGCACGGCACGTTCACCGCCGGGCTGGTGTTGCGCGCGTGCCCCGAGGCGCGGATCGTCTTCCGCCGCCTGCTCGATGGCGCCGGCCTGTGCGACGAAGTGCAGCTCGCCACAACGCTCGACGGGCTGCGCACAGCGCCCGAGGGCATACCGGACGTCGTGCTCGTGCCGGCCGGCGGGTACACGCAGGGCGACCGGCTCAGCCCGGTCCTCGCGGCGGCGCTCACCGCGCTGCCCGAGAGCGTCGCGGTAGTGGCCGCCGCCGGCAACGCGGGCGTCGACGGCCGCCCGTTCTGGCCGGCGGCCGCGGAGAGCGTCGTCGCCGTCGGTGCGTTGACCCGTGACGGCTGCGCCGCGCCGTTCACCAACCGCGGCCCGTGGGTCGACGCAGCGACGGTCGGCACCGAGCTGGAGAGCGCCTACCCCGACCTCCCGCGCGGCCGGCTCGGTACGGCCCATGTCGCCGACGGGTACGCGCGCTGGAGCGGTACCTCCTTCGCTGCCGCCGTCGTCGCGGGCGTGATCGCAGCGCGCACGATCGCCAAGGGTCAACCGGGCGATCGGGCGGCGCGATCGGTGCTCGCCGCAGCGGTGCCGTTGCGGGAAGTCGGGATCCTCGCCCGCCGGATACCGGTGCCAGCAGCCCTGCTGCGGCCCATGCGGGAAGCGCCGGAGGCGGCGGACCCGCCCGAGCCAGATGTCGAGCGGGCCAGCGCCGTCGCGGTCGGCGCCCGCAGCGCCGCCTACGTGAGCGCCGACGGTGCAGGCCAGGCGAGCGCCGGCAGCGTCCCTCCGGTCGGCGCCCACACCAAAGCCCACGCCGGCTCCCACACCAAAGCCCAGGCCCGCGTCCACGCAGGTGCCGACGCAGGTGCCCGCACCCGTGCCCAGGCCGGTGCCCAGGCCGGTGCCCAGGCCAGCGCCAACGGCGCGGCCCCGGAAGTGGCCGCCCCCGATCCGTTGCCAGAACCCGATCCGCCCGCCCGAGAAACGCTCCGCCCCGAAACGCCTGCCCCCGAAACGTCCAGCTCCGAAACGTCCAGCTCCGAAACGCCCGGCCCCGAAACGCCCGGCTCCGAGACGCCGGCACCTCCCAACGCAGGCCCGCCGCAGCAGCGTGGCAGCGGCCCGCTCACCCGTGGCCATCCGGTGGGCGTCGGCTTCGCCCCGGTGGATTTACCGGGCCAGCCGCTGGCCCGGCGGAGGCCGCTCGATCCCGGTACCGACTACCTGTTCTGGTTCGAGCTAGGCGCCGGCCCAGCGCCTGGTGGTCTGCCGCAGCCGGTCACGGTCGTGCTGGCCAGGTTCGACGGCGAGTTGGTGATCGACAAGGACGCCGCGGTCGGCGAGATCGAGATCCTGGCCGACGGCAGTGTCGCGGTCACCCGCCGGCCAGCGGGCGTCGGGCACCCGAGCCGGCTCTATTTTCCGGTGCGGACGCCGACCAGCCCCGGCACGTACCGGTTGCGGTGCAGCCTCTGCCACGGCGACACGCTGCTGCAGTCCGTCCTCGTAGAGGTGAAGGTGGGTGCGCAACGCTTCTCGCTGCGGTCGGCCGTCACGTCCACAGTGGACTACCAAGCGCCCGGCGACTAGCCGAACTTCACCGGCAGGTGCTCCAGCCCGCGCATGAGGATGCCGGGCCGCCAGACCAGCTCTTCCGCGGGAACGGCCAGGTCGAGCCGGGGGAATCGGGCCAGCAGCGAGCCGATCGCGATGTGCCCCTCCAGCCGGGCGAGCGGTGCGCCGAGACAGTAGTGGATGCCGTGCCCGAACGCCATGTGCTGCCCGTCGCCGCGTCCGATGTCGAGCTGGTCGGCGCCGGGGAACCGGTCGGCGTCGCGGTTGGCGGACAGCAGCGAGAGCAGCACGATCTGGTTCTCGGGCACCGTCACGCCGCCGATCTCCACCGGCTCGGCGGTGATCCGGAAGGTGGCGGTCTCCAGCGGCCCCGCATACCGCAGGAACTCCTCGATCGCACCGGGCAGCAGCGCCGGATCTGCGCGGAGGGCGGCCAGCTGATCGGGATGGGTCAGCAACGCGTGTACGCCGTTGCCGATCAGGTTCACGGTCGTCTCGTGGCCTGCGACCAGCAGCAGGAAGACCATGGACGACAGTTCGCCCTCGCTGAGCCGGTCGCCGCCGTCGCGGACCGCGATGAGCGCGGAGAGCAGGTCGTCCGCCGGCTCGGCGCGCTTGCGGGCGACCAGTTCACGCAGGTACTCGGTCATCGCCACGGCCGCAGGCAGCAGGCGTTCACCGGACAGCGTGCCCGCGACGATCGTATTCGACCACGCGCGGAAGTCGTCCCGGTCGTCCAGCGGGACGCCGAGCAGCTCGCAGATCACCTGGATCGGCAGTGGGAACGCGAACGCATCGATCAGGTCACCCTGGCCGGCGGCCGCCAGTTCGTTGAGGAGCCGGTCGGTGATCTCCTGGATCCGCGGCCGCAGTTCCTCGACGCGCCGGGACGTGAACGCCGCCGAGACGAGCCGGCGCATGCGGGTGTGGTCGGGCGGATCGGCGTTGAGCATGTGGTGGTTGATGTGCGCCTCGACGTCCGCCGGAAACCGCAACGCCGCCAGTTGCGTGCGGCGCGTCTCGTCCTTCGACAGGCGCGGGTCGCTCAGCGCCTGCCGGACGTCGTCGTACCGGGTGACCAGCCAGGCCGGCACGCCGCTCGGCAGCGGCATGCGGTGCACCGGGCTCTGCGCCCGTAACTGCGCGTAGGCCGGGTACGGATCCGCCGTGTTCGCCAGGCTGAACGGCTGTACCTCCGACATAAGTCACCTCCGACATAAGTCCTCCCCGTGTGCCCATGCCCGGAAAACCCCGGCCGCTTCACGTCAGCTGCCCAACCACGACCCGTCTGTGGCCACCGTAACGAGTCGCTGGGTCGCCCGGGTCAGGGCGACGTAAAGGGTGCGATCGCCGGCGGCCGACTCGGCCCGGATCTCGCCCGGCTCGACGACGACCACGCCGTCGTACTCCATGCCCTTCGCGTCCAGGCTGCCGACGACGTGTGCCCGGTCGGCGTGCGGGGTCTCGGCGTCGAGGCCGGCGAGCCAGCCGGTGGCCTCGGCCACGCGGCCGGCAGTGGTGATCACGCCGACGGTCCCCTCGACCTGGTCGAGCAGCGCGATCACCTCGGCGCGGACGGCCGGCCCGAGGTTGTCCACCACGCGGTGTTCCGGATGCTGCCCGGTCGAGCGGACGGCGGTCGGCAGGTCGGCGTGGGGGACCGCGGCCCGCACCAGCTTGGCGGCGAGGGCGAAGATCTCCGCCGGGTTCCGGTAGTTCGTGCTGAGCGTGAACGACCGCCGCGGACCGCCGCCGATCGCCTTGTCCCGGGCCCGTTCCGCCTCGCGCGGGTCGGCCCACGAGCTCTGCGCCACGTCGCCGACGATCGTCCAGCTCGCGTACCGGCCACGGCGCCCGAGCATCCGCCACTGCATGGGGGAGAGGTCCTGGGCCTCGTCGACGACGATGTGGGCGTACTCGTCGTAGTGCGGCCCGCGCTCGACCGCCGCCCTGGTGAGCTGCCGGTCGGTGACGGTGCTCAGCTCGCGGTACGCACCCTCGTCCCGGGCCGGCTTGCGCTGCCGGTGGCGACGGCGTGGCTCGCCGAGGAGCAGCCGCAGCTCGTCCAGGAGCGGGACGTCCGCGACCGAGATCCCGCCGCCCGCCCAGGAGTCGGCGAGCGCGTTGATCTGGCTCGGCGAGTACAGCCGGGCCGCGTACCGCTGGAGGCGCTGGCGGTCGGCGAACCAGCCGAGCACGCGGGCCGGGGTGAGCGTCGGCCACCAGGAGTAGGCGAAGTCGACGAACTCCGGCCGGTCCCAGATCTCCTCCCTGAACTGCGCGCGATCCCAACCTTTCGGCGGATCGGTCCAGCGCATGGCCTTGTTCCAGAGCGCGGCGATCAGCTCCTCCACGGCGAGCGTGCGGGCGTTGTTCGGCGGCGTCCGTCGAGTGTGGACGCGGCGCCGGATCGCGGCCAACTCGCCGGCGTCGAGGCGGATCACCTCGCCCGCGTAGACGATCCGCAGCTCCGCCGGCGCGCCGGGTGGGGCGTCGCGGACGGCGCGCGTCAGCAGGTCCCGGATGTGCAGCGAGCCCTTGAGCGCCGCCGCCTCGGGCTCGTCGCGCCGCACCGCGTCGACGCCGTCGAACAGTTCGCCGAGCGCGCGGAGGCTCACCGACTCCTCGCCGAGCGAGGGGAGAACCTGCCCGATGTAGCTGACGAACACCGGTGACGGCCCGACCAGCAGCACGCCGCCGCCCTCGAAGCGTCGCCGGTCGTTGTAGAGGAGGTAGGCGACGCGGTGCAGCGCGACCGCCGTCTTCCCGGTGCCAGGACCGCCGTTGACCAGGGTCGCGCCGGCCGCCGGGGCGCGCACGGCCAGATCCTGCTCGTGCTGGATGGTGGCCACGATGTCCCGCATCGCCGTGCCGGTGCCGCGGGCGAGCGTGGCCAGCAGGGCGCCGTCGCCCACCACGCGCATGCCGTCGGGGACCGATTCCGGCGCGAGTAGATCGTCCTCGACGCCGACCACTTTGGCGCCGACCGAGCGGATCACCCGCCGCCGCACCACGTCCATCCGGGCCTGCGGCGTCGCCTGGTAGAACGGGGCCGACGCCGGCGCCCGCCAGTCCATCACCAGCGGTTCGAACTGCTCGTCCCGCAGCCCCAGCCGGCCGACGTACCGGACCGCACCGTTGTCGAGGTCGAGCCGGCCGAAGACCAGCCCGTCGTACTCGCTGTCGAGCGCGTGCAGCCGCCGGGCCGCCTGGTAGACGAGGACGTCACGCTCGTAGAGCCCGCCCTCGTTGCCGATCTGGGCGCGGCTGTAGCCGTCGGCCTGTACCGCCGCCGCGTCCAGCTTCACGGCCTCGAGCCGTTCGTAGACGCGGTCCACGTGCCGCTGTTCGGTGGCCAGTTCGATGCCGAGGTCGGACGTCGTGTCGGTCAACCGGAGGCTCCAGGGGTCGCGGCGGCCCAGGGCCTGTTCTGCGGATCTGTGCCCTGGGCGAGATCCGCGGGTCAGACCCTACCCCGGTACCCTCGAACCCGTGCGACGGCTCCTGCTCTCTCCCCGCTGGCTGGCGGGGCACGTGCTGGTCGCCGCCTGTTTTGTCGGGTTCCTCCTGCTTGGGTGGTGGCAGTGGGAACGCGCGCACGCCGCGGACGGCGGCGGGCAGAACCTCGGGTACGCCCTCCAGTGGCCGCTCTTCGCGGCGTTCGTAGTGTTCGGCTGGTGGCGAATGCTCCGGCTCGAGGCGGCCAAGTCGGCGGGCACGCCCACGGTCGAGGAGCCGGCGCCGGTGGATGAGACCGTCCGGCGCGGGCCGGCGGTGCCCCGGTACGTCCCGCCGGTGATCGAGGACGAGACTGACGAGGAACTGGCCGCGTACAACCGTCACCTGGCCAGCCTGCACAAGCAGGACCGGCCGAAACAGTGACCAATCAAGAACGTGAGGTGTCGTCGGTGAACTCCGCGCTGACCCGCTACCGGGTCATGGCGTACGTGGTGGGCGTGTTCCTGCTCCTGCTCGTACTCGTGGCGATGCCGCTCAAGTACCTGGCCGACAACGAGGGGCCGATCTCGATCATCGGGCCCACGCACGGCTTCCTCTACATGGTCTACCTGCTGGCCTCGCTCGACCTCGCGGTCAAGTCGCGGTGGTCAGTCAAGAAGACGATCTGGGTGCTGCTCGCCGGCACGCTGCCGTTCGCCTCGTTCATTGTCGAACGCCAGGTCACCCACCAGGCCGAGGCTCAGGCCAAAACGCCCGCCTGAGGCCCGGCCTTCCGAGGGGAGAACGGGCTGCGCGCACGTTCCTGGCGGACGCCGTCGACGACGAGGTCGACGCGTTCGTTGTAGAAGCAGGCGAGCCCGGCGATCTTCTGGCTCTCCGGTAGTGGCGTCCGGTAGATCCACACCACGTCATCGACCAGCTCGTCGCCCGCCTGCACCGACCAGTACTCGGCGGTGCCCTTGTACGGGCAGCGGCTGGTCCGCGACGATGGGCGGAGCAGGTCCCAGCGGACGTCCGGCTGTGGCAGGTAGTACCGGACGGGCAGGCCGGTCTCGAAGAGCAGCGTCGGCCGGTGGGTCTCGGCCACCGTGACACCGTTGATCACGACCTCCACGTGCCGTGAGCTGGTCAGCACGTCCAACCGGCTGTACGGATCGCGCGGGTGGACGTACACCTCCTCGTCCTCCTCGAACCAGGCGTCGAGGGCGTCCCACTCGAACCGGATCAGGTCGCGCAGCTCCGCCATCGGCGACTCCGGGTACTGCCAGGCGGCGTCCTTGGCGACGGCATCGCCGACCGTGAGCGTGGAATACCGGGCTTCGCCCCGGCTGGGGGAGCGCTCGGTACGGCCGCTGGGGGCGAGGAACTCGGTGCGGACGTCGGCGGCCGGCAGGTAGTAGGCCGGGTAGTACGGCACTTCCCAGACCAGCCGGGCGGCCGTCGTGTCGGCGACCAGCTCGCCGCCGAAGTATGCCCGGATGCGCTTGGTGGACTGCTCGACGCGGACCCGGCCGCGCGTCTCGGTGGTCATCGCTGCCTCCCCGGCGTGGATAGTTCGACGCTACCCAAAACTACGTTGCCCGTACGGGTCGAACCGGGCATGGTGTGTTCCGCCCCACCAATCCCACCGCCCCAAACGGCGACGACGTGAGAGGACCGTGCCTTGCGAAAGCTCCGCAACGCGCACCCGACCTTGTGCCGGCGTGGCGTGTCCTCGACCCAGAACCACAGCACCGAACTGGCCGGCAGCTACGACGGCCGGCTCGGCGAGCACTGCCCGGGAGCACCCCCGATGTGAGTCCACCGCTCACGACGGAGCCGCCCCCGGGGATCAACCCGGCTGGGCGGCTTTTTGCTGCCTCGCCATCCCGGAAATGGCCGTCCAGAAAGGAGGCAGATCGATGTCCGCCGTGCTCGTCCTCAACGCAAGCCTCGAACCGATGCACCGGGTATCGATCACGCACGCGGTGCGGATGCTCGTTCGTGAGGTCGCCGTCGTGCACGAGGCCGCGGGGGAGCGGCAGATCGGCCCGTGGCCACTGCCGCGGGTGGTGCGCCTCGTCCGCTACGTGGCGATGCGGTGGCGGTACGGGCCATGGCGACTGGAGGTTGCAGAACTCCGGGCCGCCGCCGTTCGCGGTCACCTGGACGTGACTCTGGTCGAGGCCGATGCGCGGGAACGTGACCAGCCGCAGCCCCGGCCCGGACGAGAAGACCGTGTTCAGGGCGCCGGACGTGTTGATGTTCGCGCCGGGCGGGATCGGGCCGAAGGTGTCCCAGATGTAGCCGAACCGGGT
>Ga0210378_10000211_pt1 | contig 28592 bp, 27 predicted proteins | sample PLM1_60_b1redo_FD_155465 | JGI IMG/M metagenome (GOLD analysis project Ga0210378, IMG submission 155465) | Groundwater sediment microbial communities from an aquifer in East River, Colorado, USA - PLM1_60_b1 redo | ecosystem: Environmental > Terrestrial > Soil > Riparian zone | place: USA: East... | reverse complement strand
CCGGTCATCGGGCCGGCCAGTACGTCCGGGTGGGGGTGGACGTGGACGGTGTCCGCCGTTGGCGCACGTACTCGCTGTCCTCGGCGCCGGAACGCGCGGACGGGTGCATCACGATCACGGTCAAGGCGGTCCGGGACGGACTGGTCTCTTCGCATCTGGTGCGCCGGATCACCCCAGGCTCCGTCGTCCGCCTGGGGCAGCCGGAGGGCCGATTCGTGCTGCCCGAGGCGCTTCCGTCGCGGCTGCTGTTCCTGACCGGCGGCAGCGGGATCACGCCGGTGATGGGGATGCTGCGCAGCCTGGTCTGCCGTGGCGCGTTGCCGGACGTGGTCCTGGTGCACTCCGCGCCGACCCGGGACGACGTCATCTTCGGCACCGAGCTGCGGGATCTGGCGGTGCGGTTCCCGAGCCTGCGGCTGCATGAACGCCACGCGCGCGCCGGTGCCCGCTCGCGTGGCCGGCTCACCATGGCGCAGTTGGCCGGCATCTGCCCGGACTGGTCCGCGCGGCAGGTCTGGGCGTGCGGACCGACCAAGATGCTCGAGGACGCCGAGACGCATTGGCGGGCCGCCGGACTCGCGGACCGGCTGCATGTCGAACACTTCCGCTCCGAGGTGGCGACGAGCGGAGGCGTTGGCGGGCGGGTCCGCTTCGTCAGGAGCGGGCGGGAGGCCGACGCCGATGGCGGCACTCCGCTGCTGGTGGTCGGTGAGGAGGCCGGCGTCCTCATGCCGAGCGGCTGCCGGATGGGCATCTGCTTCAGCTGCGTGGCACGACTCCGGTCCGGTCGAGTGCGCGACCTGCGCACCGGCCAGGAGCGCGGCGAGGAGGGAGAACTCATCCAGACCTGCGTGTCGGCTGCGGCGGGCACGGTCGAGATCGAACTATGAGGGGCAGATTCATGACTACCACCACACACCTGACCGAGGCCGACATCGAGGAGTTCGGCCGTGAGCTGGACCGGATCCGTGACGAGGTGATCGCGAGCCGCGGCGAGGACGACGCGCGGTACATCCGCCGGGTCATCGCCGTACAACGCGGCCTGGAGGTGGGTGGCCGGACGGTGCTGTTCGCCGCTGTCCTGCCGCCGGCCTGGCTGGCCGGCACCGCGGCGCTGGCCACGTCCAAGATCCTCGAGAACATGGAGATCGGCCACAACGTGCTGCACGGGCAGTGGGACTGGATGCGCGACCCCGAGATCCACTCCACCACCTGGGAATGGGACTCGGCCAGCCCTGCCGAGCAGTGGAAGCACTCGCACAACTAAGTGCATCACACGTACACCAACGTACTGGGCAAGGACCGCGACATCGGCTACAGCGCACTTCGGGTCAGCCCGGAGCAGCCGTGGCGGCCCGTCTACCTGGCCCAGCCGCTCTACAACGCGCTGCTGGCGGCGTTCTTCGAGTGGGGCATCGCGATCTATGACGTCGAGCTGGAGCGAGTGTGGCGTGGGGAGAAGGGATGGGGAGAGGCGCTGACGCAGCTGCGCGGCGTCCTGCGCAAGGCGCGCCGGCAGGTGATGAAGGACTACGTGGCGTTCCCGCTGCTGGCCGGCCCGTCGTTCCTGCCCGTGCTGCTCGGCAACCTCACCGCAAATCTGGCCCGCAACGTGTGGGCGCACACCATCATCTTCTGTGGTCACTTCCCCGACGGGGCCGAGATCTTCACCGAGGAGCAGATCGAGGGGGAGACGCGCGGCGCGTGGTACCTACGCCAGTTGCTCGGCTCGGCCAATATCGACGGCGGCCCGCTGCTCCACCTCATGAGCGGCAACCTCAGCCACCAGATCGAGCACCATCTGTTCCCCGACCTGCCGAGCAACCGGTACGCCCAGGTCGCCCCGCGAGTGCGCGCCCTGTGCGAGCGGTTCGGGTTGCCGTACAACACCGGGCCGCTGATCCGCCAGACCACAAACGTCTGGAAGAACATCCTCCAGCTGGCGCTCCCGGGACCACGACCACGACCCGCAGACGTGTCGTGGTCGAGCCCGGAGTCCGTATCCACCGCAGCCTAAGCGCCCGCCCGGAGCGTGCCGCCGATCCGGCCGGCTAAGAGACGGAATCGGCGTGGCTCAAGCGCGGCACAGGATCTCGCCGTGCACGACTACGAACCAGCCGTCTTCGGCGGCGGCCCATTCCCGCCAGCCCGAGGAGATGCGGTCGAGGTCCATCTGGGTTGCGGTGCCGGACGCCGCCATCTGCCGGGCTAGGTCCGACTGCAGGATCCGGTCGGCCCACATGTCACCCCACCACTGCCGGTCGGTGGGGGTGGCGAAACACCAGGTGCTCGCGGTGGCGGTGATGTCGGTGAACCCGGCGGCGCGGGCCCAGGACAGCAACCGCCGGCCGGCGTCCGGCTCGCCACGGTTGGTGCGTGCGGTGTGCCGGTACAGGGCGAGCCACTCGTCGAGTGCGGGCACGGATGGGAACCAGGTGAACGCCGCGTAGTCGCTGTCCCGGGCGGCGACCAGACCGCCGGGCCGGCACACCCGGTGCATCTCGCGCAGCGCCCGGACCGGGTCGGCGACGTGCTGGAGCACCTGGTGGGCGTGGACCGCGTCGAAGGTCGCGTCGGGAAAGCCCAGCGCGTGCACGTCAGCGACGGCGAAGCCGATGGTGTCCTGGCCGCGGGTGGTGGCCTCGGCGCGGGCGAGCTGCAGCGCCGTCTCGGTGGGCTCCACGGCGGTGACCCGTCCGGGCGCCACGTGGGTGGCCAGGCCCGCGGTGATGGTACCGGGTCCGCAGCCGACGTCCAGAAGGGACATTCCCGGTGCGAGATGGGGCAGCAAGTAGGCCGCCGAGTTCTCCGCGGTGCGCCACCGGTGCGAGCGGAGCACGGACTCGTGGTGACCATGGGTGTACACGTTCGGCGTTGCCATCATGCCCTCGACCCTAATTCACACCCGTCCCGTAATGCAGGACGCATTTCCTATATATTAGGATCGTGTCGGCGGGTCGCGCTGCAGTCGATCGTCAACGCGTCGTCGTCAAGTTCGGTCGGCTCGGCGACGCGGCTCTGTTTCAGATCGCCATGCAGTAGCCGGGGATGGGACCCCGGCCGCCACAGATAGCCGTTGACGAACTCGCCGTCGAGCACTAGCAGGTCCCAGCGGGGTCCCCGGAGGCGGGGATCCGGCACAGCGGGCAGCTGTTGCCGCCGGCCTTGCGGCCCGCCCAGCCTTCGCCAGTTCTCCCATCGGTGTGCGGCACTCATGTGCCTCATCCTCACGAGGAAACACGGAAGGCCAAGAGCGATGACTGCCCGCCCGATCGGAAGGCGACACACGGAGGAGCACTGTGATCAGCCGCGTACTCAGCGTTGCCGTGTCGCGGTTTCGGTGACATCCTCCTGCCGGATTTCCATCGCGGAGACGTGTTCAGCGGCGCAGGGGAATCTGATCTCGCAGTCCAGTCCCGGAACCCGGTATCGGTCGCCGGCCAAGGGCAGCAGCGCGACCGTGGGCTGGCCCGGGGCGGTGATCGTCAGACGACCGTCGACGCTGCCGATCTCGATCAAGTAGTCGTCACGGAGCAGGTAGCGGCCCGTCGCCCTATCGGGCGTCGGCGGCCGCGGCGGATCCGTGGGTGTTCCATAAAGTCGCTCGGCGGCCGCGAGGATGCTGCCGAGAATCTCCCTGGCGTTGTCCATGTTGGCCATCACGGCCACCGCCGCGCCGGTGTCGGCCCAGGCGAACGAGAAGCAGTTATAGCCGATGTTGCTGCCGGTGTGCCCGAACCGCAGTCGTCCGTTCGAGTCGTCGACCTCGGTGCCCAGCCCGTACCCACCGGGTATTTGCGGCGTCAGCATCTGCTGCGCCAGATCGCCGGAGAGCAGCGCCGATCCTCCGGTGACGGCACGGGCGATCTCACGTTCCAGCCGGACCAGATCGGAGGGAGTGGTCCACAGCCCCGCGCCAGCCATCTCCGGTATCGTCCGCCACCTGCCGCGTACGGGTGTGCCGTCGGTGTGATGGCCGGCCGCCGCCAGGTGCGGACGCTCAGCGGGGAACGCCTGATCGAAGCTGCTGTCCGCCATCCCCACCGGGTCGAGCACCAACACCCGCATCAGGTCTTCGAAACGTTCTCCGGTCACGTCGGTCACGAGTTGCTGCAGGACCGCGTAGTGGCTGCCGGAGTATCGGAACCGGCTGCCCGGCAGCAGGCTCGCCCGCACCGGGGGAGTGTTCGCCGGCGCCTGCCCCTGCAACACCTGCCGCATGGTCGGTGCCGGTTCGCCGGCGCCGAACCCGCGGAACCAGTTGTAGGACAACCCCGCGGTGTGCGCCAATACCTGGCGCAGCGTCACGCTGGCCCGCCAACCCTCGCTGGCCGGCAGCTGCCACGCGGTCAGGTAGTCGTTGATGTCCGCGTCCAGCTCCAGCACACGGTCGTCGACCAATCGCAGGGCGCCGAACGCGGCCACGTGCTTGCTGATCGAGCACGCTTGGAACACCGTCTGCGGACCGACCGGAGTCGGCGCATCCGCCGCAACCGTGCCGTACCCGGCCGCCCATGGCCGCTCGCCGTCCTGCTCGACCGCGATGCTCAGGCCCGGCACCCGATACAGGTTCATCAGCTCCACCAGCCCGGCAGCGTCCGGTGAAGACTGCCGGCGAGCCCCATGGCGGTCCAGCTGAGACAGCACCTCCAGCCAGTCCGCAATCGACGCTGACGTCGCCATACCGGGCAGTCTTCACGACGGACACGAGCCCGCGCCAGCTAAGCCCGCCACCGAGGCCCAGAGAGCCTGGACGGTGGCCTTCGTCCTGAGTCGAAATCCGGATCCGCCTTCGTCATGCGGTCCGGGCAAAGGCGAAGGTGCGCGGCAAGGCGTGTGCCGGGAGTGATAACCCGGGGGCCAGGAGCGCGACGACCGCAGCGGCTCTGCGACAGCTTCGCCCGTTGGCGCGCGACCAGCGGCATGAGCGAGCGTTAGTACAGCTGCATCCGGGGCATCGGCGGGCGTTAGTGGTTGCTGGTGGCGAGTCGGATGCCGAAGCCGGTGATGACGGTCCCGGCGACTCGATCCAGCACTTGGCGAGCTGCGGGGCGCTGGAGCAGGTTCCGTAGCCGATGTGCCAGTACGACTAGCGAGGCCGACCAGGCGGTACCCAGGATGATGTGCACGCACGCCAAAAGCGCGCCGAAGATGAAGGTTGGAGCGCCGGAGGGAATGAACTGAGGAAGCAGCGCGACGTAGAACGCGCCCATCTTCGGGTTCAGCAGGTTAGTCAGTGCCCCGCGGCGCCACCCGGGGAAGAAGTCGTTGCTGACAGCAGCGGGTTCTTCGTCTGACTGGATCGAGCGGCGCGATCGACGGTGGCGGGTGGCCCACAGCATGCTCAGTCCCATCCAGATCAGATAGCAGGCGCCGGCCCACCGCAGGGCTTCATAGGCCAGGTGCGAGGCCGTGAACAACGCCGTGACACCAGCTGAGGTGAGCACGCCCCAGCTCAACGTTCCGCTTTGGATCCCAAAGACGACGCCCCAGGCACGGCGGGGCGCTCCGAGGGCGGCGGTGCGCAGGATGAGGGCAGTATCCGTCCCGGGAGTCATGGTGAGCAGTCCCATGACGAGAACGAAGGACCATAGGCTGCTGAGCGTTGTCACGGGGATCAAACTATCGTTCGGATAGTGACTCACTGCTCGCATGGATGACCAGCCAGCGAAGGCCCCGTTCGACTTCGCGTGATCCTCGCCGAGGTCGTCGATGTCTGGTCCAACACCGCGCGCCTCGTCCATGGCCCATGCGTGGACGGGCACGAGTGCGCCGGGACCGGCCACCGGTCCCGGCGCATGGTCGATCGAGTTCATGCTCGGGCGAAGTACTGGGCATTGTTGATTGCGTTGATGACGGTGAAGCTGTAGGTGCCGACGGGGCGCCCGCCGCCGTGCTGGATGCGGCACGCGTTGCTGACGGAGGCGCCGTTCCCGGCGGCGCCGGTGGCTGTGGCGGTGCTAACCGTGGACGCAGCAATCGCTGCTCAACCCGGGCGGATTCTCATGGTCCCTGACCGGCGGTGCGGTTACCCGTACCTGGACCGGGCGGTTCGCCCTGTCGTTCCGCGCCCTGGTAGTGACCAGTCTGGAACTCGTCGGATGTGGTTCGGGGGAGGGGCGTGGTCGTGACGAATCCGGTGGTGGAGTTGCGGGCGGTGGGCCGGTGGTACGGCACCGGGCGGGCGGGTGTGTGGGCGCTGCGGGACGTGTCGTTGTCGGTGCCGGCGGGGTCGTTCGTCGCCGTGATGGGCGCGACCGGTTCCGGGAAGAGCACGTTGCTGCATTGCGCGGCCGGCCTGGACCGGCCGACATCAGGCACGGTGCGGCTCGCCGGCCGGGACATCACGCGGCTGCGCGAGGCTACGCTTACCCGGCTGCGGCGGGACCGGGTCGGGTTCGTGTTCCAGGCGTACAACCTGTTGTCCGAGCTGACCGTCGGGCAGAACGTGTTGCTGGCCAGCCGGCTCGGCGGGCCGCGGGTGCGCAGGGGCGACCTCGACCGGGTGCTCGCCGCGGTGGGGCTGGGCGGGTCGGGCGGGCGCCGGGTGGGGGAGCTCTCCGGTGGCCAGCGGCAGCGGGTGGCGGTCGCCCGGGCGTTGGTGACCCGGCCGGCGGTGATCTTCGCCGACGAGCCGACCGGGGCTTTGGACCCGACGACGGGCGGGCAGATACTGCTGCTGTTGCGCGACGCGGTCGACCGGGACGGTGTCACGGTCGTCATGGTCACGCACGATCCGACCGCGGCCGAGATCAGCGACCGGCTGGTGCTGCTACGCGCGGGTGGGTTGGTGGCCGACCTCGCCACGCCGGACGCGACGACGATCGCGGCCCGGTTGCGCGCGGTGTCGGTCAGCGTGGCCGAGGCTGTGGCGGTGTGAGGGCGGGGCTGGCCCGGCAGGCGCTGCGGCGGCACCGCTGGTCGTTCCTCGGTCCGGTGGTGACGCAGTGCGTCGCCGCCCTGGTGCTCAGCATGATGTTCATGACCGGTGCGTCGCTGGAGGCGGCCAGGCTGGACGCCGCGGAGGAGCGGGTGGTGGTGGCCAGCGACATCCGGTCGGCTACGGGCGTCTTCGCCGGCATCGCGGTGTACCTGTCGATCCTGATGGTCGGGGTGACGATGAACTCGGCGATCGCCCGGCAGCGCCGCGACATCGCGCTGCTGCGGGCGATCGGCGCGACGCCGGGCCAGATCCGCCGGTCGGTCGCCGTGCAGGCCGCCGCCGTGGCGGTGCCGGCCGCGGTGCTGGGTTCGCTGCTCGGTCTGTTCGCCGGACGGATGTGGGTCGCGGCGCTGGTCAGCCACGGCGTGCTCCCGGACGCCGTGCGGTTCACGCCGAACATGGCGCTCCTGCCGCTGGCCGTTGGGATCGTGGTCGCCACGTCGGTGCCCGGCGGGTTGGTCGCGGCGATCCGGCCGGCGCGGGTCCGGCCGGCCACCGCGTTGACGGAGGCCGCGGCCGGACCGCCGCGCGGCGTCGCCGTCCGTACGGTGCTGGGGCTGTTGCTGGTGGGCGTCGGCGTCGTGCTGTCGGTCGTCCTCGCCGTCGCGGCGCCGAAGCAGGCCGATGACGCGGGGTTCTTTGTGATCCTTGCGCTGTGCGTCGGCGTCGGGCTCCTCGGGCCGGTGGCGCTGCGCGTGGCGGCCTGGGTCGCCCGGCCGCTGTTGCGGCTGGTCGGCGGCTCCGGGCGCCTGGCTCTCGACAACGTCACCGTGCTGTCGCGGGCGCTGTCCGGTGCGCTGATCCCGCTCGTGCTGGCCGTCGCGTTCGCCGCTGTGAAGGTCGCGGCGCACACCACGGCCGCGCACGCCACGGGCGAGGCGGATCCTGCGGGGGCGGTGTGGATGGACTACTCCGGTACGGCGATATACGCCACGTTCGCCGCGGTGGCCGCGCTGAACACGCTGCTCACGGTGACGGTCGGTCGGCACCGCGACCTCGCCGTCACCCGCCTCGTCGGTGCCACCAGACAACGCCTGCTCGGGGTGGTGATCTGCGAGGCTGTGGTTGTGGTGGTCACCGCGCTCGCCCTTGCCGCGTTCGTCGCGGCCGTGACGCTGGTGCCGCTGCTGCACACCAGCGTGGGTACGTGGCTGCCGTATGTGCCCACGCCGTACCTGGCGGCCGCCGTCGTCGCCACCGCCGCGGTGGTCGCCGCCGGCACGGTCGCACCGGCGGCGGTGCTCACCCGCCGGCCCGCGATCGAGGTCGTTGAGGCGCAGGAGTGAATCCAGCCGGGACGGTCGCCGTGGCGGTCCTGCGGGCGCCGGTGGCGGGCCGTACCTGGCGGGAGTTCGGGTACGCGCTGATCAGCCTCGTGCTCGCGGTCCCGGCGTTCGCGCTGCCGCTGCTGGGCCTGGTGTCCGGCGCGCTGTCGCTGGTCACGGTCGGGCTGCCGGTGCTGTGCGGGGTGCTGTTCGCGGCCCGCGGCACGATCGGGTACTTCGGCTGGCCCGCACGGGCGCTGGTCGGGTGGTACTGGCCGCCGCCGCTGCCGCTGCGCCAGCGGGGTCTGGCGGGGTGGGGCCGGGCCCTGCTCGGCGACGGCCGGGCATGGCGGGCACTGGCGTACTGCCTGGTCAAGTTGCCGCTGGCCGCGGCGACCGCCTACTTCACGGTGCTGGCCGTCGTCGGTGGGCTGTACTGCCTGACCTGCCCGGTGTGGTGGTTCCTCAGCCCGACCGGGTTCGAAAAGCTGGACGTAGGCGGCTGGGGCAGCAGCTGGTACGTCGCCACCGGCGGCGCCCTCGTGCTGCTCGTGTTCCCATGGCTGCTGCGGCTCCTCGTCGCGCTCGATCGCGTGCTCGCCACCGCGCTGCTCGCCCCGAGTGCGGCCGAACGGCGGATCGCGCGGCTCGAGTCCAGCCGCGCCGCGCTCACCGCGGACGCCGCCACCACGCTGCGCCGGGTGGAACGGGAACTACACGACGGCACCCAGGCGCGGCTGGTGTCCCTCGGCGTCACACTGTCCCGGATCGAGCAGCGCCTCGACCGCCTGCCCGGCGACACCACGGCGCTCGACGCGCTGCTCGGATCGGCGCGCGGCACCGTCACCGACGCGCTCGCCGAGCTGCGCGACATCGTCCGGCGCATCCACCCGCCCGCACTCGACGACGGCCTCGCGACCGCACTGACGACGCTCGCCGCGCGCAGTGGGCTACCGGTCGAGGTGAGCATCGCGCTGCGCGAACCCCCACCGGATGCGGTCGCCACCACCGTGTACTTCACCGCGGCGGAGCTGCTCACCAACGCGGCCCGGCACGCCGGCACGGCCCGGGTCCGGCTGGGCCTGACCGAGGATGACGATTGGCTACGGTTGGTCGTGACCGACGACGGCCCTGGCGGCGCCGCGCCGAACGCGACCGGCACTGGCCTGGCCGGCCTCGCCCGCCGCGCGCAGGCGCTCGACGGACAGTTCGACGTGGTGAGCCCCGCCGGCGGGCCGACCACCGTCACGATGGCGCTGCCGAGAGGATGACCGTGCTGCGTACCGTCATCGCCGAGGACAACCCGTTGCTGCGCGACGGCATCGCGGCGCTGCTCTCCGACCACGACATCACCGTGGCGGCCACCGTCGACAACGGTGACGACCTGGTCGCCGCGGTCGACCGGCACCGCCCGGACGTCGCGATCATCGACGTGCGGATGCCACCCACGCACACTGACGAGGGCCTGCGCGCCGCCATCGCCATCCGGGCCAGCCACCCTGACACCGCCGTGCTCGTGTTCTCCCAATGGATCGAAACCAGCTACGCCCGGCGACTCCTCCAGGACAACCCGACCCGGGTCGGTTACCTGCTCAAGGACCGGATCGTCAGCACCGGCGACTTCCTCGATGCGCTGAAGCGGGTTGCAGCCGGCGGCACCGCATTGGACCCCGAGGTGATTCGACAGCTACTCACCACGCCGTCCACCGACGCCGGACTGGACCGACTCAGCGACCGCGAGCGCGAGATCCTCGCGCTGCTCGCCGAGGGCCGCTCCAACCTCGCCATCGCGAGCCAACTCCACCTGGCCGGCCGCAGTGTCGAGAAGCACGTCACCGCGATCTTCACCAAGCTCGACCTGCCGCCGGCCAGCACCGATCACCGGCGGGTGATGGCCGTGCTCCGCTACCTCAATTCACAGCGCGGCTGACCGCCAACGCTCCTGGCTCACCGGCGTCCGTGACGACCCAGACGCGCGGTGCCCACGGTGCGGCACCCCGCTTCGCCGCGACCGGGTTGGCGGACGCACCACCGTGTGGTGCCCGCAATGCCAGCCCGAACCCCAGTGACCGCCTGCTGCTACGGACTCGATTGAGGCGTGGAATAGAAGACGGCCACGGGTAGGTGTCGAGTGGGAGGCGGCCGAGATGGGCCTCAACGTTGCACAGAAGTTGATCGCCTCACATCTGGCAAGCGGCGACATGGTGCCTGGCGGGGAGATTGGATTGCGGATCGACCAGACCCTGACCCAGGACGCCACCGGCACGATGGTCATGCTCGAGCTGGAAGCGCTCGGCTTGGACCGGGCGCATACGGAGGCTTCGGTCCAGTACGTCGACCACAACCTGCTTCAGACCGATGAGCGGAACATGGCCGACCACCTGTTCCTGCGGTCGGCCTGCCAGAGGTTCGGGCTCTGGTACTCCAAGCCAGGCAATGGCGTATCGCACCCGACGCACATGCAGCGTTTCGGCGTGCCCGGCACCGCCATGGTCGGCTCGGACTCGCACACCTGCGCCGCCGGGTCGCTGGGGATGTTGGCGATCGGTGTCGGCGGGCTCGAGGTCGCCATGGCGATCGTAGGCGAGCCGCTGTACGTGACGATGCCACAGATCTGGGGCGTGCGGCTGACCGGCGCGCTGCCGCCCTGGGTAAGCGCCAAGGACGTCATTCTGGAGATGCTGCGCCACCACGGTGTGAAGGGCGCGGTGCACCGGATCATCGAGTACCACGGCCCCGGGTTGGACTGCCTGTCCGCCATGGACCGGCACGTGATCGCGAACATGGGGGCCGAGTTGGGGGCGACCACCACCGTGTTCCCCTCCGATGCGCAGGTCCGGGAGCTCCTGCGCGCCGAGGATCGGGAGGACGACTTCGTGGAGATCCTCGCCGACCCGGACGCCACCTACGACGTCACCGACGAGATCGACCTGTCCCAACTGGAGCCGCTCATCGCCAGGCCGAGCTCGCCCGGGAACGTGGTACCCGTCCGCCTTGTCGCGGGCGAGGACGTCTACCAGGTCGTCGTCGGCTCCTCGGCCAACCCAGGGTTGCGGGACTTCGCCGTGGTGGCCGCCATCCTCCGGGGCCGACAGGCGCATCCGCAGGTGTCGCTGGACGTGAACCCGACATCTCGGCAGATCCTCGCCGACCTGACGAAGATGGGCGCCACGCTCGATCTCATCGAGGCGGGGGCCCGTATCCACCAGGCGGGCTGCATGGGGTGCATTGGAATGGGCCAGGCGCCGGCGGTCGGGCGCAACAGCCTACGCACGTTCCCGCGTAACTTCCCGGGGCGTTCCGGCACCAACGAGGACTCGGTCTGGCTGTGCTCGCCGGAGACGGCGGCGGCCGCCGCGCTGACCGGCCGGATCACCGACCCGCGGGAGCTGCCCGGGTTGCTCGGAGTGGCGTATCCGACGGTGGACCTGCCTGCGACCTCCAGCGTCAACACGGCGATGCTGGAGCCTCCGCTCCCGCCGGAGCAGGCCCGGCGCGTCGAGCTGGTCAAGGCGCCGAGCATCGGCTCGCTGCCGGAGTTCGACCCGCTGCCCGACGCCCTTGAGGCGCCGGTTGCGATCAGGCTTGGCGACGACGTCTCCACCGACGAGATCCTGCCTGCGGGCGCGCAGGCGCTGCCGTACCGCAGCAACATCGCCAAGCTGGCCGAGTTCGCCTTCATCCGCGTCGACCCCGGCTATGTCGAACGCGCCAGGCGGGCTGGCCAGCACGTCATCATCGGCGGCACCAACTACGGACAGGGCTCGTCGCGGGAACACGCCGCCATCGCGCCCAGGCATCTTGGGCTACGCCTGGTCGTCGCCAAGTCATACGCCCGGATCCACTGGCAGAACCTCGCCAACTTCGGCGTCCTGCCGCTGGAGTTCACCGACGAGGCCGACTACGACCGCGTCGAGGCAGGCGACGAGCTTGCCGTCGAGCGCCTGAGAAGCGCCCTGCGGGACGGTGGCGAGATCACCATCCGCAACCTGACGAGGGGGGCGACGTTCGTCACACGGCACAGGCTGTCCGCGCGGCAGGTCAACATGGTGCTGGCCGGCGGCCAGATCCCGTTGCTGCGTCATGAGAGCCTGCACACTTGAGCGGCTAACCGAGCCTGTCCGCCGTCTTCACTGCGTAGGTGCGGCCCTGCACTCCCCAGGTGCCGTACGGCGGTGGCAGCCCGGCGTCTTGCGCGCGGATGCTTGGCCGTCCGATGTGGGCGAACACCAGGCGACGCACGCCGCAGCGCCGGGCCGCGCCGGCGATGTCCATAACGCACGCATGGCCGCCAAGTCCACCGCGGAACCGGATTGGTCGATTCCAACCGGCTGCGTCGGCGAACATGAGGTCAGCACCCGCGGCCCACTGTGGGAACTCCCAGAACTCCGGTGCCCACACGACCCGCCGGCCGTGGGCCTCGACTAGATAGCCGTACGTCGCGTGGCCGGTGTGCGCCACCGGGTGTGGCTGTACCCGAAGGTCATCGATCGCGAGTGCGCCCACCACTGGCTCGAGCCCGTGCTCGGCGGCCAACCGGCGGATCCCGGACGCGAGCTCGGCGCGCTCGTCGCAGACCAGCCATGCCTCGGCGTACGCCGGCGGCTCCGCGCCCGGACCGCGTCGAACATGATCCGCCGACGGCCGTACCGCACCAACATGCCCGCGGGCCGGTACCGTGGCGAGCGCATCGCACCAACGCCGAGCAGGGTGCAGCGAATCAGTCGGCTCATGTCCGGTCCCCTGCGGAGCCTCGGCCGTCGGCGGTCAGCACGCGAACATTCCTTAATCCGGTTCCCGCATCAGTGCAGGTCACTATGATGTGTCTCGCGGTTCTCGGCTTCGCCCGGGGGGTGACAAGCCCGTGGAGAATAGGCCAGTAATGCTCGGCTTCCGGCAATTGAGCTGGTGGCGCCTGGCGCGCTGCTGGTCAATGTCGCCGCGGCGTATCGACAAGCCGGGCTACCTGATCCGGCTTTGGCGCTGTCCCGGCGACCCCTACGGCCCACTCCGTCATTGCGCCTTGAAGGGATGATCGCCAGGTGGGAGATGTGGCAAACGTCGTTGAGGAGTTCGGCGAGGATGGGTTCCTGAGGCGTCAATGGGTCCTACCACCGACAGCTGTGGCGTCCCTGCGTCCTCATGTCGAAATGGACGACGACGAGGTGTGGATAGTGGGCGAGTGGCCGTTAACTGAGGAACTGGCCGCTGTCGTGCAGCCATGGGTTGACCAGCCGATTGACGTAGCGTCTGGAAATTGGTTCGTGTCCGCTCACCCGACGTAACTCTGAAGCCGGCACGGCGGCATTTCGGGCGCCTACGGCTTGGGCGAGACATCGGCGGCAACCGTCAGGCGGATATGCGCTGCGCAACCCGCTCAATAGTGAGCGCGGTGGCGGCGACCACGTCGGCCAGGCGGTCGTAGTCAAGGGTGTCTGGCGTGTCCCCGGGTCGGTGGTAGTGCGGGTTGCGGAAGTTCGCCGTGTCGGTGATCTGCACCGCTGGGAGGCCCGCCTCCCAGAACGGCACGTGGTCGCTGCGAGCGAAGTCGCGCGCGAAAGGGACGGCTCTTCCGACCAACGGACCGAGCGCCGGCAGGTCGGTTGGCGCGCGCAGCAGGATCGTGGCCGCCGGACCGGCGAGATGGGTGAGGCACTCCGCGAAGCACGTAGCGAGCGCGCTTGCCGACTGCCGGTAGATGACCGCGGTGAAGTCGCCGCGTAGGCCTCTCGCACGCACCTTGCGTACCTGCCCTCGGTACACCGTGCCGATTCCTGGCGGCAGGTGCTGGCTGCCGGGTGCCGCGGACGTATACGCGAGCATCTCGTACACCAACGCACCGACGACTCGGCGTTCGGCGAGCAGATCACTCACCAGCTGGCGTGACCCGAAGAACCCGAGTTCCTCGTGGTCGACGGCCGCAAGCACCACGGACTGGCGCAGTGGCAGCGGACCGAGCAGCCGGGCCAGCTCCATGAGCCCGACGACACCGCTGCCGTTGTCGTCGGCCCCACCGCTGCCCGGCACGGTGTCGTGGTGGGCCACCACGACCAGCGCGTCAGGCGAGGTGCCCTCCTTGATCGCCACGACGTTCACACCGGCCAAAGTCGCGACCGGCTCGATGCGGGGCCATCCGAACGCATCCGCCCACGCCCACACGCCGCGCACCTCGAACCCGCGCGGCTCGGCACGCCATCCCGCAGCCCTGAACCCGTCGAGCACCAACGCGTCGACGGCGGCCATCGCGTCCGGCATGTGGCGTCGGACCCTCGGCGCCGGCAACCGGTCAAGCGATCTGCGCAGGCGCACGGGGTTGATATCCGCACGGATCGCTGCTGCGCGGTCGGCCAGCGCCGGGTCGAGCCGGCGCAGCCGGGGTTCGGCGGCTCCAAAGATGGCCGCAGCGTATTCCAACGGCGCCCGCATGGGCGAGGTCGGCGGCCAGATCGGCCACTTCGGCGGGGTCGTCGCTGAATGCGCCCTCGATGTTGACGCTGAGCAGGCAGCGCAGGCGACCGAGCCGCGCGCGAGCGCCAGCGTCTCAGCACGGGCTGCGCCCTTCGCGGCGGGCAGGGGCACCCGGGTGGCGTCGGTGGCTCGCGCGATCACCGCGCCCGTTTACGAATCGGCCATCGTCATCGCCGCATGAGCCGTCCTCTCCTGGCGGCTTTGCTATCACCGCGGCCGCCACAAATCACTCGATGTGCCCGGCATCAGCTGGGTATGGTTGATGCATGGCTGTCAGATATGTCACGACGACGCCGGGCGGATCGACCCGGTGGAGTTTGGCGTGACCTGACGCAAACCAATGCCCCCGGGATTGACCCGGGGGCATCTTCAGTTTGCCGGGTTCCCGGGGTCCATCCACAAAGGAGGATCCTGATGGAGAATGACCATCGCCGGCTCGGACGTGAGCTGGGCTTGTTCGCCACCGACACCGCTGTCGGCGCCGGACTGCCGTTGTGGTTGCCGGACGGCGCGGTGATCCGCGCGGAGTTGGAGCGCTTCGCAATGGAGGAAGCGCTGCGCAGCGGCTGCCAGCGGGTCTACACCCCGGTGCTCGCCAAGCGCGAGCTGTACGAACGCTCCGGGCACTGGGCGAAGTTCTCTGCCGATATGTTCCCGCCGATGCGGGTCGGCGGGGAGGAGTTCGTGCTGCGCCCGGCGAACTGCCCCCATCATGCGCTGATCTACGCGTCATGCCAGCGCAGCTTCCGGGATCTACCCGTGCGCCTGGCCGAGCTTGGCTCAATGTTCCGGAGGGAGCTGTCCGGCGTGCTCGGCGGGCTGTCGCGGGTACGCCAGATCAACCTCGACGACGCGCACGTGTTCTGCACCAACGACCAGATTGAGGACGAGGTCGCCGCGGCGCTCGCCCAGATCCGCCGCGCCTACCAGGTGCTAGGCATCGAGATCGCCTACTACCGGCTATCCCAACGCGGCGAAGATGGCGGCTATCTCGGAGAGCCGGCGATCTGGGCACGAGCCGAGGCCGCCCTGCGGGCTGCGCTCGACCGGCTCGCCATCGATCACGTGCCGGCACCGGGCGAGGCGGCCTTCTACGGACCGAAGATCGATATCCAGGTCGTTGACGCGGCCGGCCGCGAGGAGACCTTGTCAACCGTGCAGCTCGACTTCAACCAACCCGAGCGCTTCGACCTGAGCTACGTAGGGTCTGACGGCCGACGCCATCGACCCGTGATGATCCACCGTGGCGCCCTCTCAGCCATGGAACGGCTCGTCGCCCACCTCATCGAACGCTACAACGGCGCGTTCCCGCCTTGGCTCGCTCCGGTCCACGTAGTCGTCCTTCCTGTCGCCGCCGTCCACGCCGACGCCGCCGGCAGACTCCGGGACCGCCTGGCAGCGGCCGACCTGCGTGTCGAGATCGACACCAGCGACAACACCCTCGCCGCCCGGCTCCGGCGGGCCCAACAGCGCAAGGCCCCTTACGTCGCGGTGGTTGGTGACCGCGAAGTCGCCGCAGACCAGGTCGCCCTCCGGCTGCGCGAAGGTCAGCAGCACCTGGCCGTGTCCGTCGCCGATCTCATCGCCACCATCACCGCCGCGGTGGCGACCCGATCACGCGAAGCTGGCTTCAGCTGACGGGCCACCCCGTGGCGGCGAACCGATCACGCGAGCGGTGCGACCCGATCAGCGCGGATGGCTTCAGCTGACGGGTCACCGCGGAGCCACCGGCGAAGCATCCGCCAGCAGAGACGCGCTCACCTGCCGGCCGGGCTCGCGGTCATGCCGAACATAAGGACGGATCGTGTCGATCTGGTCGGACGGGCTAGAGGATCTCGGCCAGCGCCGCCAGCGTTTCGCGGCTGGTGTACTGCGGGCGCCACCCCAGCACGTCCTTGGTGCGGCTGGTGTCCATGACGACCGAGCCGCGTCCGACGTGCATCCACTCCGCGGCAGCCAGCAACATCGGCAGCCTGGCCACCACCGCCGATGCGGCGACACCTAAAGCGTGCGGCACGCGCGGATCGCCCGCGTGCCGGTCGCCTTGGCCACCTCGCGCAACGAAACCTCACCGTCCGCAGCCAGGTTGTAGGCACCGGGCTCCCCCGCTCCCATCGCCGCCAGCGCGATCGCCGTCGCGACGTCGTCGTGATGGACAAGCTGCATCGCTACACCGGGGTCGGGCATGAGCGGCAGCACACAAAGTCGGATTCCAGGCACGTCTGGCGGAGATCGTCGCGGAGGTCGGGCGCCGGCATCGCTGGCGCCGCAGTTGGCGATCCTCGCCGAGGGGGCGCAGACGACGAGCACAGAACCGCACTTCAGACGCCGGAACCGCATATTCGAGCCCCACGGAGTCGCGCCTAACCGATGAGTGCCTCGACCGGATGCTCGTCTACGGACGACGTCACCTTCGCACGACGTTGACCGAGTACGTCACGCACTAACGACCACCGGCCCCACCAAAGGACGAAACCAGACGCCGCCCAACGCCGACGTATCCCCGACACCGATCGCGGACCTCGCCGCCGCGCGGGTACACCGCACGAAGATCCTCGGCGGGCTGATCAGCGAATACTCGCAGGCACAGCCAAAACCGAGTTTTCGAGCGCTACAGGGTCGTGAGTTGGCCGAGTATCCGCTGGCGCCGCCGGTTACCGTGGATGGGTGCAGTGCGTTCGCCGATTTCGGTGCCCCCGGCTGGCCAGTCCGGCCGTTGGGGCGCATCGGCGCGGCCAGGTCTGAGGAGGCTGCCGCGGCGGTGACCAGCGGCGGGTCAGCCGGGGGAGACCCCGTCCCCGTCCGCCACTGCCCGCTCTGGAGCCATCCATGCCTGTACTCACCGGCACCGAACTGTCCGCGGCGCTCGCGGTCCGCGACCTCACTGATCCCTCCCAGGGGCCACACGCCCTGCAACTTCTCGTCACGGCGATCCTCGACGCGCTGGGCGGCGACGTGCGGCTCGTCCGGGCGCACCCGGTCGTCCCGGTGAAGGAGAACTACGACCAGCTCGGCTACGCACCGGACACGATCACCCGGGACGCCCGCTACACCCGGTACGCCGGCGACGGGACCATGCTGCGCAGCCACACCAGCGCGATGATCCCGCCGCTACTGCACAGGCTCACCGCCGAGCCCGGCTGGCGGGACGTGATGCTGGCCTGCCCCGGCATCGTCTACCGCCGGGACGCGATCGACCGGCTGCACACCGGTACCCCGCACCAGCTCGACCTGTGGCGGATCGTGGCCGACCAGGCGATGATCGGGGCCGACCTGGACGCGCTGATCGCGGTGGTACTGGGCGCCGCGCTGCCCGGCGCGGCGCACCGGACCGTTCCCTCGTCCCACCCGTACACCGAGGCAGGTCGGCAGATCGACGTGCTGGCCGGCGACGGGTGGGTCGAGGTCGGCGAGTGCGGCCTCGCCGCCGGACACGTGCTGGCCGGCGCCGGGCTCGGCCCGGCCGTCACAGGGTTGGCCATGGGGCTGGGGCTGGACCGGCTGCTCATGCTCCGCAAGGGCATCCCGGACATCCGGCTGCTCCGCGCCACCGATCCCCGGATCGCCGGCCAGCTGCTGGATCTCGCGCCGTACCGGCCGGTGTCGAGCCACCCGCCGGTGACCCGGGACCTGTCGCTCGCGGTGGCGGCCGGCACCGATGCCGAGACGATCGGCGACCGGGTGCGGCAGGTACCGGGCGCCGAGGCCGTCGAGCAGCTCAGTGTGCTCGCCGAGACCCCCGTTGCCGCCCTGCCGCCCGCCGCCGTGGACCGGCTCGGTGCGCGGCCGTGGCAGGTGAACCTGCTGCTCCGGGTGGTACTACGCCACCCGGAACGCACCCTCACGGACGCCGAGGCCAACGCGCTCCGCGACCGGATCTACGCCGCCCTGCACGAAGGCGCCACGCACCAATGGGCCAGCTGAGGCAGTCACCAGGCCGACGCGGTGCCGTCGGCAGGCACGTCCCGGGCGCGCACCGGTGTGGCTTACACCGCGGCGGCCTGGGCCGTCTGCTGCTGCGCCGCGGTGATCCGCAGCACCACCAGTACACCGAGGACCGCCGTGGCCACGAGCGCCACCGTCCCGGCGCTCAATAGCAGGTACGTCACCGGACGGGCGGCCAGCCTCTCGTCCACGTAGATCTCATCGCCTAACGCCACCGCGTGGTGCGCCGCGATGACCCGGTTGAGGACCACCGTGACGATCCAGCCCGCCCACCACAGACCCACCGGAGCCGTCCGAACCGTGACCGGAGGCTGGCCGGGCACGTACGGGCTGCTGGCCTTCCGCACGTCCTGCACCACCTTGTACGGGATCACCAGGTTGGCCACGGGAATGAACCACCCGCCGATCGCCCAGCCTGGCGCCCACTTCGGCCCGCCGCGCAGGCGTCCGGCGTTCCGCCGTGCCTGGAAGAGCCAGGTGATGAAGGCGACGACCGTGACGAACAGCCCGAGCATCCACAACCTGGCGCCCACCATGGTCAGCACATCTAGCGGCGCGAGGAGGTCGAGCACCTCTAACAGGCCCACCACGTCGGGCTCACCATGGGTCACCACGATGATCTTGTCTTCGTAATCCGCCACCGCGATGAGCGTGTTGAGCACGTCGATGATCGCGCACGCGACCAGACCGGCCACAGCCAGGCGGGCCACACGCCACAGGGCGCGCGGCGGCCTTGCCGTCGCCGGGGGCCGCACGTCGTCGGCCGGCCGGTGGCCGAGTGTCGGTTCCACAGGCGTCCCATTCGTCGTCCGAAATGTCACCGGCGAGTATGCCGGGCTGAGCCTGCCACCTTCAGCGCGGGACACCGTGGCGAGATCGGCCGGCATGGGCATCCGGCATGGGTGCCCGGCCGCGGCTGGTTCAAGAACGCACGCACTGTCTGCGGCAGAAGAGCGCACCTGATCCTCGATCCGGCCGCGGCCTCCGTATCGATATCAGCGGTTGCGTGGGGTTACCAGGCCGGATTCGTAGGCGAGGACCACGAGTTGGGCACGGTCACGGGCGTGGAGCTTGGTCATGGCCCGGTTGATGTGGGTTTTTGCGGTCATTGGGCTGATCACCATGCGCTCGGCGATCTGGTCGTTGGATAGGCCCTGCGCGACCAGGGCGACGGTCTCGCGTTCGCGGTTGGTCAGCCCATTCAACCCCGTGTCGGCGCTTGTGTGGACCGGCTCGGTGACGTACCGGTTGATCAGCTTGCGGGTGATCGACGGTGCGAGCAGGGCGTCACCGCGCGCGGCGACGCGAACGGCGTGAAGGAAGTCTTCTGGCACGATGTCTTTGACGAGGAATCCGGCGGCGCCGGCGCGCAGCGCGTTGAAGACGTATTCGTCTAGGCCGTAGTTGGTCAGGATGACGACGTGCACCCCGGCCAGGGTCGGGTCTTCGGCGATGCGCCGGGTCGCCTCGATGCCGTCCATGACGGGCATCTGGATGTCGATGAGCGCGATGTCCGGCAGGTGTTCCTTGATGAGCGCCAGGCCCTGCTTCCCGTCGGCGGCCTCGGCCACCACTTCGATGTCGTCTTCGACGTCGAGCAGTGCGCGGAAGCCGCTGCGAAGGAGCGGCTGGTCGTCGACCAGCAGGACACGGATCATGACGTTTGGCCCACCGGGAGTTCAGCTTGGACGGTGAAGCCGCCCTCGCCGCGCGGTTCCGCGCGCAAGCTTCCGCCGAGGGCGGTGACTCGTTCGCGCATCCCGAGCAGCCCGACGCCGGGTGTCGGGGTGGCGGCCGGCGTGGCCTTGCCGTCGTCATCGACCCGGATGGCGAGGGCGTCCGGACGGTAGTCGATCCGGACCGACGCCGTAGCGGCGGCGGCGTGACGGGCGATGTTGGTGAGCGATTCCTGAACGATCCGGTAGGCGGTGCGGTCCACGGCGGCCGGCACGTCGTGTCGTTGTCCTTCGACCGTCAGCGTCGCATCCAGGCCGGTGGCACGGGCACGTTCCACCAGGTCCGGGACGTGGTCGAGCCCGTGCGGCGGGGTCTTGCCGTCGTCGCGCAGGGCCTCCAGGGTCGCGCGCAGTTCCCGGGAGGCCTCACGACCGGCCTCCCGGATGGCCAGCAGGGCCTCCGGCACCTGTTCACCACGCTTGCGGGCCAGGTGGACAGCGACTTCGGCCTGCACCTTGATGATCGAGATTTGATGGGTGAGCGAATCGTGTAGCTCGCGCGCGATGTGTAGCCGCTCCTCGTTGGCGCGACGCCGCGCGGTCTCCTCCCGGGTGCGCTCGGCTTCGTCCGCCCGCCGCTCGGCCTGCCGCAGCGCTTCACCCGCGGCACCGGCGGCGATCAGCCAGGCCAGCTCAAGGGCGCCTCGGGCCTGCACGAACGCCTCGCCGACGGGCCAGTCGTGCGGCGAGGCCAGCGCGGCGAGCGGGAGAGCTACCAGCATGGTCACGGACCCCGCCACCGTGATGATGCGGTGTCCCGCCCGCATGGCGGAGTACACCGCGAACAGGTACGCGACGGCAGGCACGTCGAAACCGACCGCCTGGTACCCCACGGCGCACAGCCCGGTGACGGCCAGGACGGGAACCGGAGCCCGGCGGCGGGCGGCCAGCGCCAGGCCGCCGGCCGCCAACAGCACATAGCCGAGTAGGTCGAGATCCGTGGCGGAGTAGTTCTCGGAGAGCCCGGCGACCAGCAGCGTCGCCGCCACGCAGACGGCGATCGCCCAATCTATGACACCGGCCCGAACCCCGGACCGTCCAGTGCTCATACGCGCACCTTAGCCGGATGTTGCCGCAGGGGATTCCTGCTCGCTGACGAGCGGTGCCTACTGCGCAGACAGTACTTTCGCGGCGCCTGCGGCGTCTGCGGCAGCCGGGTGCGCCATCGGCGGCAGCGCGAAGTGCATCCGTCTGCGGGACGACCGGCGGGTGCGCCCGGCGACATGATCAGGCGGCATCCAAACCATCGAGGAGAAGACGATGCCAATTGAGACTCCCCCTACGGATGGAGCTCTGGCGGGACTAGCCCGGTTCTGTTACCGGCGCCGCCGCCTGGTCCTCCTGACCTGGATCGTCGGCGTGATCGCCGTGGCGTTCGTCGGCTTCGGCTACGGCGCCGCCTCCGACAACGATTACTCCGGTGGAGACTCCGATTCCGCCAAGACGCAGGAGCTGATCGAGAAGCACTTCCCCGAGCAGCAAGGGGACACGCTGACTCTCGCGATCAAGGCAGAAAAGGGGATCGACGACCCCGCCGCCCGGCAAAAGATCGAGAAGGTCATCGCCGATCTAGACGCCTCGCCCATTACAGGACCGGTCACCTCGCCGTATCAGGACGAGGATCTGGTGACGGAGGATCGTCGTGTCGCCCGTACGACCATCCCGCTGACCGACAAGGATGTGGAGAAGACCGAGGTCAAGCCCCTGGTGGACACGGTCAAGAACGCCTCCGGTGCCGGCGTGATGCTGGGGCTGGGCGGGGATAAGGCGGAAAAGGCCGAGACACCCCCGCAGGGTTCGGCCGAGAGCGTGGGCGTCCTGGCGGCAGCGGTGATCTTGTTCATCGCCTTCGGGTCACTGGTGGCGATGGGCCTGCCGATCGTGACCGGACTGATGGCGGTCCTCGGCGGCATCGCCCTGATGAAGCTCGTGGGGCACGTGGTCCCCTCGCCGGATTTCACTGTGCTCGTCGCCGCGTTGATCGGGCTCGGTGTCGGCATCGACTACGCACTGTTCATCCTGACCCGCTACAAGGACAGCCTGCAGGACGGCGACGAGCCCGAGACCGCCACGGTCAAGGCCATCACAACCGCAGGTCACGCGGTGCTGTTCGCCGGCACGACCGTCGTGATCGCGCTGCTGGGCCTGATCGCCATGGGACAGAAGATGATGACCGGCGTGGCCATCGGCGCGTCGGTGACCGTGCTGGTGACGATGATCGCCGCGGTGACCCTGCTGCCGGCGTTCCTGGGCTTCACCGGCCACAAGATCAACTCGCTGCGCCTGCCCCGTCGCACGTCCCGCCGGCACGGGGCCGACGGTGTCCCGTCCCGGGAGCGCCGTACCCCCGCCGAGCGCTGGGCTGGCGTGGTGCAGCGCAAGCCGCTGGTCGCCGCGATACTGGCCGGCGCGGGCCTGCTGCTGCTGGCAGCCCCCGCGCTGTCGATGCGGCTGAGCCTGCCCGACGCCAGTGTCCAGCCCCACGACAGGAGCAGCTACACCTCATACGAGATCCTCTCCAAGGGCTTCGGTCCCGGCTACGGCGCACCCCTGGTCTTCGCCACCGAGGTCGACTCCAAGGACGCCGATCTGCGTCCCGTCGTCGAAGCGGTCCGGAAGACCGAGGGCATCGCCTACGCCACGCAGCCTCGGATCAGCAAGGACGGGCAGGCCGCCACCTTCATGGCCTTCCCCAAGACCGGATACCAGGAGGAGGCGACCGCGGACCTGGTGCACGAGCTCCGCGACGACGTGCTGCCCAAGGCACCCGGCGGCGAAGAGGTCTACGTCGGCGGCCCGAACGCCGGCGCGATCGACTTCGCCGATGAGGTCGGCTCGCGCCTGCCCCTGATGATCGCGGTCGTCATCGTGGTGTCCCTGGTGCTGCTGATCGCGCTGGTCCGGTCGGTCACGATCGCGCTGCAGGCCGCCGTGATGAACCTGCTGTCGATCGGCGCCGCCTACGGCGTGCTGGTCGCGATCGTGCAGTGGGGATGGTTCGGCTCGGTCCTCGGTTTCCCCACCGACATGCCGATCACGACCTGGGTGCCGATGATGATGTTCCCGCTCCTGTTCGGCTTGTCGATGGACTACGAGGTCTTCCTGATCTCGAGGGTCCGTGAGGAGTACGAGCGCACCGGCGACACCCAGAGGGCGGTCACTCGCGGGCTGGCGCGGACCGCCAAGGTCATCACGGCCGCGGCCGCCATCATGATCGCCGTCTTCACGACTGCCCTGCTCGGCCCCGACGTCTCGGTCAAGCAGATCGGTCTGGGCATGGCCGTCGCCGTGCTCATCGACGCCACCATCGTCCGGATGATCCTCGTCCCCGCGGTGATGGAACTGTGCGGCAAGGCCAACTGGTGGATGCCCGGACGCCGGGCACCGAAGGCGACCTCGGCTTCACAGGCCGGGGTCCGGGAAGAGGCCAGAGTCTGACCCCTTCCCGTGATGGCCACGCCTACTGCTGACGTTCATGGCGCAGTTGGGCCCCCGGCCCCGAATGCGGGGCTGGGGGACCGGAGCCGAGCAGACGGCCCCGTGGTCCGGTTCCGGTCGTCCCGATCAATTCTGGCAAAAGGAGCGATCCACATGCGCAAGGTCTTTGTCATCACCAGCGCGCTCGTCCTCGTCGGCACGCTGACGCAGTTCTACTTGGCCGGAGTCGGCGCGTTCAGCCGGCCGGCCACCGCGGACGCGTGGACGGCGCACCGCGCCGGAGCGTCGGCCATCCTGGCGCTCGCCCTGCTCAACACGGTCGTCGCGGCGCTGGCGCGGGCCGGCGGGCGGACCATCGCGTTCGCCGCGCTGCCGATTGGCCTGGTCATCCTGCAGTTCGTCCTGAGCGCCATGAGTACCGCGTTGGGCGGGAGCCCGACCGACCGCACCGGCATGCCGCTGTACCTCATCGCGCTGCACGCGGTGAACGGCCTGGCCGTGCTGGGCGCCGCCGTCACCGGCCTGGTGAACGCCCGCCGATTCGCCGCCGGGGCGGCTGCCGGGCCGGCCACCGGGCACCAGCGGGCGCATGCGGCATGAACGTGTTGCTGGTCCTCGACCTGCTCCTAGTGGTCGTCGCCAGTGGCCTGTGGGTGGCGGCCTGGCCGTCGCGGGGTACAAAGGCCGGCACCGCGGTACTGATCGCGGCCGTGCTGACCACTGCCGCGCGGGCCACCGTGGTCGCGCTGCTCGGCGGCGCCGGCTGGTGGTTCGTGCCGGACCGGCTACTGACCGCCGTCCCGCTGACGCTGCTGTCCGGGGTGGTCGGCGTCGCCCTGGTCCGCCGACGGACGCCTCCGGCACCAGTGATGATCGCGGCCGCGTACCTCGCGGTCGCGGGCATTGCGGTGCAACTCCTGGTCGGGTATCCGGTGACGGCCGGTGCGGTCGCGGCCGTCTTCGGTCCGGGCGCCGCGGCGCTGCTGGCATGGCGACTCCCTGCCCGGACGGCACGGGTCGCAGTGGTGGCGGCCACGGCGGTGGCGCTGCTGGCCGCGGGTGTCACGGCCGCCGTCGGCAGCCGGTTGCCCGACCGACTCGACCACAACACGCACGGCGCAGACAGCGGCCATGCCCACGCCGGACCCGCCGCGGCATCCGGCGTGTCCGTCGCCGACCTGCGCGGTCCGAGCCGCGCGCCGACCCGGAAGTTCACGCTCACCGCCCGCGCCGCAACGGTCACCCTGCCGTCCGGCGCGACGGTGGACGCGTGGACCTTCAACGGCCAGCTGCCGGGGCCGGAGCTGCGGGTGACCAAGGGCGACCTGGTCGAGGTGACACTGCGCAACGAGCTGCCGGGCATCGGGGTCACGCTGCACTGGCACGGGTACGACGTGCCGGCCGGCGAGGACGGTGTCGCGGGTGTCACCCAGGACGCCGTGCCGCCGGGCGGCACCTTCACCTATCGTTTCGAGGCCAAGGACGTCGGCAGCTACTGGTACCACTCACACGAGATGTCAAGTGAAGCCGTCCGCAAGGGCCTCTACGGCACTCTCGTGATCACCCCCAACGGGACCGAATCGGCCGAGACGGACATCACGCTGCCCGTGCACCGCTTTGACACCGGCGCGACGATACTCGGCGGATCCGACCGGCGGGAGACCCGGGACGTGCCCGCGGGTCGACGGGTTCGCCTGCGGCTGGTCAACACCGACAACGACGCGCATCGCGTGGCGGTCGGCGGCACGCCGTACACCGTCAGTGCGATCGACGGCCGGGACCTCAACGGCCCGACCGTACTGACGGCCGAGACCACGCTGCGGCTGCCTGCCGGCGGCCGCTACGACGTCGTGTTCACGATGCCCACCGGGGCCGTGCACGTGATGGTGGACGGCCGGGACTCCGACGGGCTGCTCCTGGGTACCGGTGCGATGCCGGCGCACCCGGCCGGCACCGACCTGGACATTACCCGGTACGGCACGCCCGCGCCCGGACCATTCGACCGCTACAACAAGGACTACACGCTGGTACTGGACCGGCTGATTCGGTTCCTGGACGGGGTGCCGAGCTACGCGTACACGGTCAACGGAGGCGTCTACCCGGACATCCCGCCGCTGATAGTCGACCAGGGAGACGCCGTGCGCACCACAGTGGTCAACCGCGGCACCGAAAGCCATCCGATGCACCTGCACGGCCACCACGTGCTGGTCCTGTCCCGCAACGGCCGCCCGGTCACCGGCAGTCCACTCTGGCTGGACACGTTCGATGTGCTGCCCGGCGAGGTGTGGCAGGTCGCGTTCCAGGCCGACAACCCGGGGATCTGGCTCGACCACTGCCACAACCTGCCGCACGCCAAGCAGGGCATGGTGCTGCACGTGGCGTACCGGGGGGTGACATCACCATTCGCCGTCGGCCGCCGCACGCCGAATCATCCCGAGTGATCTCGGGTGATCCATCGGATTTCCGCAGGTAAGCGCGCTGATCAACTGGTTGGGGGCGGTTGGAATGCGCCGCATGGACCATACCGGGCCCAGTACGCCGGCGATGCGCCAGAACAGTTCGTGCATGACATTCACGGCGTGATGCTGTCGTACTTCCACGCCCATCGACTCCTGAACGAGCCGGCCGCCGAGACGCGGATCCGTCGGGCGTTCGTGACCCTGATCAACGCCGCCCGGCGGTAACGAACCCCGCAAAGGAGATGGCCATAACCGCAGTGGTTTCGGAGAAAGCACGACCGTTCGTCCTGTCGGCGGTGTCGTGCCGAGTGCTCTGCGCCTCGCGTTCGGCGCCCTGGAGCGCACCGCGCCCGACCTCGGTGCGGGCGGAGGAGCTGCTCGGCCTGGTCCGCGAGCGGGTCAATGTCGGGGACCAGCTGATCGGCGTGATCCGCAAGGGCACGCGGGCGTTGCAGTGGGTTCCCGCGTCGCCGGACGCGTTCGTGTGGCTGCGCCGCTACCAGCTGCAGATGCACGGTCTGGTGCCGGCATGCGCAGCCATGTCAAGCGCAAGCCGGTCAACCCACGACGGGAACGACTCGCCCGGCGCGGGTTTCGCCCTGTCAGCCGTGCCGCGCCAGCCTCGCTAGCCGCGGCGGTTCCTGCACCTGGTATCGCGCGGGCTTGACGGCGACGGGGATAACCGTTAGACGTAGTGGCTAACGGTTATATAGGAGGGCCAATGCAGCAGGAAGTGGTGCTGGCGATGCTGGCGAAGGAGCCGTCGTACGGCTACCAGCTGCGCGCGCGGCTGCGCCGCGCGCTCGGCCCTCTCGGTGACGCGATGAACGCGGGGCACGTCTACGTCGCGTTGACCCGGCTGGAAAAGGCTGGCCTGCTAGCGGTCGAGAGGTCTGCCGATGGCGCCGACCGGTCGGATCGCAAGGTGTACGCGCTCACCCCCAACGGCCAACAGCGAGTCGCCGAGTGGATCGCCGAGGTGAGCTGGCCAAGACCCGACCTCGCGGAGTTCCATCTCAAGCTGATCGCGGCCGCGTCGGCCGGGCTGGCCGACCCGCTCACCATCGTCGACACCCAGCGCCGCGAGCTGCTGCGCCGGCTGCGTGACGCCCAGCGCGCCGCGATGGCCGAGCCGGACCGCTCGGACGCGGCGCTGTTGTTGGAGGGCATCGTGCTCCGGCTTCAGGCGGACCTGCGCTGGCTCGAGGCATGTGAGAGGAACTGGATCGACCGAAGGAGTGGATCGTGAGCAACGCCGCCGACACGTCCGTGCTTCGCGCCCGCGGGTTGCGAAAGGAGTACGGCAAGGGGGAAGGATTGGTGCGCGCCGTCGACGGGGTCGATCTCGACATCGGCGCGGGAGAGACGGTGGCGGTGATGGGGCCCAGCGGCTGCGGGAAGTCCACGCTGCTGCACCTGCTCGGGGGGCTGGACCGGCCCTCTGGTGGAGAGGTGTCGCTGAACGGCCGTCGCATCGACGACATCGGCGAGAAGGCCCTGGCCCGGATGCGACGGACTGCCGTCGGCTTCGTCTTCCAGGCCTTTCACCTGATGGAGGAACTCACCGCTGTGGAGAACGTCGAGCTGTCGGCGCTGCTGGCCGGACGCTCGCCGCGGGCTGCCAGACGGCGTGCGGAGGAGCTGCTGGAGCAGGTCGGGCTCACCGACCGGGCGCGGTTCCTGCCCTCCGCGCTGTCCGGTGGCCAGCGGCAGCGGGTCGCGATCGCCCGGGCGTTGAGCAACGAACCGTTGGTCGTTCTCGCCGACGAACCCACCGGAAATCTGGACAGCGCCGCCACCCTGGACGTCCTCCGGCTCTTCGAGAGCCTGCACGAGTCCGGTCAGACGCTGGTCATCGTCACCCACGACGCGCGGATCGCGGCCACCGCAGACCGGATGATCTCGATGCGCGACGGCGCGTTCGTGGACGAGACCAGGTTGACCGGTGGCACCACCGGGCAGCTCGGCGCCCTCGTCGGGCTGGAGGACTGAGGGCGATGGGCCGCATCCTGCTCGTGGGCCGCCTCGCCGTGCGTGACCTCCGGCGGCGCCGCATCGAGGCCGCGCTTCTGCTGCTTGCCATCATGGCGGCCACCACGACGTTGACGCTCGGGCTCGTCCTGCGCGACGCGGCCAGCGACCCGTACCAGAGCACCCGGGAGGCGACCAACGGACCCGACGTGGTCGCCAGCGTCAGCCAGCCCGCCGAGCTTTCCGGCCTCGAGGAACTGGCCAGCGCTCCCGGCGTCATCGACCACACTGGACCGTACCCGGTCACCCCGGCGGAACTTCAGGCATCCGATCGAACGTCAGATGTGCAGGCCGTGGGGCGCGACGC
>Ga0210378_10000210_pt1 | contig 28597 bp, 30 predicted proteins | sample PLM1_60_b1redo_FD_155465 | JGI IMG/M metagenome (GOLD analysis project Ga0210378, IMG submission 155465) | Groundwater sediment microbial communities from an aquifer in East River, Colorado, USA - PLM1_60_b1 redo | ecosystem: Environmental > Terrestrial > Soil > Riparian zone | place: USA: East... | reverse complement strand
GACCAGCGGCGGCGGGACCAGCCAGCCCGACCCCGCGCACGCCGCCGACGAGAACGAGCACGTCTGGTACGAGCTCACGACGGTGGCCGCGGTGGCCGGCGAGGTCGCCAACCAGCTCGCCCAGCTGCGCCCGTCGGCCAAGGCCACCTTCGTCGCCAACGCGGACACCTTCGACGGCAAGCTCGACGGGCTCGAGGGCAAGCTCGGCGACATCGCGACGGCCAACGCGGGCAAGTCGGTCGCGTTGACCGAGCCGGTGGCGCACTACCTGCTGGAGACGGCCAAGCTGACCGACGCCACCCCGCAGGAGTTCGTCGAGGCCATCGAGGAGGAGACCGACCCGCCGGCCGCCGCGGTCGCCGAGATCCAGGCGCTCGTGTCGGAAAAGCGGATCGCGGTGCTGGTGCACAACCCGCAGACCGAGACGCCGGTGGTCACAGACCTGGTCACCAAGGCCCGCGCGGCCAACCTGCCGGTGGTCGAGATGACCGAGACGCTGCCAACCGGGCTGGACTACGTGACGTGGATGGGCAACGAGATCCAGGCGCTGTCCGACGCGCTGAAGCGGCAGTGAGCTCCACCGCGGAGGCCCTAGAGGCGGCGCAGGCGGCGGCGCAAGCGGCAGCCGGAGGCGCGGCCCAAGCGGCAGCCGGAGGGGCGGCCCAAGCGGCAGCCGGAGGGGCGGCCCAAGCGACGGCGCAGGCGGCGCCGGCGGCTGGGCGGCCGGTGCCGGCCGCCGGTGCGGGGCCGGCGGTGCCGGCGGCTGCGCGGCCGGTGCCGGCCGCCGGTGCGGAGCCGGCGGTGCGGCTGCGCGGCGCACGGCTGGCCTTCGGCCGGCGGGTGCTGTGGGACGGGCTGGACCTGGACGTCGCTCCCGGCGAGTTCCTCGCAGTGCTCGGCCCGAACGGCTCGGGTAAGACGTCGCTGCTGCGGGTGCTGCTCGGCATGCTGCCGCTGAACGCCGGCACCGCGGAGATCGCCGGCGGGCCGGTACGGCGGGGCTCACCCCGGCTCGGTTACGTGCCCCAGCAGAAGCCGCTCGACCAGCAGCTTCCGCTGCGCGGCCGGGACCTGGTGAGGCTGGGACTCGACGGGCACCGCTGGGGCATCACGGCCATCCGCCGCGCCGGGTGGCGTGACCGCCGGCGGCTGGTGGCCGAGGCGCTGGACGCGGTCGGCGCCACCGGCTACGCCGGCGTACCGGTCGGGCGGCTGTCCGGCGGCGAGCAGCAGCGGCTGCGGGTCGCGCAGGCGCTGGTCGGCGACCCGTCGGTGCTGCTGTGCGACGAGCCGCTGCTGTCGCTGGACCTCGCGCACCAGCGCGCGGTCGCGTCGCTGATCGACGCGCGGCGCCGCCAGCACGGCACGACCGTGCTGTTCGTCACGCACGAGATCAACCCGATCCTGCCGTTCGTCGACCGGGTGCTCTACCTGGTGGACGGCCGCTTCCGGATCGGCGCGCCGGACGAGGTGATGTCCTCGGCCACCCTCTCGCAGCTCTACCAGACCCAGGTGGACGTGCTGCGCATCCGCGGCCGGATCATCGTGGTCGGCGGCCAGGACGACGCCGACGCGCACCACGTCGAGGACCCGCCGTGATCGATTTCAGTGGTATGTCCGAGCTGCTCGGGCTGCCGTTCGTGCACAACGCGCTGCTGGCCGGCGCGATGCTCGGGGTGCTCGCCGGCCTGCTCGGGCCCCTCGCCGTCGGGCGCGGGATGTCCTTCGCCGTGCACGGCACCAGCGAGATGACCTTCGCGGGGGCCGCCGCCGGGCTGCTGTTCGCCGGTGCTGCCGGGGTGAGCTACGGCGCCCTCGCCGCGGCCGTCGCGGCCGCCGTGCTGTTCGGGCTCTTCGGGCTGCGCGAGCGCGAGCGCGACTCGGCCATCGGCGTCGTGCTGTCCTTCGGCCTCGGCCTCGGCGTGCTCTGCCTCGCCCTCTACCACGGCCGGGCCGCGAACAAGTTCGGCCTGCTCATCGGCCAGATCGTCGGCGTCGACCGGTCCGACCTCGACGTGCTGATGATCTGCGGCGTTGCCGTCGTGCTGGTGCTCGCCGTCGTCTACCGGCCGCTGCTGTTCGCCACCTTCGACCCGACCATGGCGGTGGCCCGCGGCGTGCCGGTGCGGCCGCTGTCAGTGCTGTTCGCCGTGCTCATCGGCATCACGACCGCGCTAGGCGTGCAGATCGTCGGCGCCCTGCTCGTGCTCGCGCTGATGATCACGCCAGCCGCCGCGGCGGCCAGGGTGTCGGCCAACCCCGTCGTGGTCACCGCGCTGGCCGTGATCTTCGCCGAGGTGTCCATCCTCGGCGGCATCGTGCTGTCCCTCGCGCCCGGCCTGCCCGTGAGCCCGTACGTCACCTCGATCGCGTTCCTGTTCTACCTCGGATGTCGGGCCATCGGCGCCGTCCGCACGCCGGCCTAACGGCACCTCTTCGGGGTGGATGGACCATTTACACGCCTCTATTGGTGAAATGGTCCATCCACCCCGACGGCATGGGCGCTGCGGCCGGGCTCACGCCGGGACGAGGGCGAACCCCTCCATGGCCGCCGCGGCGCGCAACGACGCATCGAACGCGGCGAACGCCCGGCAGTCGGGCAGGACGGTCGCCGCCGCCTGCGCCGTCGCCAACTGCACGGCGTCGTGGGCCCGCAGACGGTGCACCGCGCACAGCCGGGCCGCCGCGTCCAGCACCGCGCCGGTCACCCCGACCGCCACGAAGCGCCGCGCCTGGTCGGCCGCACCGTGGTAGTCCACCTCGAAGGCGGCGACGAGCACGCTGGCCTGCGCCGGCGTTATCACCCCCATGCGCTGCTTTCGCCAGAGGGCGGCCGGCACCTCGACCCTCGCCAGCTCGCAGGCGAGCAGCGGGTGCAGCCCTCGAACGTCCTGGTGGCCCGGCTCGTCGACGTACAGTTTGACCAGCGCCGACGAGTCCGCGAACGTCGTCATCCGCGATCGTTGCTGATCAGTTCCGAGGCAAGAACCCCCCTGCCGGCCGCGGCACGAGCCTCGGCGAGCTCATCGTGGTTCGGCCTCGCACGGGGGATGCCCGTCTGGGCAAGCAACCCGGCACGTGCCAGCCGCTCCCGGATCCGCTCGGCGTCACTGCTCGCGTGGTCCGGATTGGTGGCGGCGTCCAGCACCACCGTCAGGTACTGGTTCAGGCTGTAGCCCGCGTCCACGGCCGCCGCCCGCACCCGCTCGATCAACTGCTCCGGAGCGCGCCAGGTCACCTGTGCCGTCATGCCTGCATGCTAGCAGGCACCGCCTGGCGAGCGAGCCGACCGACCGGCCGCGGCTAGTCAGGGCTCCCTAACCGGTTGCAACCGCCGCAGCACGGCCCACCCGACGACGGCGCCGATGGTGGCGCCGACGCTGTTGGCCAGCCAGTCGGCCACGGTGCACCCGCGCCCCGGCAACTGGGTCTGGACCAGCTCGATGGCCAGCGGCAGCAGCACGCCGACCGCCAGCGCCGGCAGCATGCGGCGGGTCGCCAGCACCAGGCACAGCGCCAGCGGCAGCAGCAGGAACAGGTTGAGCAGGTCGGCGAACACCCCGCCGCCGGTGTGCAACACGTTGTACAGCAGGTCGTTCCAGTCGTACGGGATGCAGGCGCCGAGCCCCATCCGGCGCTCGCCAGGAACCGGCGTCAACGTCAAAGCCAGGACCGCCGTCAGGCTCAGCAGCGCGGCCAGGGTCGGTGCCGCACGCCAGCGCAGCCACCGGGCAAGCCGCCGCCACACCAGCAGGCTGACCACCGCGCCGCCCACCAGGGCCACCAGCGTCCACACCGAGACCGGCACGTGCGCGCCGATAACCGTCACGGCGGCCTTGTCGTGCCGGGACCGGGACGGCGTTACGCGCCCGCCCGCCCGTCCACGACGAGCGCGGTGATGGCGAGGTCACCGAGCGACCCGAGCCCAGAGTCCGTCGAGGCAACGGCGATCAGCACCTCGTCCGTCACGCCGGAGGGCCGGATGTCGGCCTGCCACGCGCCACCGAGACCGATCATGCGCCGCGGAGCCTCGCCGAGGGTTCGCCCGGACCGATCGAGAATCCGGACGGTCAGAATGTCCTCACCGAGCCCGGACACCTCGCCGGCAAGGTGCACCACTTCGCCGACCTCGGCGCCGTAGCGCGGAGCGACCAGGGTGAGCGTCGCCCTGTCGCGGGAACCGACGACGGTCCAACCGCCAGGGTCGTTGCCCAGCCGCACCAGGTGGATCGTCGCTCCAGCCGCGTTGACGCGCCCCTCGCCGGCGTACCCCACGGTCACCCACGCGTCGTCACCGTGGACCTCGCAGCTGGCCACCTCCGTGACGTCGGAGAACCCGAGGACGGACTGGACGAAGGACTGCCCGGTGCCGCACGGGTCGACGTGCCACGGCTGGTGGCCACCCTCGCGATTGCTCCGCTGCCAGTCCAGGGCCTGCTGTTCGGTGCTGAACGGCCACAGCAACAGCGGCCCGCCCCGCGCCGACCGAGCCCGCGGTGTGTCGCCGACTCCCGTATTCGACGCGGCGGCAGGTGACCCGCCCGCCGCACCGGTCGCCGCAGACGTCGCCCCAGCCGCCGCCGTCGTCGCCCCAGCCACCGCCCCAGCCCCGGCCCCAGCCACAGCCCCGGCCCCGGCCACCGTCGTCACCCCAGCCGCCGCGGTCCCGGCCGGCCGGCCCTGGTCCGATCCGCGCAGGGCCGCCACCCCGCCCACGCTCGCAAGCGCCACCAGCGCGACCGCAATGCCGGCCCACACCCGCCATGTCCGGCGCAACGCGTTCCCGATGCTCACTGACATTCCCCCCGACTCGCCCCTGTGTTGTGCTACGCCTCACAGACGCGCGACACCCCACCGGGGTTGGGCCGTCAGTGTCGGACGTCCAGCGTCGCGATGTTCGCGGTGCTCATCGGCGTCACGACCGCACTCGGCGTGCAGATGGTCGGCGCGCTGCTCGTACTGGCGCTGATGATCAGGCCAGCGGCCGCGGCGGCCAGGGTGTCGGCCAACCCTCTCGTGGTCACCGCGCTGGCCGTGATCTTCGCCGAGGTGTCCATCCTCCGCGGCATCGTGCTGTCCCTCGGGCCCGGCCTGCCCGTCAGCCCGTACGTCACCTCGATCGCGTTCCTGATCTATCTGGGCTGCCGGTTGATCGGCTCGGCCCGCGTGCCATCGCGTTCCCTTGCCATCACCTGAATGGACCTACAGCGCATTCGTCGACGGCAGTAACGTTGCTCGATCAAGGTCAATTCACCTCTCGCGGGCGAACAACAATTCGCCGGTTCGCGCACTTGCAAAATCACCTCACGACGAAAGGGGCGCACATGAAACGACCCGGAAGATTGGGGATTTCGGTCGCGGTCGGCGTGTTCCTCGCAATCGGACTGCTGATTCCGCCGGCCGCGCAGGCCGCCACGCCGGTGCGGCTGTCGGACGCCGTGCACACCCTAGCCGCGCAGCGCGGCCAGGTCGGAGTCCAGGCGATCTGCACCGCGAACGTCGTCATCCAGTCCGCTGCGAACGGGAACTACTCGTCGACCGAGCTCGGCTTCTCCGGCGGCGACCACGCCATGCTGCGGGCCCGCTCCAGCACGATCGGCCCATGGGAGCTGTACACACTGTGCACCGACGGCACGGTCTCCTGGTTCACCTCGCAGGCGAACAACCGCGTCGTCGCCGCCGAACTGGGTTACTCCGGTGGCGATTACGCGATGCTGCGGGCGCGGTCCACTTCGGTCGGCATCTGGGAACGCTTCATCATCGAGGACCTGGGTGGCGCCGTCGCCATCAAGTCGTCTGCCAATAACCGCTACGTTGCGGCCGAACTCGGCTACAGCGGCAGCAGCTACGGCGAGCTACGGGCGCGTTCCGCATCGATCGGCCCGTGGGAGATCTTCGCCTGAACAATTCTTCGATACATTCGGTGACTGGTCATTGCTTCGCCCGCGCTCGCGGCCTGGCGCGACCACATCGCGGGCCTCGGCAAGCGGGTGGCGACCGCGGGCAAGCGGGTGGCGACCGCGGCCGTACGTTGACCGCGGCGCCACCGAGCGTCACCGTCGGCTGATGAGGCTCGGACTCCGGCTCCCTGGCCGACGCGCCACCCGCGTCGGCGTCATCGACACGTACGCCTTCTCCTCCAGCGTGCGGCAGCGATTGCGGATGAAGCACCCCGAGCTGACACCCGACCGCTTGGCGCTGGTCGAGGCGGCCGCCCGCCAATGGTTCCGCATCGTCGCGTGCCGCCCGAGGACCGAGCTGTCGATGCCGTCAACGCTGGTCGACGACCTGTGGCACGAGTTCATGCTGCACACCCGCGAGTACGCCGAGTTCTGCGACGCCGCGTTCGGACGGTTCCTGCACCATCAACCGGAGACCGCGATGAGTCCCGGTCAAGCCGTCGCAAACCGCTCCGACCGGCTGGTGCTCACCCTGCGACTGGCTCAGCAGGACGAGGGATCCGAACCCGCCGCGCTTCCGCTCCTCTTTCGCGTCGACCGCGAGGCCGGGCTCAAGGACGGCCGTCGCTACCTCGCCGACTGCGGCGGCCGGGGCCTGTGCCACTCCATGCCGAACACGGTGTGCCTGCAGCACCTCAATGGGCTGGGCAAGGCGCCGCCGCGGAAGGGCATCTCGCATGGCGGCCCAACGTACGTCGGAGGAACAGACGGTGGCGGCTGCGGTGGCGGCTGCGGGTCGACCTGAACAACTGACCGTCGGCCTGGTTACGCCCGTCGCAGGGACACACCGATCAGGGCGAGCAGCGCGGCCAGCATCCAGGCCGCGAGGTACCCGAATGCCACCGATGGCGTCGCCAGCGTCCACAGCAGTCCGGCGACGGCGCTGGTCGCGAGGTTGCCGACGGACTGCACCACGGCGAGCAGCCCGAACGCCCGATCCGCGCAGCTCGACCGGCGCGGTCGCGGCGACCGCGGCGTGCGCGGCCGTCTCCACGCAGCCGATCGCCACCCGGCCGCGACGAACGGCGCCGCCAGCATTACCGACGTGGTGTCGACGGCCGGGCGTCGTACGCCACCGCGAAACAGGACCACGCCGAACACCAGCACCAGTCAGAACTGGTAATAGAGGAACGGGCTGAAGGTGTCGGCGGCGACGAGCATGGAGGAGTAGAGCAGGCCCGCGGTCATGACCCCGACGCGCAGCACGGTGGCGGTGCGGCTGCGCACCGACTCGAGGTACGGGCCGGTCACGGGGTGCGGTGGCAGCAGGACGACCAGCAGGGCGATCAGCAGGATGAGGACGCGCTGGGTGGTGAGCTCGGCGTCCACGACGTCGGTGAGGCCATGGAAGTCGATGACGAACAGGTGCCAGAGCATGGTGAACGCGCTGCCGAGGTTGGGCGAGCGGAAGAGCACCCAGCCGAGCATGACGAGCAGGAAGGTGAGCGCCCGGCGGCCGAGCACCCCGCGCGGCATGGCCGGCGGCGACGACCAGCGCTGCCGGCGTTCGATGACCAGCAGCGCGCCGTGGTAGAGGCCCCAGGCGAGGAACGTCCAGTTGGCGCCGTGCCAGAACCCGACCAGCACGAAGACGATCAAGAGGTTGCGGTAGGTCGAGGCGAGCCCGCCGCGGTTGCCGCCGAGCGGGATGTAGACGTAGTCGCGGAACCAGCGGGACAGCGACATGTGCCAGCGCCGCCAGAACTCGGTGATGGTGACGGAGGAGTACGGGCGGGCGAAGTTCTCCGGCAGCCGGAAGCCGAGCATCCGCGCCAGCCCGATGGCCATGTCCGAGTAGCCGGAGAAGTCGAAGTAGAGCTGCACGGTGTAGCCGATGGCGCCGAGCCAGGCGACGGCCGTGGTCATCTGGCCGGCCGGGGTGGCGAAGCAGGTGTCCACCATGGGCGCGAGCGAGTCGGCGACCACCACCTTCTTTGTCAGCCCGAGCGCGAAGCGGGGGAAGCCGGCGGCGATGTCGTCGAGGCGGTGCGTCCGCTGCTGCGGGAGCTGGTCGGCGATCTCCCGGTAGCGCACGATCGGGCCGGCGACGAGCTGCGGGAACATCGCGATGTAGGTGACGAACGAGACCGGGTTGCGCAGCGCGGCGCGCTCACCGCGGTAGATGTCCACCACGTAGGAGATGTGGTGGAACGTGTAGAACGAGATGCCGATCGGCAGCGCGAGCTGTACGACCGGCAGGTGCAGGCCGGTGAACGCCGCCAGGTTGTGCGCCTGGGCGGTGGCGAAGCCGGCGTACTTCCAGAGCACCAGCACGGTGACGTCGAAGGCGATGACCGCCGTGAGCAGCCGGCGCCGCCGCACTGGGTCGAGGTCCCACTCGTCGGGCTCAAGCGACGGCCCCGCCAGGTAGTTGACCACCATGCAGGCCAGCAGCAGCAGTGTCGTCGCGCCGGCTCCGACCGCGTAGAAGATCAGGCTCGCGGCCGCGATGATGCCGTTGCGCCACGCGCGCGGCGCGACGAGCACGGCCGCGAGCACGGCAGGCATGAGGAACCACAGGAACAGCGGCGTTGCGAACGACATCGGCCAGGGAGCCTAGCCGAGCCCGGCAGAGCACGCGGGCGTGCTGGCGCGGCCGCCGCGGTCAGGTCGCCGGAGCCAGCCGGCGGCGGCGGGCCACCTCGGCGAGCACCACACCGGCGGCGACCGAGGCGTTCAACGACTCGACGGCCGAGGCCATCGGAATGGACACGGTGACATCGCACGTCTGCTGCACGAGCCTGGACAGGCCGCGGCCCTCGGCGCCGACCACCACCACCAGCGGCTCGGTGGCAACGGTGAGCTCGTCGATGCTGGTGGTGCCCTCGGCGTCGAGGCCGACCACGGTCAGCCCGGCGGACGCGGCGTCGCGCAGTGCGCGGGTCAGGTTGGTCGCGCGGGCCACCGGCAGGCGGGTCGCCGTGCCGGCGCTGGTGCGCCACGCCACCGCGGTGATGCCGGCGCTGCGCCGCTGCGGCAGCAGCACGCCGTGCGCCCCGAACGCCGCGGCCGAGCGCACCACGGCGCCGAGGTTGCGCGGGTCGGTCACCCCGTCCAGCGCGACCAGCAGGGCCGGCTGCGGCGCCGAGGTGGCGGCGGCGAGCACGTCGTCCGGGTGGGCGTACCGGTACGGCGGCACGGTCAGCGCGAGCCCCTGGTGCAGCACCCCGCCGGTCATCCGGTCAAGGTCGGCGCGCGGCACCTCCAGGATGGCCACGCCGGCGTCCGCGGCCCGCTGCACGGCCTCGGCCACCCGCTCGTCGGCCTCGACACCCACCGCGACGTGCAGCGCGGTGGCCGGCACCCCGGCCCGCAGGCACTCCAGCACCGGGTTGCGGCCGACGACGGTCTCCGGCGCGCCGTCGGCGTCCTGCCTTCCGCGCCGCGGCGCCGCCTTGGCCGCGGCCCGTTCCACCGCGGCGGCCCGTTTCTGCGCCGGATGCCCGGCGCGCTCGGCGGCCTTGGGCGTCGGGCCCTTGCCCTCGAGGCCGCGGCGGCGCTGGCCACCCGACCCGACGACCGCGCCCTTCTTGGTGCCGGTCCTACGGGTCGCACCGCGCCGGCGGGAGTTGCCGGCCATCAGCCCTTCACCGTCCACAGTGGACCATCGGGAGTGTCCTCGACCGCGATGCCGGCGGCGAGCAGGCGGTCGCGGATGGCGTCCGCGGCGGCGTAGTCGCGCTGCGCGCGGGCCCGCTGGCGGTCGACCAGCAGCTCGTCGACGAGCGCGGCGAGCGCCCTCTGCGCGCTACTGTCCATTGTGGACGATTCGGCGGACCACTTGTCGGACAGCGGGTCAAGGCCGAGAACGTCCAACATGGACCGTACGGAGCCTGCCGCACCGAGCGCCGCCCGGCGCTCGCCGGCGTCCAGCGCGGCGTTGCCGGCCCTGACCGTCTCGTGCACGCTGGCCAGTGCCGCCGGGGTACCGAGGTCGTCGTCGATGGCGGCGGCGAAGTCGGCGCACAGCGGCCCAGGCTCGGGGTGGCCGAGCCGTTCGGCGACCCTGTGCACGAACGACTCGATGCGGCGGTACCCGGCGGCCGCCTCGGACAGGGCGTCCTCGGAGTACTCGATCAGCGACCGGTAGTGCGCCGCGACCAGGTAGTAGCGCAGCTCGGGCGCGCGGAACCGTTGCAGCAGCGCGGGCACCGCCAGCGTGTTGCCGAGCGACTTGGACATCTTCTCGCCGGACATCGCCACCAACGCCCAGTGCAGCCAGTACCTGGCGAAGCCGTCGCCGGCGGCGTGGGACTGCGCCAGCTCGTTCTCGTGGTGCGGGAAGATCAGGTCGAGCCCGCCGCCGTGGATGTCGAACTCGGGGCCGAGGTACCTGGTGGCCATCGCCGAGCACTCCAGGTGCCAGCCGGGCCGGCCGGGCCCCCACGGCGTCGGCCAGGACGGCTCGCCCGGCTTGGCGCCCTTCCACAGCGTGAAGTCCACCGGGTGGCGCTTGCCGGTGGCCACCGTCTCGCCCTGCTCCATCTTGTCCAGCCGCTGGCCGGAGAGCGCGCCGTACTCCGGGTAGGACCGCACGTCGAAGTACACGTCGCCGTGCGCCGCGTACGCGTGGCCGGCGTCGACCAGCCGCCGCATCAGCTCGACCATCTCGGGGATGTGGCCGGTGGCCCGCGGTTCCGCGCTGGCCGGCAGGCAGCCGAGCGCCTCGTACGCCTCGGTGAACGCCCGCTCGTTGGCGGTCGCCCACTCCCACCACGGGCGGCCGGCGTCGGCTGCCTTGGCCAGCACCTTGTCGTCGATGTCGGTCACATTGCGGACGACCTTGACGTCGACGCCGCCGCGCTCCAGCCAGCGCCGCAGCACGTCGAAGTCGACCGCGCCACGCAGGTGCCCGATGTGCGGCAGGCCCTGCACCGTCGCACCGCACAGGTAGATCGACACCTCGCCGGCCCGCAGCGGCTCGAACGGCCGCACCGAGCGGGTCGCGGTGTCATGCAGGCGCAACGTCACCGTGCCAGCCTACTTTCCGGCAGCAGCAGGGCCGTCGCCACGGCGGCGATGCCCTCACCGCGTCCGGTCAGGCCGAGGCCGTCGGTCGTGGTGCCGGAGACGGCGACCGGGCCACCGAGCGCGGCGGAGAGCACGGACTGCGCCTCTGCACGGCGCGCGCCGATGCGCGGATGGTTGCCGATGACCTGCACGGCGGCGTTGGCCAGCCGCAGGCCCGCCGCGTGCGCCCGGTCGCGGACCTCGGCCAGCAGGTCGACGCCGTGCGCGCCGGACCAGCGGTCCTCGCCGACGCCGAACACCGCGCCGACGTCACCGAGCCCGGCGGCGGACAGCACGGCGTCGCACAGGGCATGCGCGGCGACGTCGCCGTCGGAGTGGCCGGCGCACCCGTCCAGCCCGTCCCACAGCAGCCCGGCGATCCAGCACGGCCGGCCGGCCTCGATCGGGTGCACGTCGGTCCCGATGCCGACCCTCACCTGGCCGAGCTCCCGGCGGCCGCGGCAGCCCCTCCCACCCCGGCCGCCGCAGCCGCCGCGGCCTCCGCGGTGCGGGCCAGCAGCGCCTCGGCGAGCGCGAGGTCGAACGGGGTGGTGATCTTGAACGCCTCCGCGGCGCCGGGCACGGTGTGCACCGGCTCGCCAAGCGCCTCGACCAACCCGGCGTCGTCGGTCACCCCGTCGCCACCGCCACCACCGTCGCTGCGGGCGCCGGCGTGGGCACGGCGCAGCACGTCCGGCGCAAACCCCTGCGGCGTCTGCACGCTGCGTAGCGTCGACCTGTCCACAGTGGACATGATGAGGCCGGCGCCGTCGACCCGCTTGACCGTGTCCACCAACGGCAACACCGGCACCACGGCCCCACGGCCGGCCAGCACCGCTGCGACGACGGCGGCGAAAACGGCCGGCGGGGTGAACGCACGCGCGGCGTCGTGCACCAGCACGACGCCGATCCCTGGCAGCAGCTCCTCCGCGCGAGCAAGGGCCAGCCGTACCGACTCGACCCGGCTCGGACCACCGGCGACCACCGACACCACCGAGCTGAACGGCGCCAGCACGCGGTTGGCGTCATCGAGATCCAACGGGGGTGCGGCCACCACGACGCCATCGACGCAGCCGGCTGCGAGCACACCCCGGACGGCGTGCCAAAGCAAGGGCTTACCGGCGATCGGGACGAACGCCTTGGCGACGTCCATTCCCAACCTCTCGCCCCGGCCGGCGGCAGGAACGAGCGCGACCACGCTCACCGCGGTGGTGACAATAGGCGACTCAGGATGCGCTGACGAGGACGTCGTCGAGGATAACCTCGGCGTTGCCCTCGGTGGTGTCCTCGGCCAGCGCGAGCTCGCTCACCAAGATCTGACGAGCCTTGGCAAGCATGCGCTTCTCGCCGGCGGAAAGGCCACGATCCTTATCGCGTCGCCACAGGTCACGGACCACTTCGGCCACCTTGTTCACATCGCCGGAGGCGAGCTTCTCGAGGTTGGCCTTATACCGCCGAGACCAGTTGGTCGGCTCCTCGGTGTGGGGAGCGCGCAACACCTCGAACACCCGGTCCAGGCCTTCCTGACCGACCACGTCCCGCACGCCGACGAACTCGGCATTATCGGCAGGAACACGGACGGTGAGGTCGCCCTGGGCAACCTTGAGGACGAGATACTTCTTTGCCTCGCCCTTGATCACTCGGGTCTCGATGGCCTCGATGAGAGCGGCACCGTGGTGCGGGTAGACGACGGTCTCTCCGACCTTGAAAACCATATGTCCTCTGCCCCTTTCGCTGACATCAGTCTAACACGTCCGTGCGTCGGCTGTCCCGCGGCCACCCCGTCGTAATCGCAGGTCAGGCGATTCTCACGGGGTTGACAAAGGGGGTGGAACGTGCTCCGTCCGATGCCGAGGAGGCCCGAGGCGAGTCCACTGTGGAGTGTGATCGAAAGGGCCGGTCGGACGGTTGTCGCAGGCCGTGGATAGGCTTGCCGCTCCCGGGCGGGCACCCGCAGCGGGTACCGCAGCCTTATGGCCGACGACCTGGAGGACCGGCACCGTGTCCAGTGCACCCCAGCGCCCGCTCGCCATCCTTCTCGGCGCACCGCTGCTCGGCGCACTGCTGCTGGGCGCGCCGTTGCTCGCCGGCTGCGGCACCGGCCAACAGACCGAGACCTCCAGCCAGCTCTCCGCCGTCGACGGCGGCCAGGGGCAGGTCGGGCCGATCGCGGTCCGCAACGCGCAACTGGTGTACCCGGAGGGCGGCGAGCACTTCTACCGGCGCGGCGAGGACGTCCCGCTGGCCACCGTGATCGTGAACACCGGCACCACGGAGGACGAGCTGACCTCGGTGTCCAGCCCGGCCGCCGAGGTGGTGCAGATCGAGGGCCAGCGGAAGCTGCCGGCACAGCGGACGCTGCGCGCCGTCGCCCCATCGAAGGACGCCACCCAGGCGGGCAGCCAGGAGCTGACCATCGGTCAGGTCAGGATCGTGCTGACGAACCTCACCGAGGACGTCAGGCCGGGCAAGACGGTCCGGGTCACGTTCCTGTTCCGGCAGGCCGGCGAGGTCACCCTTGACGTGCCGGTCGGCCCGCCGGCGCAGATGGGCTCCGCGTCGGGCGGCTGACCCGCACGCCCGATGCCGTCGCGGCGGGTGACGGTGCCGTCGCGGCGGCGCGCCGCCGGGTGAGTGTCGGGGTGGGCCGATAGCGTCCGATGCCGTGGCCAGGAATGCACGCGCGGCGCGGTCCGCATACCGTTGCGCCGACTGTGGCCATGAGGCCGCCAAATGGGTCGGCCGCTGCCCTGAGTGCCAGGCGTGGGGGACGCTGGAGCAGTCCGCCCCGGCCCGCCCGGCGCTGGCCACCCTCTCCCTCGGCGCACCGGCGAGCCCGGCGCGGCCGATCGCCGAGGTCGACGTGGCCGCGGCGCGGGCAAGGCCGACCGGCGTCACCGAGTTGGACAGGGTGCTCGGCGGCGGGCTGGTTCCCGGCGCCGTGGTGCTGCTGGCCGGCGAGCCGGGCGTCGGCAAGTCGACGCTGCTGCTCGAGGTCGCCGCCAGTTACGCCGCGAGCGGCCGGCGGGTGCTGTACGCCACCGGCGAGGAGTCGGTGGGGCAGGTGCGGCTGCGCGCCGACCGCACCGGCGCCGTGCGGGACGAGCTGTACCTCGCCGCCGAGTCCGACCTGGCCGCGGTGCTCGGACACGTCGACGAGGTGCGCCCGCGGCTGCTCGTCGTCGACTCGGTGCAGACCATGGCCAGCGCGGGCGTCGACGGCCTCGCCGGCGGCGTCACCCAGGTCCGGGCCGTCGCGGCCGCGCTGATCGCGGTCGCGAAGGAGCGCGGGCTGCCCGTGCTGCTCGTCGGCCACGTCACCAAGGACGGCTCGGTGGCCGGGCCGAAGGTGCTCGAGCACCTGGTGGACGTGGTGCTGCACTTCGACGGCGACCGGCACTCCGCGCTGCGGATGGTGCGTGGCGTGAAGAACCGGTTCGGGCCGGCCGACGAGGTTGGCTGCTTCGAGCTGCGCGACGACGGCATCGTCGGCGTGCCCGACCCGTCCGGCCTGTTCTGCAGCCACCGCGACGTCGCCGTGCCAGGTACGGCGATCACCGTGACCGTCGAGGGCAAGCGGCCGCTGTTGGCCGAGGTGCAGGCGCTGGTCGCCGGGTCCGGGCTGACCAACCCGCGGCGCGCGGTCAGCGGCCTTGACTCCTCCCGGCTGGCCATGGCCCTTGCCGTGCTGCAACGCCGCGCCGCCATGAAGCTTGCGGACAAGGAGGTGTTCGCGGCGACCGTCGGCGGTATGCGCGTCGTGGAGCCGGCCGCGGACCTTGCCGTCGCACTGGCCGTCGCATCGTCGGCAAGGGACCTCGTCCTGCCGGCGCACACCGTGGTGCTCGGTGAGGTCGGGCTGGCCGGTGAGGTACGCCGGGTCACCGGGGTCGGCCGCCGGCTGGCCGAGGCCGCACGGCTGGGTTTCACCAGCGCGCTGGTGCCACCCGACCCCGGCCCGCTGCCGCAAGGCGTCCGGGTCACGGTCGTGGCCGACATCGACGCCGCGCTCCGCGCGCTGCGCCCCCCGTAGGACTACGGCCGTTGGCCGATCGCGTCCACGACGGCGGTCCGGATCGTCATTGCGCCGCTGAACCGCTCTCCGTGGGACCCCACGCGTTGTTGGCCCAGTATCTGGCAGTTGTCGGGGTCGACCAGCAGATCCGTCCGCTGGTCACCGTCGTACAGGCCGATCGCGATGGCCGGCCGGCCGTCGGGCGTGTGCGAGTGCCGGATCTCGACCGAGGGGTAGTTGGTCAGCGCGCGCAGCAGTGCGGCCCGGAGTTCAGCAGGCACCGGCAGACTGCTGATCACGTCCATCCAGTAGGGCACCCGGCTGAGTTCCGTTCCCGGTGGGCTGTCGGTGAGCCACTCGTACAGGGCACCCGGCTCGCGCGGTAACTCGGCGGAGAGGTCCAGCGTAGGAATGCCCCACCGTCCGGAGCCGCTGTAGGCGAACGCGCCGTACGGTGCTCGGAACTCCTCGGCGGGATCCGGGTCACCCACTCCTAGGTGTGTGCGCAGCATCCATTCGTCGCGTTCGTCACGAGGGACCCACACCTGGTAGACAAAGTCGTAGCCGACGCTGCCGGTGTCCATTCGATGCTCGAGGAACCGGAACTGGTTCGCGCGCAGCGGCTGGTCCGAGCACCTGCCGGCGAGCTCGATGAGCAGGCTGTCTGCTGATCCCGCGGTTGGTGTCCCCGTGGTCGGGGTCGCCGTTGTCGAGGTCGCTGTGGTCGAGGTCGCTGTGGTCGAGGTCGCTGTGGTCGAGGTCGCCGTGGTCGAGGTCGCCGTGGTCGGCTGCGCCACCGCGACGGACCGCTGGTCCACCATCCTCGCCATCGGCACCGTGGCAACGCTGCCGAGTACCAGCAGCGCCACGGCCGCCATTAGCGTAGGAGCGTGTCGCTTGGCCCACGGCGCGATGTGCCGGCCGCGCTGGCTCCGCCGGTCGACCCGTGCCTCGTCCAGCGCGTTATCGATCCAGTTGTCTGCCATGGCCAAGTCCCCCTGTGTGTGCTCGGTCGCACGGCGCTGTGCGTGCACGATGCCAACCGCTGTCTGACGTTCCCCACGGGATTTCGCTAACAGGACGTACGGGCGAGGGTGCGGGGTTGCTCCGCCGGCCGCCTGCCGACCATGGCTTGCGGCGGCCCGTGGCGGCTATGCCTCCGGTCCTCCGGTCTGAGCAGGCGCGGCGGTCAGCCTGCGCCGATGTCCTCCGACCATAGGTCGGGCCTGGCCGCGATGAACCCGGTCATCAGGGCGACGCACTCCTGGTCGTCCAGCACGGTGATCCGCACGCCGTGCTCGGCGAGCCAGCCATGGCCGCCGACGAACGTGCGGGCCTCGCCGACGAGCACGGCGCCGATGCCGAACTGGCGGACAAGGCCGCTGCAGTACCAGCACGGGGACAGCGTCGTCACCATGATGGTGTCGCGGTAGCCGGCGCGGCGCCCGGCGTTGCGGAACGCCGCGGTCTCGGCGTGCATCGACGGGTCGCCGTCCTGCACCCGGCGGTTGTGCCCGCGGCCCAGCAGCACGCCGTCGGTGGTGAACAGGGCCGCCCCGATCGGGATGCCGCCCTCGGACAACCCGAGCCGGGCCTCCTCGAGCGCGACGGTCAACATCGGATCGGTCACCCGCCGCACCGTAGTCGGGAGTTCGTAGACTCGTGACCGGGGTGGGTCAGGGGTTCGGGAGGGCGAACGGTGAACGAGCGGGGGCACTCGGAGCTGCTGCGGCAGACGCTGGCCAGGCTCGCGCCGGGGACGGCGCTGCGCGACGGGCTGGAACGGATCCTGCGGGGCCGCACCGGCGGGCTGATCGTGCTCGGGTACGACGACGCCGTCGAGTCGATCTGCGACGGCGGGTTCCGGCTCGACGTGGAGTTCTCGGCGACCCGGCTGCGCGAGCTGTCCAAGATGGACGGCGCCGTGGTGCTGGCCACCGACGCCAGGCGCATCCTGCGGGCCAACGTGCAGCTCGTGCCCGACCCGACCATCCCGACCGAGGAGTCCGGCACCCGGCACCGCACCGCCGAGCGCACCGCGATCCAGACCGGCCACCCGGTGATCTCGGTGAGCCAGTCCATGAGCATCGTCAGCGTCTACGTCGAGGGCCGCCGGCACGTGCTCACCGACTCGGCGACCATCATGTCGCGCGCCAACCAGGCGCTCGCCACCCTGGAGCGGTACAAGGCGAGGCTGGACGAGGTGACCCAGACGCTGTCCGCGCTGGAGATCGAGGACTTCGTCACGCTCAAGGACGCCATGACGGTCGTGCAACGGCTGGAGATGGTCCGCCGGATCGCCGACGAGATCGCCGGCCATGTCGTCGAGCTCGGCAGCGACGGGCGGCTGATCGCGCTGCAGCTCGACGAGCTGGTCGGCGGCGTCGGCCTCGACCGGAAGCTGGTGGTGCGCGACTACCTGCTCGACGACGGTGCGGTGCCCGGCGGCCAGGACACCATGGAAGGCGACGTGCTCGCCGGCCTTGACGACCTGGACGGCACCGAGCTGCTCGACCTCGTGCTGATCGCCGGCGCCTTCGGCTACCCGCCGGCGCCCGAGCTGCTGGACCGCCAGATCAGCCCGCGCGGCCACCGACTGCTCGCCCGCGTGCCACGCCTGCCCGGCGGCGTGCAGGATCGGCTCGTCGCACACTTCGGGTCGCTGCAGGCCCTGCTCGCCGCCACCGCCGACGACCTGCAGTCCGTCGACGGCATAGGAGACGCTCGTGCCCGCGTCGTCCGCGAGGGACTCTCCCGGCTCGCCGAGACCAGCATCGTCGAACGCTACGGCTGACACCCGTACCCTCACCCTCCCCGCGCGTGTTCGCCGGTTCGTGCCGGCGTGTTCGCCGGTTCGTGCCGGCGTGTTCGCCGGTTGGTGCGCGCGTGTTGGGCGGTTGGTGCGCGCGTGTTGGGCGGTTGGTACGCGTGGTGTTGGTGGCTTCGGCTCGGTGCAATGTGCCGAAACGCCCAACTCGGACGCAGCGGCCCCTGCCGCCCCGGCGCGCCGCCTGCGACCGTCGCCACCAGCCCATACCAGCAGCAGGAGCAGCAGCACGAGCACGGCGAGCGGGAGCGCCCTCCGGCGCTAGTAACACAGTTGCCGACAGCGGTCCGGTTGGCTGCATCACGCTACCGACGGTAACGTTTCCCATAGTCGAGAGTGACGAACTTAACGATCACTCGATGGGCGTGTCATAACGGGTCATGTTGCAGACACCTTGCCGGGTGGTGCAGGCAACATTGCCTTCCGGCCGGCCGACGGGGTTCCCTCGACTTACGCCTGCCAGCATGGAGGGCACCGTGAACGAACCGACGGGAGAGCTGTCCGGGATCGACCGGTTGGTGACCCGCCACCTCGAAGCCAACGACCCTGGCATCGCCGACCTGCCGGTCCGGCCTTCGCTGCGGGTCACCGTGGTGACCTGCATGGACTGCCGGCTCGACCTCTTCGCGCTGTTCGGGCTGCGGCCGGGCGAGGCGCATGTGATCCGCAACGCGGGAGGGGTGGTCACCGACGACGTGATCCGTTCGGTGGCGATCAGCCAGCGCCGGCTGGGCACCCGAGAGGTTCTGGTGCTGCAGCACACGGGCTGCGGCATGACGACGTTCACCGACGACGAGTTCCGCGGAGAGCTCGAGCGCGACACCGGCCTGCGTCCACCGTGGGCCGTCGAGGCGTTCACCGACGTCAAGGAGCACGTGCAGCAGTCCGTCGAGCGGATCCGGCGCAGCCCGTACCTCACTCAGACCCAGATCGTCCGCGGGTTCGTGGTCGATATCGGCAGCCACGTCGTCGACGAGATCAGCTGAGCCGTCCGTAGGCTGGCGGCGTGCTGGACGCCGACCGCCTGATCGCGTGGTACGACGCGAACGCGCGGGACCTGCCGTGGCGGCGGCCGGGGACCACGGCGTGGGGAGTGCTGGTCAGCGAGTTCATGCTGCAGCAGACGCCGGTGGCCAGGGTGGCGCCGGTCTGGCTGGACTGGGTGGACCGCTGGCCGCGGCCGTCCGCGCTGGCCGTCGAGCCGGCCGGCGAGGCGGTGCGGGCATGGGGCAAGCTCGGGTACCCGCGGCGGGCGCTGCGGCTGCACGAGTGTGCCGCCGTGCTGGCTCGCGAGCACGGCGACACGGTGCCGGCCACGGTGGACGCCCTGCTGGCACTGCCGGGCATCGGCGCGTACACCGCGCGGGCGGTGGCCGCGTTCGCCCACGGCGCGCGGTGCCCCGTGGTGGACACCAATGTGCGGCGGGTGGTGGCACGGGCGGTGCACGGCGCCGCCGACGCCGGGCCGCCGTCGACCGCGCGCGACCTGTCCGACGTCGACGGCCTGCTGCCGCGCGGTCCGGCCGCGGCGGCACGGTTCTCGGTGGCGCTGATGGAGCTCGGCGCCGTGCTGTGCACGGTGCGAGCGCCGCGGTGCGCCGAGTGCCCGGTGCTGGCCGGCTGCGTCTGGGTGCGGGCTGACCGGCCGTCGTACGAGGGCCGGCCGAGGCCGGTGCAGCGCTTCGCCGGCACCGACCGCCAGGTGCGCGGGCTGCTGATGGACGTGCTGCGGGACACCGATGGGCCGGTCGGCCGTGCCCGGCTCGACATGGTGTGGGCCAACGCCGCCCAGCGCGACCGCTGCCTCGACTCGCTGCTCGTCGACGGCCTGCTCGAGCAGACCGCCGAAGGGCTGTTCGCGCTGCCCGGCGAGCACTGAGCGGCGGGCCGGCGATGGCTCACGCACTGGGGATGTTCTTCGACGACGGGGCCGACACCGGCGTTCGGGCGCTGTGGCGGCGGCTTGACGACGCCGGCGTGCCGAGCCTGGCCGTACGCGGCCACCGGCGGCATCGGCCGCACGTGTCGCTCGCGGTGGCCGGCGCCATTCCGCAGCGCACCCGCGACGCCCTGCGCGCCGAGCTCGCGCTGCTCGCTCTGCCCGGCCTGTGGCTGTACACGCTCGGCACGTTCCCCACCGAGGAGAACGCGCTGTTCCTCGCCGCCGTGGTGGACACCGAGCTGCTGGCCGTGCACTCGGCGGCCCACGACGTGCTGGCCGGCCGGACCAGCCAGCCGTGGGCGTACTACCTGCCCGGCGCCTGGGTCCCGCACTGCACGCTCGCCCAAGACCTGACGGCCGTCCAGCTCGCCGTCGGCGTGCGCGCGCTGCACCCGGTGACGCCGATCCGCGCCGCGGTCCGCGCGGTCGGCATCACCGACACCCGTACCGGCGAGGTGGAGATGCTGTGACGCCCTCGGCTGCCGGGGCGGGCGCCGATGGCTGTAGTTAAAGGCCCATTCGGCGGGCAATGGTGGTACTTGGAGGCCACCCATCGCGGCCTTTACCCGCGCGGCATGATGATTGCCCGATGACGGGGCGACGGCGCTTCACCGGGCTGGTGCTGGTGCTCGTGGCCGTCGCCGCGCTCGCGACCTCCTCCGTCGCGGCGTCGCCCGGCGGTGCGCCACCGCCGTCCGCCGACGGCGGCCCGAGCGGCACCGGCGCGGGCCGGCCGGCCGTCGACGGGATCGGCGCGGACGGCGCCGGCGACGACTACTACCCGGCCGACGGGAACGGTGGCTACGACGTCGCCGGTTACCAGGTCTCGATCAGCTACGACCCGGCCGGCAGGCACCTCGACGGGGACACCATGGTGACCGCCCGCGCGACCCACTTGCTGTCCCGGTTCAACCTGGACCTGTTCCGGCTGACCGTGCGCTCCGTCGAGGTGGACGGCCGGCCGGCCACGTTCGCCCAGAAGGGCGAGCATGAGCTGGTCGTCACCCCGGCCACTGCGGTCGCCACCGACGCTGCTTTCAGCGTGCGGGTCCGCTACGACGGACAGCCCGAGCTGTTCGGCGAGAGCGGCCTCGGCGCCGGCGGCTGGTACGCCAACGACGCGGCCGCGGTGGCCGCCGGCGAGCCGCACTCCGCGACGGCCTGGTACCCGGCCAACGACACCCCCACCGACAAGGCGACGTTCGCGCTCACCGCGCGGGTGCCCGACGGCTGGACCGTGATCTCCAACGGCGTCGACGAGCCACCGGCCAGCGCTGACGGCTGGACGACGTACCGGTGGCGGCTGCGCGAGCCGGTGGCCACCTACCTGACCACGATCGCCGTCGGCCACTGGCGGGTGCTGCGCTCCACGCTCGCCGACGGCACCCCGGTGATCGACGCGTACGCGCCGAGTGCCGACGGCGCGAGGGCCGCGGAGGGCCGGCTGCCCGAGATTCTCGAGTTCCTGTCCAGCAAGTTCGGCCCGTACCCCTTCGAGTCGGCCGGCGGGATCTTCCTCGGCGCCAGCATCGGGTACGCCCTCGAGACGCAGACCCGGCCGATCTACCCGCCGCAGGGCAGCGTCGAGATCATCGTGCACGAGAACGCCCACCAGTGGTTCGGCGACACCGTGTCCCTGCGGCGCTGGTCGGACATCTGCCTCAACGAGTGCATCGCGAGCTACGCGCAGTGGCTCTGGCGCGAGGCCAAGAACGGCGCGAACCTCGACCAGGACTACCGCGAGGCCGTGCGCCGCGTGGACTTCCGCCCCAAGCTGCACGAGATGGGCGCCGGCAACGAGTTCCGCGGCGTGTACACCAAGGGCCCGCTCGCCATGCACGCGCTGCGCCGCCAGATCGGGGACGCCGCCTTCGACGCCGTGCTCAGGGGCTGGGTGCGGCGGCACGCCGGCGGCAACGCGTCGTGGCGCGAGTTCGAGGCATACGTGTCCGAGGTGTCGGGGCAGCGGCTCGACGGCTTCTTCGACGCCTGGTTCCGCGGCACCGAGCGGCCTGGCGACGCGTTCCTGTGGCCAGGCCCGCTCCGCCCGTGAGTGGTAAATGGTGTCAGAGCACCATTTACCACTCACGAGGGGCGACGCGCTAGCGTCGCCCCCATGGCTGTTGTGAAGATCAACGCGATAGAGGTGCCGGAAGGAGCCGGGCCTGAGCTGGAGCGGCGCTTCGCCAGCCGGCACGGCGCGGTGGAGTCCTCGCCCGGCTTCCTCGGCTTCGAGCTGCTGCGGCCGGTCGCCGGCGAGACCCGCTACTTCGTGTACACGAAGTGGGAATCTGAGGAGGCCTTCGTGGCGTGGCGAGACGGCGCCGGCATGCAGGCGCACGCCGGGGAGCGGTCCCAGCCGGTGGCCAGCGGCTCGGCGCTGCTGGAGTTCGAGGTGGTCCAGGCTGCCTCGCCCGCTGGTTGAGCTGGAGCGCGCCGCCGCCTTGATCGCGGGCGCCGACGCGCTGCTGGTATGCGCCGGGGCCGGCATGGGCGTCGACTCCGGGCTGCCCGACTTCCGCGGGCCGGAGGGCTTCTGGCGGGCCTACCCGCCGTACCGGCGCCTCGGCCTGCGGTTCGAGAAGCTGGCCGACCCGGTGCATTTCGACGCCGACCCGCGGCTGGCGTGGGGTTTCTACGGGCACCGGCTCGGGCTCTACCGGAGCACCGTGCCCCACACCGGGTACGGCGTGCTGCTGCGCTGGGCGTCGCGCGTGCCGACCATGGTGTTCACCTCCAACGTGGACGGCCAGTTCCAGCTGGCCGGCTTCGCGTGCCCCGACGTGGCCGAGGTGCACGGCTCCATCCACCACCTGCAATGCGTGCACCCGTGCCGGCAGGACGTATGGTCGGCCGAGCGGATCGCCGTGCAGGTGGACGCCGCCGCCATGCGCGCCGTCGGCCCATTGCCGTCGTGCCCGTCGTGCGGCGGGCTGGCCCGGCCCAACATCCTCATGTTCGACGACCCGTACTGGGTGCCGGCGCGCAGCCAGGCCACCCTCGACACCCTCGCCGTGTGGCGGCGCGCCCAACGACTCGGCAGGCTCGTCGTCCTCGAAGTCGGCGCCGGCACCGCCGTGCCCACCGTGCGTCGCCAAGCCGAGCTGGCCAGCGCCGCGACCGGCGCGCTGATCAGGATCAACCCGCGGGATCCGGAGGTGCGGCACGGCCGTGGCATCTCCGTCCCGCTCGGCGCCGCCGAGGCCCTCACCGCCATCGACGCCCTGCTCCCCGCGCCCTAACCCCGCGGTGCCGCTGTGCACCGGCACCCTTGGTGTGCCTCCAAGTACCACCATTGCCCCTGTTGATCACCTCTAACTACCACCATTCCGGCCGGAGTGGCACCGAGGAGTGGTGGTAGTTAAAGGCCCATCTTCTGGCCGATGGTGGTACTTGGAGGCACACCAAAGCCGGTGCCACCGCACGGCAAGGGGCGCCTCACCTGGGAGTGGTGAGGCGCCCCCTTGCCGACCATGACCGAGGCGGCGTGCGTCGCCTACTCGGCGGCGGCTTCCTTCGAGCCGGCTGAGCCGGCCATGTTGGCCGGCACGGCGTCCGGCACGAGCAGTGGCTTGGCCTCGCCGCGGAACGTGAAGACCGCTTTGTCGTCCGGGCCTTCCTCGCCGTCCCAGCCGTCCACGTCGACGATGACGATCTGACCGGGCCGCACCTCGTTGAAGAGGATCTTCTCGGAGAGCTGGTCCTCGATCTCGCGCTGGATCGTGCGGCGCAACGGCCGCGCGCCGAGCACGGGGTCGAAGCCGCGCCTGGCGAGCATCTGCTTCGCCCTGTCGGTGAGCTCGAGCGCCATGTCCTTGCTCCTGAGCTGGCCCTCGACCCGGCCGATCATCAGGTCGACCATGGTGATGATCTCGTCGCGGGTGAGCTGGTGGAAGACGATGATGTCGTCGATCCGGTTGAGGAACTCCGGACGGAAGTGCCTCTTCAGCTCGTCGGTGACCTTGTTCTTCATCCGCTCGTAGTTCGAGCCCTGGTCGTGCCCACCGGTGAAGCCGATGCCGACCGCCTTGGAGATGTCCTGCGTCCCGAGGTTCGAAGTGAAGATGATCACGGTGTTCTTGAAGTCCACCGTGCGGCCCTGGCCGTCGGTCAGGCGGCCGTCCTCGAGCACCTGCAGGAGCGTGTTGTACACCTCAGCGTGCGCCTTCTCGATCTCGTCGAACAGCACGACGCTGAAGGGCTTGCGCCGCACCTTCTCGGTGAGCTGGCCGCCCTCCTCGTACCCGACGTAACCGGGCGGCGCGCCGAACAGCCGCGACGCGGTGTACCGGTCGTGGAACTCGCCCATGTCGATCTGGATGAGCGCGTCGTCGTCGCCGAACAGGAAGTTGGCCAGCGCCTTGGACAGCTCGGTCTTACCGACGCCGGACGGGCCGGCGAAGATGAACGAGCCGCTCGGGCGCTTGGGGTCCTTCAACCCGGCGCGGGTACGCCGGATCGCCTGGGAGACGGCCCTGACGGCGTCCTGCTGGCCGATGATCCGCTTGTGGATCTCGTCCTCCATGCGCAGCAGCCGGGTGGTCTCCTCCTCGGTGAGCTTGAACACCGGGATGCCGGTCCAGTTGGCCAGCACCTCGGCGATCTGCTCGTCGTCCACCTCGGCGACGACGTCGAGGTCGCCGGCCTTCCACTGCTTCTCGCGCTCAGTCTTCTGGGCGAGCAGCTGCTTCTCGGTGTCGCGCAGCTTGGCGGCCCGCTCAAAGTCCTGCGCGTCGATCGCGGACTCCTTCTCCCTGCGCACCTCGGCGATCTTCTCGTCGAACTCGCGCAGGTCAGGCGGCGCGGTCATGCGGCGGATCCGCATCCGGGCGCCGGCCTCGTCGATCAGGTCGATCGCCTTGTCCGGCAGGAAGCGGTCGTTGATGTAACGGTCCGCCAGGGTGGCGGCGGCGACCAGTGCGGTGTCCGTGATCGACACGCGGTGGTGCGCCTCGTAGCGGTCGCGCAGGCCCTTGAGAATATCGATGGTGTGCGCCACCGTCGGCTCGCCGACCTGGATCGGCTGGAATCGCCGCTCCAGCGCCGGGTCCTTCTCGACGTACTTGCGGTACTCGTCGAGCGTGGTGGCGCCGATAGTCTGCAGCTCGCCCCGCGCCAGCATCGGCTTGAGGATCGACGCTGCGTCGATCGCGCCCTCGGCGGCACCCGCACCGACCAGGGTGTGGATCTCGTCGATGAACAGGATGATGTCACCGCGGGTGCGGATCTCCTTGAGTACCTTCTTCAGGCGCTCCTCGAAGTCACCGCGGTAGCGCGAGCCCGCGACCAGGGACCCGAGGTCGAGCGTGTAGAGCTGCTTGTCCTTGAGCGTCTCCGGCACCTCGCCCTTGACGACCATCTGGGCCAGGCCCTCGACGACAGCGGTCTTGCCGACGCCGGGCTCACCGATCAGCACCGGGTTGTTCTTGGTCCGCCGCGACAGGACCTGCATGACCCGCTCGATCTCCTTGGCGCGCCCGATGACCGGGTCGAGCTTGCCCTCGCGCGCCTGCTGGGTGAGGTTGCGCCCGAACTGGTCGAGCACGAGGGACGACGACGGGGTGCCCTCACCCCGGCCGCCGGACTCCGCCGGCTCCTTGCCCTGGTAGCCGGAGAGCAGCTGCAGCACCTGCTGGCGGACCCGGTTGAGGTCGGCGCCGAGCTTGACCAGCACCTGCGCCGCGACGCCCTCGCCCTCGCGGATCAGCCCGAGCAGGATGTGCTCGGTGCCGATGTAGTTGTGGCCGAGCTGCAGCGCCTCACGCAGGCTGAGCTCGAGCACCTTCTTGGCTCGTGGGGTGAACGGGATGTGCCCGGACGGGGCCTGCTGGCCCTGCCCGATGATCTCTTCGACCTGCTGGCGGACACCCTCGAGCGCGATGCCGAGCGACTCCAACGCCTTGGCGGCGACGCCCTCGCCCTCGTGGATGAGCCCGAGCAGGATGTGCTCGGTACCGATGTAGTTGTGGTTCAGCATCCTGGCCTCTTCTTGGGCCAGCACGACAACCCGCCTCGCGCGGTCGGTGAACCTCTCGAACATGTCCTTACTCCTGACTGCTGCGTCGGCGGTGGCTTGGGGTCGCCCGCGCGATGACACGCGGCCGGTCCGATCGCCGTTGCCTACGACCACTGTAGTGGCCGGACCGTGAACGCTGCGTGCCCTCAACCTTGCGGCACGACCGGGTCAACGCGCTCTGTTGTGGCCAGATTCCGCAAGAACGGATCAGTCCGCTATGGGCGAACGCCCGCGAAGTCCCCCCGAACGAGTAGTCGATCATCCTCAGCTAAGGTAAGGCAAACCTAGCTGACAGGGGTTGGTGCCGTGGCCCACCAGGTGCTCGACGCCACGCGCCCAGCCGCTCGCCCGGCCCTGACCACCTCGCTGGCCACGTTAGACGCGCTGGTCCCGTGGTGCTCGTTCCGGCTCGGCCTGCCGCCCGGCGGGGTGACGCAGGATCCGCGGGCCGCGCTGGCCGGCGGCGGCTGGCTGCGCTGCTCGGACGCGCTGGACGACGTCGGCTTCTTCGTGCGGTGGCAGGACGAGCTGCGCCGGCGGATGGTGGCCAGGTACGCCGTCGTGCCGCCGGTGACCGCGGCCGGCTACGTCATGGGCTGGTACTGCGGCCTGTTCGGCTTCCTCGGCGGCACGCTCTTCCAGGCCGCGCGCCGGGTGCCGTCGCTTGCACCTGGCAACCTCGCCTTTCGGTTGCATCCCACGCTCCACCGGCCGGCCGAGGTGGCGCTGCTCGACGGCGCGTTCGGGTGCCTGCCGTCCGATCCCGCGGCCGGGGCCGTGCCGGCGGCGACCGTGCTTGCCGACGACGGCGCGCTGGCCGCCGCGCTGCGGGCCGAGGTCGCCGGGCACGGCGAGCGGTTCGTCACCGCGTACCTCGGCGCCGCGCGCTTCGGGCCGCACACGCTGTGGGGCGCCGTCACCGACGCCCTCGACCGCGGGCTGTGGCATCCCGCGCACCTGCGAGGCGACGACGCCACCGGCGCGGCGGACGCCGCGCTCGTACTGCCCGGCCGGCTGCCGCCGTTCAGGTCGGGATCGATGATCCGCACTATTCGCGACGCCGGCGGCCGGCCGCACTGGACCAGGATTCGGCGCAGCTGCTGCTTCCACTACAAGCTGCCTGGGGTGGCGGCGCCGTGCGCGACGTGCCCGCGGCTGACCGAGGCACAACGCGTGCAACGGTTGTCGTGAGCGCTCGACACCGCGGCCAGGTGCACCCGATAGCGCTTGCGGACACAGCAAACGGCCCCGCGGTCGGCGACCTCGGGGCCGTTGTGCTATTGGCGTCGGCCGGTTATTCGAGCCGGCGACGGAGTGGAGTGGGTACTTCAGTTGTCCCGGTGGTAGGCCTCGAGCACCTCGGCCGGGATACGGCCGCGGTCGGACACCTTCATGCCACGCTTGCGTGCCCATTCACGGATCGCAGCGTTCTGCTCACGATCCACGCCTGGACGAGCCCCACCAGCCGGACGTGCCGTTCCGCGACGGCGGCCACCGGTACGCCTCGCGTGCGACACGAACCCGGCGAGCACGTCCCGCAACTTGGCGGCATTGGGCTCCGACAAGTCAATCTCGTAGGAAACGCCATCGAGGCCGAACTCAACAGTCTGGTCCGCCTCGGACCCGTCGAGGTCATCAACGAGGGTAACGATCGTCTGCTGCGCCATACGCGCTGTCCTCCTAGGGAGCTGTCGAACAGCGAAAGTCCGCTGCCGTCTAATAGTAACCGGCACACTAGCGCATTGCAGCCACAACACGCACGTCTCGGTGATCCGAAGTCGCCCGACCGTCATTCCGGACGCGGCAGCGGAACAAGGCCGTCGCCCGGATGGCCAATCCGGCCAAGGCCATGAGCGGCCGTGGACGCCCCATTCCGGCGCCACCCGATGGTGGCATGCAGTATTCGAGCGCACGCAAGAAGGGGTCAACCGCGCGCGGCACGACCTGATCGACGATCTCGGAGTACGCGGTGGCCAGCTCGAACCCGCACGGACGGGTCGCCCCTCGGCCACTCAGGGCCGCGCAGGATGTTGGCTGGTCAGTGGGGCCGTCTCGACCGGAAAGGTCTCGATCGGACGTCCGCGCGGCTCGACTTATCACCGACCAGGCGTTCCGTCAGTTCGTCGACGAGCTCGCCGCGGTCCGATGGCCCGACCGACTTCGAGCCCCGCCGACCGGCATGGCAGCGGAGCACATCGGCCGCGGTATCCCTGGTGGCCTCTCGGCCGAGCGCCGCGGAAAGAGGACAGTACATCGTTAGCATGTCCCATTCACCTGCCAGGTCGCTGCCGGCGGCAAGCGTGACGGCCGGCGAACCGCACATACGTTCAGCGCGGTCTCCGGAGGACTTCTCCGTCCGGCACTGCCTGCGTGTCGTAGCTGCGGCACGCTTCGTACACCCTCAGCGTCGGGAACTCCGGTGTGTGAGTTGAGTCACTGCCTCTGTTACCGAAGACTCGGTTGAGCTCGGAAGCGTGTTCGAGTGGGCCACGAGCGATCAGGCTGTCACGCCGCCCCCGGCAACGCCTGCAACACCGGCGTCCCGACCCCTCAGTATCCACGGCGATGCTGGCAGTCGGGCAGCGGCCAGGCGGTCGCCGAACGGATTCTTGCCGTCTCGCCTGCCCTGCGACGGACGATCAGATCCACGTGGCGCTGCCGCACACGAGTTTCTTCGGATAGGCCGTGCACCGGCCGGTAGCGGAGGCAATGCCTGGCTCGCAATCCGCCATTCGTCGGTAACAGCGTGAGCCAGCCACGCTTGGAGCTGATCACCTCGCCGGCGGCGACACGACCACCAGGCCCCGCAATTGGCGCGCCAGACGCG
>Ga0210378_10000209_pt1 | contig 28656 bp, 16 predicted proteins | sample PLM1_60_b1redo_FD_155465 | JGI IMG/M metagenome (GOLD analysis project Ga0210378, IMG submission 155465) | Groundwater sediment microbial communities from an aquifer in East River, Colorado, USA - PLM1_60_b1 redo | ecosystem: Environmental > Terrestrial > Soil > Riparian zone | place: USA: East... | reverse complement strand
ACCTCAGAGACCTCATGATCACGTGGCGTGCCCGCACCCACCAGAATGGACTGTCAACTCACGTCAGCGGCTTACCGGACACATCGGACAATCCCGGAACACGCCGGAGCCCTGCGAGGAATACCGGACCCCCACCGACGAGGAATGGGAAGAGTTCCTCGGCCACTTCGAGCGCCGCAAGGTGTCCCTGGGCACCTGCGGCCGCTCCTACGCCACCGCCTGCATCCACTCCTGCCTGCGCTGCCCCTTACTGCGCCCAGACCCCGCCCAACGTCAACGGCTCATCGACGTCCGCGACAACCTCCTGGCCCGCATCGACGAAGCCCGCCGCGAAGGATGGCTCGGCGAAGTCGAAGGCCTACAGATCAGCCTCGCCGGCGCCCGCGGGAAAATCGCCCAACTCGACCAGATCACCAACCCCCGAGCACCCGTCGGCCTCGGCATCCCGACCCACGGACAGCCTTGAGATCAAGTTCAGAGAATAAGGGCGGCTGGGGTTTTCATCCCCTCACAGCGTGGTGTTCGAACGTCGGGGACAGCCTCGCGGTGATGCTGCGCCCGGGCAACGCGGGCTCGTTCACCGCCTCCGACCATCTGCTGGTGCTGGACGCCGCGATCGCTCAGATCCCCGCCGCATGGCGTTCGGACGTGCTAGTCACGATCGACGCAGCGGGTGCCTCCCACGACGTCATCGACCACCTCACGGCATTGAATACCGCTGTCCTGCAAGGAGGAGGGCATGGGAAACGGGGCCGGCGGGTGGAGTACAGCATCGGCTGGCCCGTCGACGAGCGCACCCAGGGCGCGCTGCAGGAGGTGCGCGAGCGGGACTGGGCCACCGCGCTGGGTGCGGACGGGAAAGCCGACCCTGACGCGCACGTGGTGGACCTGACCGGGATCCTGCGTCACGGGCCCGACGGCGACCGGATGTCCGGCTGGCCGAAGGATGTGCGGGTGATCGCCCGCCGCGTCCCCCGCCCTGCCGGCGAGCAGGCCAAGCTCGGGGCCGGACGACTGACAATGGGGGCTTGTTCTCCTGCTCGTCGGGGGCGCTCTTCGCACGGACACCGCGCACTACGGCACAGCCATCGCCACCCGTGGGACCGGCTGCGCCCTCGGCTCAGCCACCGAGCCGCCTTGCTCGACCACGACGGAGAACTGCCCATCAAACACGCACTAAAGACCCGGGCCCGACGGATCGCGGTCGGCGACGCAACGCAAGCCAGCCGAGCGGCGCGGACCCAAAAAGCCGCTGGTATCAGCGACGCAGGTTACGTCCCCGCTTAAGAGAACCCCAGTTTCGTAGGTCTCCAGAGGTGTGTCATGGCCAAAGCCGATCAGGTCCGCGTCCGCGATCTCGTAGAATACTTGACTCCGTTGCTCGCCGGCCTGTCTTGCACCGACATCCGTCTGGATGGCAATCGTCAGGATATCGATGACTTCAGTGGTATCAAGGCCGACGTCGATCTCGCCGTGCTCTCAGAGCTCCGGCACGTCTTGTGCAAAGATCCCGACCTGCGCTCGCTATCTGCTGACGCCCACACGCCAGAACGGGCGCAGGCGATCAGCGAGCGCCTGAGCCAGTTCCTCGCCGAGCCTGACAACCATTCCTTCGAGGTGCTCTGGGCCCTGGTTGGCGGCCACAACGGATATTTTGCCCCCAATACACCCGCCGTCCGCGACCGACCTGTGGGTGGGTGGCGGAACCTCGCCGACGCCGTACGGGCCGGCATAACCAGCGGATCGGTACGGCGCCAGGCCGCCGCCATATGGATGAACGCGCTCGTCGCAATCGTCCTCGCCCTCGGCTGGCTATTCGCTTGGCCACCGACGGGTAGGCCCGAGGCGGGCTATCTCGCGTTGGCCGTCTTCGCTGTGTGGTCCCTTTCCTTCCTCCCCGGCTGGCTGTACATCAGATTCCTTGGCCAGCGAGCAGGGGCGTTGTGGGACGAGTACGTGCTCTGCCTGCATCGTCTAGCGTGGGACCGTCCACGGTACCTGCCCAAGCCTCCGGTGACCTCCCAGTTCTACGCCGCCTGGTCTGAGGATGGCGGCGCCGTGCTTGCACATCACCAGAACATTTACCGGCAGAAGTTCGACGCCTACTACGGTAAGTCGGTGTCGGAGGGCAGCCACCGCAAGGGGAGCCCGGTCAAGATCGAGACCCTGTTTCCCGTCTTTCTCACGACAGCAACGCTTGCGGTGTGCTGGACCGCCGTGCTCTCGGATGCAGGCTTCGTCCACAACCCAACTAGCGTGTGGGACATCCTGAAGTTCGGCTTCCTGGGTGCCTACCTATTTATCTTCCAGATGCTCATCCGACGGTTCTTTCAGAGCGACCTGCGCCCAAGCGGGTACGCCCACGCAATGCTGCGCATTATCACGGTCCTGATCCTTGTCGCTGCGCTGCACCAGCTTACGGCGACTGGTAATCTACGGACCGAGGCAGTCGTCGCATTCGTCATCGGCTTCTTCCCCCTCGTTGGCATGCAGGCGCTTCAACGAGCCGCAGCCGCGATGCTCCGTGTTGCCGTGCCTTCCCTCAGCCCGCCCTACCCGCTCAACCAGATCGACGGGCTAAGTATCTGGTACGAGGCCAGGCTGCTCGAGGAGGGCATCGAAGACATGCAAAGCCTAGCCACGGCTAACTTCGTCGACGTGATCTTGCACACCCGCGTACCCGTTGGCCGGCTCGTGGATTGGGTGGATCAAGCCCACCTTTACTTGCATCTCGACCGTATGGAGCGCGGGTGGCTCGATCGCACGTTGCACGGCAGCAAGGACTTCAAAGGCAAGACGGAACAGGTGTCGCAAGGCTCAGTGAATCCCAAGAGCAGGGCCGGAACCCGGACCAGGACGGCGTTCCGGCAAGTCGGCATCCGGAAGGCCACAGACCTACTCAAGGCATTCCCTGCCGAACAGATGAGCCCGGATGTGGCGCCCGTGCCGAATTCACCTTGGGCAATGTACCTGCGCGCGCTGGCGAATGAAGGGCTGGACCTGTGCCAGATACGCACAATGGTCCGTGTACTGAATCGCGAATGCTCTCTCGCACCTGTGTGGAACTGGCAGCGGCGAGGTGTTGGAGTCGTCACCGACCCCGATTGAGCGAGATGGGCCGTTGGATTAGCAGATGTCGATGCCATGAAGTCAGCCGTGCCCTACGGACGGCTCTACCCCGCCGGCTTCACTCGGCTGCGAGCAATTCGACGGTCGGACTGATGATCGATGCTCCTCGGGCGCCGCCGCAACGCCGGAGTGTCGGCTTGAAGACATTGTGTCAACGGCCGCGGAGTTCTGGCTCTGGCACGGATTCCGTGAAACGGGCCATGGCCGGTGATCACGGCGCGTGTCCACATCGGAGATTCATGCTGCCCTGTTCCCGCATCTGGCTGGTCTGCTGATCGAGGCGGTGTTCGTCAAGGGCTCGTCCATCCGGATCCAGGCCAGGACTCGGGATCCCGAGGCGGCGTGTCCGGGCTGCCTGATCGGGTTCCGGCGGGTCCACAGCAGTTATGAGCGACGGGTTTCCGATCACCCGATCAGCGGTCAGGAGACCACGATCTACCTGCGGGTTCGCCGATCCTTCTGCGGCAACCCGGGTTGTGTGAAGAAGACCTTCGTCGTGCAGGTCCCCGGGCTGACGTTTCGGCACGGACGCTGCAGCGTGCTCCTGCGCGACACGCTGCAAGCGATAGGGCTGGCATTGGGGGGTCGGGCCGGTGCCCGGCTGGCCAGCCGCTTGGCGGTGTGGATCAGCCGGATGACGCTGCTTCGCCTCGTCCGTGGCCTGCCCGAGCCCGCGGTCCCCGTCGTGCGGGTGCTCGGGGTGGACTTATCCCGACCTCGGGATTATCCCGACGCGCTTCAGAGCGGTGCCCTGGAACGGTGGTGGCAGGCGGGTTCCACGGCGCTGGGCGCCGTTGCGGTCGGGATAATCACAGGTTCTCGAGGAACGCGAGCAGGCTGTCGGTGGGACGGTATCGGCCGGCGCGCACGGAAGGCGGCGTTGTGCGGGCGAGGGCGCGTTCCTTGATGGTCATGTCGGCGTGGAGGTAGAGCTGGGTCGAGCGGATGTCGGCATGACCGAGCCACAGCGCGATGACTGCGATGTCGACGCCGGCGTGCAGCAGGGACATGGCGGTGGTGTGCCGGAGGACGTGTGGGGTCAGCTTCTTGGTCGCGAGGGATGGGCAGTGCTGCGCCGCGCGTGTCTTGTGGATGGCGACTCGGCGTTCGACGGCATCGTCGCTGAGGCGCCGCCCGGTGCGGGTGGGAAACAGGGGTTCGTCGTGAATGCCTCGTTCCTGTAACCAGGTGCGCAGCAGTGCCACGGTCGACGTGGTGAGAGGGGTGCAGCGCTGTTTGCGGCCCTTGCCGGTGCAGCGCACGTAGGGTCCTGTGCCGAGTTGGACGTCGCCGCAGTCCAGTCCGATGAGCTCGGACAGTCGCAGGCCCGTTTGCACGGCCAGCGTCATCAGGGCGCGGTCGCGGCGGCCCTCCCAGCGGTCGATGTCGGGGGCGGCCAGGAGAGCGTCGACCTCGTCGGGGCTGAGGAACGACACTAGCGCGCGGTCGAAGCGTTTCTGGGGGATGGCCAGCACCTGCTGGATGAGCTGGGCGTGTTCGGGGTGGCGCAGGGCCGCGTAGCGAAACAGCGAACGCAGGGCTGCCAGCCGGGCGTTGCGGCTGCGGGCGCTGTTGTGTCGGTCGGTCTCGAGGTGGTCCAGGAAGGCCGTGACTGCCTCGGCGTTGAGGTCTTGCCAGTCCAGGCTCGATGGTGCTTCGCCGGTCCGGTCTTGCAGGAAGCGGAGCAGGATCACCTGCCGGCATTGCGAGGGCGGACGGCCATGCCGTAGGTACGCCGCGATCGCCTCCCCAGCCTCAACAGTCAGCGGAAGCCGGTCGTCGCGGCGGGCCTTGCCCCGCACCAGAATCTCTCCGGCACGCCAGTCAATATCGCCCAGTTGCAGGGCAGCGACCTCGCCGGAGCGCAGGCCCAAGCGCCCCAGGAGGCTGAGAACCGCGAGATCGCGAAGCCCTGCGGGCCGGGAACGGTCGCAGCCGTCCAGCAAAGCAGCGACCTCCGTACTGCTCATCGTGGCGGGCAGCCGCGTGTCCCGCCAACCGGCGACCGGTGGCATGGCCGATCCCAGATCGGTGGCCGTGAGCCCTTGCAAGTACAGGAACCTCAGCAACGCCCGCAGATCGGCGGCCTCCCGCTTGGCTGACTCGACCACCAGCCGCGAGCAGCACTCCAGTAGATAACCGGTGATCTCGGCGCCACCGAGGTCTTCGGCCCCTGTCTCACCGCCGGTCTGCGATGCCCGGCGGACGAGGAAGCGCTTGGCCATACGCAGGTACCGAAGCACCGTGAGCGGAGCCAGACCCCGATCGTGGGCCAGGTGATGACGGTATCGGCCCAGCAACTCCTCCAGCGGCGTCACCGGCCGCTGCTCGGGCGCCGGTACCCGCTGCTCTCGCAGGTGATCGAACAGCGGCACCAACGTGCGCGTTGTCGGCACCCTCTGCTGAACCAAAAGGCGTCAACGGCCCCTCGTCCTGCGTCCACAAAGCCGTACCCATCGTGCCTCCTCCTTTCCGGAGCGCCGTGCTCCGGCAGGGAAAGGCTCAAGGTTGAGACCAACAGACGCAGAGGATTATCCCGACCGCAACGGCGCCCGGCGCCGTGGAACCCGCCTGCCACCGCCGTTCCAGGGCACCGCCCTGAAGCGCGTCGGGATAATCCCGAGGTCGGGATAAGTCGAGTTACTCCGAACTCGGAGCAAGGCCGCCCGCTCAAGTGCGAACAGACGGGAAGCCGGGCCGGCGCCGGGGCATCGCGGAAGCCAGGGCGCCGGCCCGGCGCATCAGGAAGGGGTGGGCTTTCGCCATTGTTCCGTGAACCCCAGCATTGCGAAGGTGTCCTTCGCATGGGCTGGGTCCCACTTGCCGCCAGCTTTCAGCGTTAGATCCCGCAGCACGCCGATCCCTACGCTGTCGAGTTCGCGAGCTTCCAACACCGGGCCTCTATTAAATCTCTTACCCCAATGAAGGCTGTTTGTCGAAATGATCCACACGATTAGCTCGACGATTTCTGCCTGCACCTGGCTCTGCGGGCCGCCGAACCCCGGCACGAGCGGCGTATAGAGCGGATTTGGTTTTCCGCTCAGCGTCTTTTCTACCAGCGCTGCAATCGGGGCGAGAGCGAGGTCTGAAGCCAGTACACTGCCCTTTTCGTCCACAATCCTGCTCATCTCCGTACCGTCCACCCGACCGGGATCGAAGAGCCGTTTTACGCCTTGAATAGCTGGTGCAAGTTGCGTAGTGCCGGCTGGCGCCTTCCCGCTCGTGAAATCGCTCAGCAACGTGCTGTGACCCTGTTCGTGGCCCGGCATGATGCTGACGTGAAGGTGATGATCACCACTGGATAGAGCAGATTTGAAGCCATTTTGACGGTGCCAATGCCGATTGAGAATGTTGAAGTACTTGACCTCCTTATACCGTCCCGCCCGTAAATGGGTCAGCAGGTGCCTTTCCAACCTGCTCGCGGTAGCGTCCCTCATTGAGATGTCGATGGCGTATATCCACCCCGACTTGGGCGTGACACCGAAGATCGAATGTGTACTCCGGCTCGTGTGGTCGCCGGCCCTCGCCTTCATCCAGTGCTCGTGATTGCCGAGCACACCGGAGAGCGTGAACTCGTCTCCGGCCTTCGTGGCGAATCGGAACAGGTCCACGACGGGTTCGGTCACTTGATAAGATACGATCCGCCGATGGAAAGGATCGAAGAAACTGCCAGCCATGGCCGCCATCAGTCGTCACCCTCCTTCAGTTCATCCGGCTCATTGAGGTCAGTATCGACCGGCTGCCGCGCAGTCTCGTCGTCGACAAGCTGATCTTCGGGCACTGTAGGAACTTCGTTGCTGTCTGACATCTCGCCTACCTCTTCTTCTGGTGTCGGGGCTCTGATGTAGTTGAATGGAGCTGTGGCCGTGGCTTCCGACGTGCCGGCTGGCGTGGTCCGAAGCTCGGCGCGCGGTTCGTACCGAAGGTCACTGTCGTCGCTCCGGGTGACGACAGCTCTGTCAACACCACGTGATCGCCGTCGGCCTCCGCGCCCGTGTTCGGCTCGACTGCGGCCACTGTCGGCACTGGTGCCGGTGCGACGGGCGAGCCGGCACCCAGTGTGCTAGGGACGACGAAGGTGACTGCACCGCTGCCCGACCGCTGCCCGGCTGGCCGAGCCTTCCGCAGCACGCCGATCAGCCCCCGCTGGATCACGCGCACGCCGAGCTCCGGGAAGAAGCCAAGGAAGAATGCGAACGCGACCTCCGTGGTGGGCGTGAGGCCCCACTCTGACCAAAGCGGATGAATCGCGGTGACCAATGCGGCGACCAGGAGCACACGTGCTATGGCGCTGACATAGGCATGGGTCTTGAGGTCCGCCTGAAAGTAGCGACGGACTAGGCCCTGCACAATGAACATGTACGAGCCGATGAACCCGTACCGCAGCGGGTCGATCGGCATCTCCGGAAGCCCCGACAGCGCAATGTCGCCGAACGGCCGCAGACCCAGATACAGCTCAGGTTGTATGACGGCGATCCACCCGACGCATAACAGGATCGTGCTCATGATTACCGGCGAGAAGGCGTCGGCTTGGATCTGTTCGACGATCCTCCTGCGGTGTTCCACGGAACGACGGTCGTCAGCGCCATGGCGCTGTCGCTTCGACTCGGGTTTCGCCGAGCGACCGTACACGGCCTCGAACTTCTTCGGGTAGATGTTGCGTGCGACGAATGCGTCCGAATATTGCTGTGGCGCGTTCTTGTCCCAGGCTCGCCAGTAACGTGACCCTGGTGGGGGTTTCGGCAGGTTCGCCAGGTCATCGATTTTCAGCCGGTACAGGTTCAGCACGTATTCGTCATACAGAACCGTTCCCTTGATGGTGATGAACTGCAGGTACAACCACCCGGGGAGTACCGAGAGGAAAACCACGAGGAGATCCTTGCGAAGCAAGACCTGGGCGGCCCGGTCGGGGAAGGTGGTCGCCGCGAGCGCGGTGGCTATGAGGAGCAGCAGCAGTGCGAGCCGCAGCGTCCGCCCTGATCCCTGCCAGAACAGCCTCTTATCGCGATCCGTTCCGTCGCCGTGCAGGGGTGGCGTCTCGGGCTGTTCCTGTCGCGCGTCCAACGTTGTAGGCATCTGTCCCTCCCACCCGGCTCGGGTGCCGGCCGGTTTGTGCCAACGGAGTGTGCCGGCACCGGTGAAATACAGCGCTTGCAATGAATCAGCGGCGCGCGTCCGCACTCCGCGTTGACGAGCACGCCATGGCCGGCGTGCGGCGTGGAGGGAGCTCGCGATGGACAACGACCAGGACGTGGCGCGCAACGGCGAGCCTGCCGATCTGGTGCTCGAGGGTGGAGGAGTGAAGGGAATCGGCCTGGTCGGCGCCGTCTCGGCCTTGTTTGACAAGGGCTACCGGTTCGGCGACCAGGGCCGTATCGCCGGCACGTCAGCCGGTGCAGTCGTCGGATCGCTGGTCGCGGCGGGTATGACCGTGCCCCGGATGGCCGAAGTGATGCGGGAGTTGGACTACCGGCGCTTTCGCGATGGTGGTCCGTTCGGCCCCGTGAGCCGTGGCGTGTCGCTGGTGACCCGGATGGGCCTGTACAAGGGCAGATATCTGCATCGGTGGGTCACCGAGCAGCTCGAATCCTGCGGGGTGCGGACGTTCGGCGACCTCCGCCTGGACGATCCAGGCAGTGCGCTGTCTCGAGAACACGGCTACAAGCTGGTGGTTGTCGTCTCCGATGTGACGAGCGGTCACATGGCTCGACTGCCGTGGGACTACTGGCGCTACGGGCTCGAAGCGGACGAGCAGCTCGTCGCGGATGCGGTGTGCGCCTCCGCCGCGATTCCGTTCTTCTTCCGTCCGGTCCACCTGAAGCTGCCCGAAGACGGGCAAGTAGCGGTCTGCACCGACGGCGGCATGCTCTCCAACTTCCCCATCAACATCTTCGACCGACCGCGCGGTGAGCGGCCGCGCTGGCCGACATTCGGCGTCAAGCTCTCCGGCAAGCCACCGGCCGGCAGGTGGCACGCCAACTGGGCGCCGGTCAATGGCCCTCTCAGCCTCGCGAAGGCGCTCGTCACGACGATGGCGAACGCCCACGACCGGCTCTATGTGGATGACCCTGCCGTGGGCGCCCGCACGATCTTCGTCGACACGATGGGGGTGAAGGCTACGGATTTCAGCATCGGAGCCGGCCTGCGGCTGGAGCTATACGAGCGGGGTCGTGCCGCCGCCGCGGAGTTCCTCGCGGACTGGGACCTCGAGGCGTACCTGGACGAGTACCGCTAGCTAGTGCCAGTCAAGTAGCGCCGGCCGGGCGCTGGACACGGGCGGCCCGCTCGGAGGGGAGGGGTCGGGTGATTGGCACCGTAAATCCGGCCCCGATGCAGACGAACCCCGCGGCCGCCGCCATCGCTGCTGCCTCCTCGCCCCCAACCTGTTGTTGCGCCCGTCCCAGAGCGTCCGCGGGCGAGTGTCCGGCGGCGAGGAGTCGATGGAACGCCACCATCAGCGGAGCCGTTTCGGCGTCGGGTATCGGAATCACGGACGCGACGAGCTGTTGGGTGCCGTGGGAGAGGAAGGTCGCGCCGAGGCCGAGCAGCTCGTCTCCGGCGCAGACGACGGGGCGCCCGCTGTCGCAGGCGGCGAGGATCACCATTCTGGGCGCCTTCTCCAGCCGCTCCAAGTCGTAAACGGTGAGCGGACCGTCCGCGAGCCGAAGCGAGGAGAACAGCGGGTTCTGCGCGTGGACACGGCCATGCGCAGCGAGGTGCGCGAGGCCGGCGCCGTCCAAGGCGGCCCTCACCACTTCCACCGTCGCCGAGGCACCGGCCAGCGCGGTCGTCCCGTAGATCGCCGCTATCGCCTCCGCCTCGGCGCGGGCTCCGGGAAGGCCTGGGCCGGCGGCGACCGCGACATGCCCGGCCTCCTCGGGCTGCCGTCGGCTGGCCGAGGACCACAACGCGGCGGACGGTGACACGGTGACCGGCCGGCCGGTGCAGGACGGCAGGATCGACCACGGCATTGATTGCAACGGTCCAGTTGGTATCAGCACAAACGGCCGGTCGGCAGTCGCATCAGCCAGCGGGCGGAACAACAGGGCGTCGACTCGCTCCACAGCATGACGTAGCAGGGTGATGGCCGCGGCGCGGCTCGGGGCGCCCACGTGGTGGCCACGGGCGAGGCGGTGCAACGCGAACGCGACGTGCTCGACGAGATCTCTCACCTGAGCCACCGGTCCGACCTCACGCAGTCGCAGGTGCCCGTCGATGACAGTCAGCACGTGCAGGGTCTCGTCGAGCTGGATGAACTCGAGCAGTGCGGCGTGGCCGAGCGCCTCGATAAGGCTGCTCAGCGGTACCGGGGCAGCGGCTTGCGTGGTCGGGTCACCCGGCTGCCGCCGGCAGTAGTCGCGGATGTGCCGTTCGAGCGCGACTTGACGCTGGACCAGCCTGGCGGTCGTACGACCCGCGCTGTGCTGTTCGTCGATCTCCGCGACGATCGCTCGGAGCTCGGCGAGGGCATTGGCGAGCCAGGGATCGTCCGGGGGCCGGACCGGCCGCAGCAGCAAATGGCTGGCCCGACCCTGCTCCGCCCACGCCAGCACTCGCTGCGGGTGGCCGTCCTGCATGGCGATCCGCAGGCCCAGCACCGCCGACTCGGTCCGGTGCCCGGAGGCGTAGGCACGCAGGTCGGTTGCTCCGAGGGTGGCCCGGTGCTCATCGAGCACCCGCAGTCCGGCGCGCAGCGCGATCAGCGCGCCACGCCGGTTCCCCGTGGCCAGCCGGAGCCGCGCCTCCGCGTGCCAGGCGCGGGCCCGCAGGGTGGCCGGCCCCCGGCGGCGAGCCCGGCTGGCCCGCGCTAGCTGCTCGCGTCCCCGGTCGTTCCAGCCACGATCGAGCGCGAGCCGCGCGGCGAGCAGCCGTGCCTCAAGAGCGGCGGCCGGCCACGCCGACGCGTCCAGCGCGTCCGCCGCCCCCTCGACCTGCCGGACAGCGACCTGTGACCGCTGCTCTCCGGCAGCCCGGGACGCCAGCACGGCGAAGCGGGCCAGCGCTGCCCACTCGGGCCGTTGTTGCCGCGTGAACTCCCGCACCGCGCATCGGGCCTGGTGCAGGGCCAGCGCGGCGTCACCATCGAGCGTGGCAGCCTGCGCGAGCAGCATCCGCACCTCGGGCAGAGCGATCCGCCGTCCTTCCCGCTCGAACTCCTCGACCGCCTGCTCGGCCACCTCGCGCGCCTCCGACACCAGCCGGACGGACAGCAGAAGTTCGCCGCGGTCGGCGAGCAGCGAACCGAGCTGCGAATGGAGCGCCCGGAAGCGCTGCTCGGCGAGGTCGAGGTAGTGCAGCGCAACTGGCACATCGCCGCGGAGAGCATGAACCCAACCGAGATTCTGATGCTGGAACGCCACCGACAGGCCAAGGTTCAGCCGCTCGCACAGACGCTCAGCCTCGTGCAGGTCCGCCTCTGCTGCCGCGAACTCCTGCCGATGGCCGTGCAATACCCCCCGGTTGGATAGCACCCGCTGCAGCCACACGTCGTCACGGGCCCGGCGCAGGGTGGGAATCGCCGTCCGGTAACTCACCAGCGCATCGTCAAGGCGACCGAGCTGGTGCAAGATCGCGCCCCGCTGCGCCAGTGCCCGCGCCCGCTCAACGCCGCCGAGACCCAGCACAGCGGCATCGATCTCGCGCAGCGCCTGCCGTGGACGACCGCGCCAGTTCAGCGCGAAGGCGAGCGTCATACGCGCCTCGCCAGCCAGCCGCGGCGACTCCGCGCGGCGGCCGAACGCGATCGCCCTACGCAGATGCCGCATCGCGGTGTCGAGATCCTGCAGGTGCAATGAGGCAAGGCCCAAGGCCCGCTCGGCGATCGCACCGGCCGCGACATCGTGTTCCTCACGCGCGCGCTGGGCCACCGCAGATGCCAAGGCGACGGATCGGCCCGGGTCGGCCTCCGCCAACAAGAGCGCCTCACGCGCCCGCTCAGTGGTGGTCACAGTCCTCTAAAGGTAGAGGAGAGAAACCCAGCTCGATCGGATCAAAGGCATTTTCGGATCCGTGTATCACGTGCGATCCCGTCCCCTCCGTCGTGGTTGAGGCGCATCGTCGCCGAAATAGAGGGGCGGAAGAGATGGAATCAACGACTCCTGGCAGCCCGGACGAGCGTGAGCCGGTCGAGTTCGTCGTAGATCTACCCCATTTGAGCAGGGTCCAGAATGCACTGGAGAAACTCGACGTCAAGTACGAGAAGGTCGAGGAAGATGACGGGCTAAAACTGGCATTGCTCCGACTGACGGACCCCGCCAAGGATGTCCTGCCGCTGCGCTACAACGCGGATCTCGTCACATCCGCTGTGCTCGCCCGGGTGGTCTCCGGTCTCCCCGGAACCCCCATCCCCGATCTTGACCTGGTCATGTTCGCTGTTCGCAACCAGTTCGCCGGTCAATACGGCGGCTGGACACCGACCATCGGAAAGAACCGCCTGATCGGCGCTGTCGAGGGTGCCCCTCACATCGGCGGCGGCGGTGTGGGCGATCCGAAACAACTCACTAATCCCGCGCATCTGGCGCATCTGAAAGCAGCGCTTAGCGGCACATTCCATGAAAATTCTGGAACTGCCGGGCAGGTTCGGGTCGGCATCCTGGACACGGCGATTGTCAAGCGTCCAGAGCTGACAGAACGCCTTGCCAATCCTGGCGACGCGATCGCAAATCCGCGGAGTCCCGCGCCGTCACTCCAAGGACACGGGACATTCGTCGCCGGTCTCATCGCACAGCGCGCGCCAAACGCCAAGCTCGAGGTGCGCTCGGTGCTCAGCAACGAAAACGCCACCGCGCGTGTCTGGACCGTAGCGAGGAAGATGGCAGAGTTCGTCAAGCTCGACGTCAAGGTCCTCAACATGTCGTTCGTCTGCGCCACGGGAGACGGTCAGCCCCCGCTCGTGCTGACCAGAGCGGTCGAACTGCTCCGCCCCCGGATCGTCCTCGTGGCCGCAGCGGGCAACCATGGCAGCATCAAGCCGGACCCAGCCAACGCCGGCGCCGAGCAGCAACTAACGCCGAAGGCAGCGATGTGGCCGGGAGCATTCGACGACGTCTACGCGGTGGGCGCCGACACCCGTGATCGCGCCCCAGCCGACTTCACTCCCGATCTGCCGTGGGTCGACTTCATGGCCCCCGGTGAGGATGTCGAGAGCACGTATCTCAGTGGTCAAGTCAAGCTCTTCCACCAATGCAATGAACTCAAGGAGTTCAATGGCTACGCCATGTGGAGCGGAACGTCGTTCGCCGCCGCCACCGTCAGCGGAGAAATCGCTCGCCGCGCTGGAAATGGGGAAAACGTCGAGGAGGCCACAGCAGCGCTCCGGGATGCACCCCATGGCGATATCAGGCCATTCATCCTGAGTGATGAGATGAAGTAGTGATGAACGCCTGAGTGAGGCAGGTCTGGGGCCAGCACACGAGCGGGAGGAGGAGCGTCCTATGCGCGACGATCCGTCCGTCCGCGATCTCGTCACGCGTGCCAGGAACGGCGACGCGAGCGCGTGGGACGCGATCGTCGAACGGTACGCAGCGCTGGTCTGGTCGATCTGCCGCCGGTACCGGCTATGCCGGCCCGACGCCGACGACGTCGGCCAGACCGTGTGGCTCCGGCTGGTCGAGCAACTCCCCGCGCTCCGCGAGCCGGCGGCGTTGCCCGGCTGGCTGGCCACCACGACCCACCACGAATGTCTTCGCGTCGTGCAGATGGCTCGGAAACAGAACCGGGGCGAACGCCCGATCGATCCGGAAATCGCCGCAGACGTTCACCTCGGCGGAGCTCGCGATCGAACTTGAGGTCACCGCCGACGCACTCCTTGGGCAGATCGTGCCACCGCAGCCCGGAGAGATAGAGGTACGAGTGGCCAAAGGCCAGCTCGTGACCGCCGGAATCGACGAAATCGGCTGCTTCGTCATCCGGCCCATTCCCGCGGAGCCCTTCCAGCTGCACTGCCATATCGCCGAGGGCACCAACGTGTTGACCAGCTGGATAACGTTGTAAGGAGGGTTCGCAAACGTCCCCTGATCACACGACGCGCGCCGAGATGCCGCAGCCGGCCCCACGTCTCATCAACCGGTTCGGGGACGTAGCAGCGCAGCTGAGCCTGTGGGGCTCATAATTCCGGTTCGACTGTTGTGGCCTGCGGAGCTTATGGCGTCAGCATCGCGACACCCTGCGACGATCCCGGTCATGAGCGCTTCGTTGGTGTACCTGCTGCTGCGCCAAGTCCTGCAGATGTTGACCCAACTCGCCCGGGATGGCGGAGCCAAGGACGTCGAGCTCCTGGTCCTTCGCCACCAGGTGGCGGTACTCCGCCGGCAGGTACACCGCCCCGATCTTCAACCAGCCGACCGGGTGGTGCTGGCCGCCCTGTCGCGACTCCTGCCGCGCCCCCAATGGGCGGCGTTCTTCGTCACCCCGGCGACCCTGCTGCGCTGGCACCGACAACTGATCGCCCGGCACTGGACCTACCCACGCGCGCGAGCAGGACGGCCGCCCGTCGCGAGGGAGGTCCGTGACTTGGTGCTCCGGGTCGCGACCGAAAACCCGACCTGGGGACACCGCCGGATACAAGGCGAACTGGTCGGCCTGGGCCACCGGGTCGCGGCCAGCACCGTGTGGAAGATCCTCCACCACGCCGGCATCGATCCGGCACCACGCCGAGCCGGGCCAACCTGGAAGCAGTTCCTCACCGCGCAGGCACAGACCATCTTGGCCTGCGACTTCTTCACCGTCGACGCGGTTCTGCTCAAGCGGATCTACGCGCTGTTCTTCATAGAGATCGCCACCCGCCGGGTCCACATCGTCGGGGTGACCGCCCACCCCACCGACGCGTGGGTAACCCAGCGGGCACGGAACCTGCTGATGGACCTCGACGAGCGGGTGGCCGGGCTGCAGTTCCTGCTCCGCGACCGCGACACCAAATTCACCGCCGCGTTCGACGCGGTGTTCACCGCCGAACGCATCGACGTCATCAAAACCCCGCCGCAGGCGCCCCGCGCGAACTCCTTCGCCGAGCGATGGGTGGGCACCGCACGTCGGGAGTGCACCGACCGGGCTCGTTCTAGGCGAACGGCACCTGGCAACCGTGCTCGCCGAGTACACAACGCACTACAACAGCCACCGGCCACACCGCTCGCTCGGTCAGCATCCGCCGAACCCGCCCCCACAGGCCAATGGCCTGACCTGCGCCCGGGTCCAACGACGCCCCGTCCTCGGCGGCCTGATCAACGAATACTTCCAGGCAGCATAGCCGCACCGAGTTTACGAGCCCCACAGCCTAACTGAGGAACTTGAGCGACTGGGCGCCATCTCGACAGAGGTTCCCGGCTGCGTGATCTGACGTCCTGCCTGGGCGCGCACCGCTGAAGCCCAACTGCGGCGGAAGAGCGGACGCGGTCCTCGGATGAGGACGCGAAACCCGCAATCGCTATGTCCTGCGCTGCTGTCACAGCTGATCCGCCGAAAGTAAGAGGCGGTGGGGGCGCAATCTGACGATAGATCGAAGCGCTGAACCGGGTCCGATCGCAAGACTCTCCACCATGACCCCGACGGTGCCCGCCGCCGTCGGATCCGCTCGTGAAGGAGATTCGATGCGCGTTCTGTCCGTTGCCGCCATTCTGGGCTCGGCGCTGGTGCTGTCGTCGGGCTGCTCCCTGGTCAGCCAGAAGCACGAGGTGACGTTCGAAGTGACCGGCACCAGCGCGGCCGGAACTGTGGAGTACGACAGCCCGGGTTCGGACGCGACGAAGGAACAGGACGTTCCGCTGCCGTGGAAGAAGACCGTGACCACCGAGTTCGGCTTCCAGTCGGTCACGGCCGAGCCCACGACGGGCGCGCTGACGTGCCGGATCCTGGCGGATGACAGGGAGATCATCAAGGTTGTAGGCACCGAGGGCAAGCCGGTGACCTGCAAGAAGATCGTCAACGACGATTAGACGAACAGGTGCGGTTCAGTTGCGACCCCGGGGGGTGCAAATGAACCGCACGAGGGTTAGGCCCAGGACGAGGGACGGGGCATCGGTCTTGAGGTGCATCGCCCTTGGGGTGCCTGGCCTCGTTGATGCCCAGTCCCCTGTCGACGATGAACCTCGCCGCCGCTCCCCCAGCCCCTCCCCTGACGCCATGGGACTCGCGAGTTGGCACGGAACCGACGACACCGGCGCAGTACGGATCAGGGAACCGTGCGAGCAGCTACGGGAGCACCAACTCCTCGCGCAGCACGACCATGTACGAAGGGTCAAGATCCCCCCACCGGCACAAACCCCCACAGCTCTGCCTGGTCGCACCGCCGGCGTTCGGTGACGTACCTGTTCGGCCGTGCGGCACGCAGACCGCAGGCATGCCGATGACCCCAACGCCTCCTCTACGCCTTCGACAGAACCAAGCGCTGCTCGACATGTACCAGCGAGCGTTTCCACAACTCAGATCCAGGGTGGGATGTTCTGCGTTTCCTGCCGGGGGCACCGCACTCCCCCGTCGCAGGTTCGAGTCCAGCCCGAGATCTGCGATCCGGGCGGACTCGAACCTGCGCTACGCGCGAGTGCAGGGAGCCGCGACGGCGGGACGGCTCATGGTTACGCGATAAGTGTCGCAATCTGTGCGGGAGCCGTCAGCTCGGTGATGGCTGCGGGCCGGTCGGGATCCCGCGCGACCAGGTCCAAGGGCGCGCGGCCAGTGATCCAACGGATTGCGGGGTCATCCACTCCAGGTCACCGCTATCCAGAGGTCGTCGAGGTCGGGGTTGTCGAAGTACAGCTTGAGCTCGCCCGTTGGTGTGGCGGGCAACGGCACGTTGGTGAGCTTGCCGACGAGCAGGTCGTCCATGGCCACGGTCTTGGTGAGGATGTCCTTGGCCGCCCCGGTGTCGGTCATGTCCGCGCGGTCGGCGACGCCGACGGTGACCGGGACCGGCTCGGCGGCGCTGCTGGCGAGCAGGTCGACACGCACCACGCTGTTTAGCCGGCTCTGGCTCCAGAACGGGTAGTGCTCGGGGCGCAGCGTGAACGCAAGCTCGCGGCGCGTGTTCGGGCCCGGGGCGAGCTGGGTGAAGCGTGCCCACTCGGTGGGGAACTCCTGCCGCATCGAGAACAGCCGCATCGAGCCGCTGACCTGGGCGGCGTCGATCAGCTCCTTGACCTGCTGCAAGGCTGCCGCGCGCACTGGCGCACCGCCGTCCCGGGCCGTGTACCTGACGTGCAGGATGACATCGGAGATGGTGCTGTAGTCGAACTGGGTGGGGTCGTCCTCGCTCGGGTTGCCGGGCAGTTCCAGCTGCCATTCGCCGATGACACCGGCGTTCTCGAATGGCAGGTACCGTTCGTCCCGCAGGTTGGTCTCAAACAGGCCACTGTCCGCCTGGGCGGTGCTCGCGACCACCGACTGCACCCCAGCGAAGTAGTCCTGGAACCGGTCGTCCTCCAGCCCGTCGCGGGCGTAGCCCTCGCCCACCTGGGCCGAGGTGCGGATGCTGCTGGTGAGCAGGGTCAGCTTGCAGTTGACGCTGACGTACGGCCCGGTCACACACGGCACGCTCACCGCGACGGTCTTGATGCGCCGGAAGTAGTGTCCGGGACCGTCCAGGTCGAACAGCGACTCTGGCAGCCGCACGGTGCAGCGCCCGGTGGTGCGCAGCTTGACCAGTGCCAGCGGGTCCACCTGCAGCAGGCTGACGTGCTTGGTCAGCTCGTACTCGCGCTGGTTGTGCTCGTGGTGCGCCAGCTCCATCCGCTTGACGTCGAGGAACAGCGCGTCGCCGGAGAGCAGCCCTTTGCGGCCGCTGTCCCAGTAGTTGAACTTCACCAGCGTCTTGGCGTCCAGCTCGGGCCGCATGAGTTCACGCTTGAGCGTCTGCTCGGCCCGGCGGGCGACGTCGAACGCGAACCGGTAATGCTCGTAGTACAGCCGGGACAGCTCCCCCTGCATCCAGGCGTACAGCTCGGCGTTGGTGAACTTGTCCCGCAGGAAGCGGTCGACGTCCTCGGCGTGCTCGATCTGCTGCTGGGTGTTGCGGTACTCGCGGTGCGCGATCTGCTCGGCGATGAGTGAGGTGATGATCTGCCGCCCGATCTGTTGCAGCTCACGGCCGGCCAGGTTCGTCTGCAGCATCCAGTCGTCGGCGCGGCGGGCGTGGGCGGCGGTGCGCGAGGTGATGCCGGCCTGGTCCCGTTGCCAGTTCGCGCCCGCCTGCAGACCCTTGGCCGTGATCTCGAGCACCTTGAGGATGGCGGTCCCGACGTTGATCTTCATGGTCCCGCCGAGGCCCCAGTAGTGCAGGTCGGCGTTGATGTCCGGGATGAACACCATCGCGGTGCCGGTGGCGTCGATGATCGACGCGGCGAGCCCCAGGTCCCGGGCGGTGCTCAGGCGGTCCAGTTCCGCGTTCTCGTCGGTGGTGAGGGCGAGTTTCCCCTGCCCCTCCGCTCCGGACTGGCCGGCGGGTGAGTCGCCGCCGTGGAGGCTGAGCCGCGGGTAGGTCTGGGTGGGGACCGCTCGTTCGTACCGGCCGACTAGGGCCGCGTACGTCTCGTCGAAGTTCTCCTCGGTGAGCTCGCGGCGGTCGAGGCTGAGCGTGTCCGGGACCAGGTTGCCGTCCGGCGTCTGGCCGAGCAGGCGCAGGTAGTACTTGTACCGTTCCAGCACCGCGGCGCGGGTCTTCAGCAGCGCCTCCGTCGCCTCTTGGGCTTGCTTCCACTGCAGGAAACGTGACTCCTGCTGGAGTTGCTGGATCTTGATCTCGTGGCCCTGGCGCACCAGGGCGAGCCGCTCGCCGTCGCCCTTCTCGATGGCCGATAGCAGCGCGTTGCCCAGGTTGCGCACCTCGCCGCAGAGTTCCAAGGCTTTCTGGATCAGCACCTGGGCTCGCACCGGGCTGACCGGCTGGTGCAGCCCGGCGACGATCGCGCCGATGTCGATACCGGACGCTGCCGCCTTGACCAGCATGCCGGGGTCCAGCGGCGGGTCGAACAGCGCCAGCGGGCGCACCACGCCCTGGAGGTTCATGCCGTGGCGGATCTTCGACAGCCGGTCGGACACGGTGTCCCAGTAGCCGAGCATCCGGTCGTTGCGCGGGACGCAGAAGTACAGCGTCCGCCCGATGCCGAGCAGCGGCGCGCCGGCATCCGAGCTGCCGGTCCCGGTCGGAATGCCGAGGTTGAACGGGAACGCGCCCTCCAGCTCCACCAGGGCGTTGCCCATCGCGTCCAGGCCTTGGGCCTTGAGCTGCGCGAACGTCTTGGGCCGGGTGCGGCCTCTGGTCGGCGCCGCCTCCGGTCGCCGGCCCAGGATGTTGGCGGCGAGCACGTAGATCTGGGTCGCCTCGTTGATCGACTCCAGGGTGTCCTGCCGGAACAGGTGGTCGCCCCATGCGATGAGGTTGTCCAGGTACTTCATGACAACGCAGTACATGTAGGACAGGTGCCGGGTCCTGGCGACCGCGTGGGGCTGGAAGGGCTTGTTCTTGATCGCCTCGTACCCGGCCAGGATCTTGCCCTTGAGCTCCAGCTCGTCCGGGGTGCACTCGCCGGCGGGCTTGCTCAGCAAGGCCAGCAGCTCGTCGATCTGGCCGCCGGCCCCGCCCTGGCGGAACGCGATGAACTTCCAGTAGCGCTCCGGCGCCGGCACCGAGGTGTCGTTGGCGGTGGGGTCGAAGATGAAGTGGAACCACCGCTGCGCCTCGGCGAAGCGCTGGTTCTTGCTCAGGTGCACCGCGATGGTGAGCGGGATGTGGAAGAACAGCTCCCAGTTGTAGATCGAGTACGGGCCGCCGGCCCGGACGTCGATCTCCTTCGGGTGGTATTTGATCTTCGAGGTCCTGCTGGTCTTCAGCGTGTAGAAGTTGGTGAAGAACTCCGTCGCCAGGTCGGCGTGGAAGTCGGGGTCGAGCACGCCGGGCAGCGACTTCCGGTTGAGCTGTTCGATGAGCTGCCCGACGAACGGGTGGAAGAAGTTCTCGAAGGTGTAGGTGAACTCCGACTGCTGCCGGTACCGCACCAGGCTGGTGTGCTGCGTGACGTGGGTGAGGTCCCTGATCGCGTGGTAGCCGGTGACGCTGGTCGACTTGGCCATGATGTCTTCTCCTTTCCGGCTACTGCCGCGGGGTGATGCCGAACCGGCTGCCTGACGGCCCGATATCGCGCGTGCCGTACTGCACCGTGCCGGGGGTGCCGAGGCCCGCGTTGATGTATGCGTCCTCGGTGACGAAGTAGTCGATCGGTGCGGGGTCGACGACGCCGAACCCCGGCTGCTTGGTGACCGGGACGCCGGGCCCGATGATGACGCCCCGCTCCGGCGGGAACACCAGGCTGGGGATGTCGGCTGTCGGCTGCCGGGTCTTGATCACGACCCCGTAGTCGAGCCAATGCGGCACCGGAACCAGGCGCTCGTCGGTCGTCACATAAAAGGCGTGCCGGCTGTCCTCGTAGAGGAACGGCGCGTCCCACGGGTTGCCGCCGAGCGGGTGGTGCGCGTCGACCGTGCGGTCCGGGATGGAGTTGCCGATGACCTCGTGGGCCGCGCCGGAACGCGCGTACGACACCTTGAGCGAGGTCGTGGTGGTGTCCAGGGACCGCTTCGGCGAGAAGTGCGCGTTCTTCTTCTCCTCGCGCAGCTCCGGTGCGCTGAACGGGTTGTAGAGGAAGAACGAGTTACCGGTCCCGACCTGGTTGGACACGATGATGCGCACCGCGCCGTTGGTCCAGAACAGCGCCGACATGCGCAGCTTGGTGCGGTCGAAGGCGTTCGAGCCGTTGCGGTCGAAGACGCCGAGCTGCAGCGGCTTGGCCGGGTCGGAGGTGCGGGCGGGCTGCCAGGCGCCACCCAGATACTCGGTCCAGCACAGGATGGCCTTGACGACGAGCCTCGGCACCTTGTTCGGGAGCACCTCGGAGGCGCGGAGCTCCGCCACCGGCCGGCTCGAGCTCGGGGTCGGGAGCCGCTGGTCCTCGGTCTCGTGCACCAGCTTCAGCCAGAACAGGAACAGGCGGTCGTTCCAGACCAGCGGCAGCACCGGGTTGTCCTCGATATCCAGGCTGATCTTGTCCCAGGAGGTCCAGGACAGGTGCTCGTGGCGGCGGTAGAAGTACTTCCGCTTCGCCCCTGACGTCCGGGCGACGACGTGGACGATGTCGTCGGCGGTGCCTTCCTGGTTCTCCTCGTAGTGGATGGCGCAGGCTTCGAGCTTGGCGACCTCCTCCAGCTTGGTCAGGTACCCCACGAACGCCTGCGCGGCCCGATCCTCGGTGATGTCGCCCTGCAGCAGTTCGCTCATGGCTTCCTTGAAGAACGGCGACTGGTCGTCGCGCAGCTCCGGCTCCAGCCAGTTCTCCGGGTAGAGGAATACCTTCCGGTTGGCCTCCCAGACCCGGTAGCGCTTCATCCACTCCCACTGCTGCGCCTTCAGGCTGGCCGGGGAGACCCGCGGTTCGAGGTTCATCAGGCTGCGCTCGACGAACAGCTGCACCGCGGAGAGGGCGTGGCGGATGCGGGAGGTGAGGATGGCTGGTTCCATCTGCACATCCATCAGGAAGTACTCGAATAGCTTGTCCGGGGTGTCGATGTGTGCCGAGGCGGGGTTGGCGCGCATCCGGTGCAGGACGTAGGCCACCAGGGCGTCGCGCTGCGCCGCGCGCAGCTCGTCGTTCATCGGCTTGAGCACGTCCAGCCAGCTGCCGGAGTCGTACCGGGCGCGCAGGGCGGCCTGCAGGTCGCGCACCACGGCCGCGGTGGGCTCGTTGGTCGTCGCCGCGGTCAGCGACGTCGCCGGGACGCCCAGCTTGGTCACCCAGGCAAAGGCGTCGTAGACCCGGCGGAAGACGTCCACGTGCGCCAGGTCGCCGATGACCTTGCCGAACCGGGTGAGCAGCGCGTCAAGGGAGTCCTGCTCCCAGCGGGTGAGCACCAGCAGCGGGCGCGCCTCGCCGACCTTCGCCGCTGGCTTCCGCAGCACCTCGAGCAGCCGCTCGTCGCCGGGCGAGAGCTCGGCCTTGAGCCGGGCGAAGTCGAGTACTCCGGTGAGTGCCGCGCGCAGCGCGGTGGCGGTGGCGGTGTCCGCCTCGCCGGTCACCGGCAGCCGGTTCAGCCAGGCGTGCCCGCCGATGCGGAAGTCGGCGTCGGCGCCGAGGTGAGCCAGCTCGGCCGCGGTCAGCTTGGCCGCCGCACCCAGCGCCGCGGCCTTGCGGAAGCGAACGTACGTCTGGCGCAGGGCGGCCAGGTACACCGCCGGGTAGAGGTACGGCGCGGGGATGACCTCCCAGCCACGCCCCGACGTCTGCCAGCGAACCACCACCCGGTCCCGCACGTTCTCCACCGTCAGGGAGACCGGGTACAGCGTGCCGGCGCGCAGCTCGATCGGTGCCGTGTTGCGCCAGGTGCCGGCGTTCACCGCCAGCGCCACCGCGGTCCCGTTCAGGATGAGGGTGACCGTCGCGGTGGGATCCGCGTCGATGCTGATGTTGTAGTGCCCGTTCTGCGGCGCTTCCACGGCGCCGCTCCACACCCCGGAGATGGTGGCGTTCGGGGTGGTGGCGTTGGGTGGCAGCGGGTTGGGCCCCGCGGGGTCGTGTGCGAGGTCGGCCTCTGCGGGGCGGATCAGGTGCGGGGTGCCGGTCGCGGTGGCGGCGTAGAAGTACCGCGCGGTCAGGCCAGCCGTTTCCAGGGCGGTCAGGTCGTCCAGGGCGGGCCGGGCGGCGTCGGCGGCGGCGTGCAGCACGGCCACGTCGTCCAGCAGCGCACTGGCCAGTGCGGCGTCGGTCTCGGTCGCCGCGCTGACCGACTGCAGCGCCTGCTGCTGCTTGCGCCGGCGTTTCAGCTCCGGCAGGAACGCCTCCAGCAGCACGGTGCGCTTGTGTTCGACCGGGTCGGTGGCGGTCACATAGGTGTCGTGGAGTGGCTTCAGCTCCGGGTAGCGGGCGAAGAACGGCCCGACGACCGCCTGGTTCGCGGCGTACAGGGCGTCCGCTGCCGCCCGGAAGGCGGCGCTCACCCCGACGACCGCCTTCAGCGTGTCCCGGGTAGACGCGCTGAGCACGCCCGTGCAGGACAGCCGCTTGCGGAAGTCGTCGTAGCCGATCTGGCCGGGCGCCGCGTCCAGGAGGGGTTGGGCCAGGACCGGTTCGGTGTGGCTGTAGGTCACCGCGGTCACGAAGGTGCGGTCGAGCAGGCCGAAGAACAGGTCGGTGGCCTCGCTGCTGTAGCTGAGGGCCATCCGGGCCCGGGCGATGGTGCCGTCCGGGTCGTCTACCCGCGTGTACTCCGCCTCGATCGCGGCGGCGGTGCTGCGTAGCGTCCGGGCGACGGTGGCCAGCTCCGTCTCGGGTGGCGCGGACCGGCCACTCAGGTCGGAGTTCCAGACCAGGTACAGGGCCTGTGCCGGGCTGAGTCCCCGGGCACGCAGCCGGGCGGTGAGCTCAATGAGGTGCGCGATGGCGGGGTGCACCGGGTCGGGCGTCCCGAACGGGTCGTACCCGGTGAGCCTGGTCAACAGCAGCAGCTCCCGCACGCTCAGCCGCAGCTTGCGGGCCAGCCACGCCCGGCGGAACACCGCGCTGACGGTGTCGATGGTGAGCGGGGTGGCCGGGGTGTAGCCGAGCGCGGTGTTGATCTCGCTCAGCTCGCTGGCTGACAGCGAGAACGCGGCGCGCAGGGTGGCCGCGTGGTTCAGCAGCTTCTCGGCCGGGTTGTTGAGGTAGTTGCCGTAGCCGTCCTCGGCGAAGGCGGCGTCGAGGGTGGCCGGGCCGAGGAACAGCTGCCGGTAAAGCGACGCCTCGCCGTGCGTGTCGAGACGGCCGAAGCAGGTCAGCAGCGGCAGCAGGTCCTTCTTCGGGTTCAGCGCCAGCAGGCCGATCACCTGCCGGACCACGCCGAGCGCGGGCAGCAGGCCGCGGAACCCGGCATCGAGCCGCTCGACGTTCACCGCGTCGCTGGCCTGGTCGGGGGCCTGGGCGGCCGGGTAGAGCGCGGTGATCGCCTTGTCGGTATCCTCGATGCTCCAACCGAGCTTCTTCCACAGCCGGATAAAGCGGACCAGCCGGATGAACTCGAACGGGCGCAGCGTGCTGGCGGCCGGGTCGGGATCGGCGTAGCGCAGCTCCACGGTGTCGAACTGGGAGCTTTCCTGCGGGTTCGCCGGGTCGAACAGGGTCAGGATGCTCATGATCCGGCGGTAGTTGTTCTCGTTCTTCACCCACGCCACGATGTCGCCGCCGTACTGTGCCGGGTCGAGCTGGGGGCTCAGCAGGGCGAGGAACTCCGCGTCGCTCAGCGCACCGTCCTTGAGCGCCTTGAGCGTGGTGAAGGGGACGCCCAACCGTTCCAGCCGCGGAACCAGGTGCGAGTGCGGGTTGACGAAGTGGGTGCGCAGGATGTCGACGACCTGCTCGTAGGTGATATCGACCCGGCGGCAGAACGACCGGGCGTTGGTCAGCACGGCCCGCACGTCGGCGTCCGGCACGGACGGCTCGAAGCCGTAGAGCCGCTTCACCGTCAGCATGACGTCGGTGGCGCCGTTGGTCAGCCAGCGCTCGGTCAGCAGGCGATGCTCCGGCCGCGACAGGCGAAGCGTCTCCATCCAGATGTCCCGCCAGCCGTAGTCGGCCGCGCTGGCCCGCTCCAGGCCGTCTCCCTTGCGCAGGTCCGCCATGACGCCAGGCAGCGGGGCCTCGAAGGCGCCAAAGAAGCGGCGGAGGCTCTCCAGCGGCTGGTGGAAGGGCAGCGGCGGCGGGAAGCTCTCTCCAGCCAGGGCGGTGTAGGCGGCCTCGCTGACGAACTGCGGGCTGGCCAGCAGCTCCTCCGGCGGCACTCGGTCGCCGGTGTCGTGCCCGGCGTAGCCGGCCAGCGAGAGCGCGTGGGTGACGTAGTACTCCAGCGTTTCGTTCACCAGGTCGATGTAGGGCACCGGGGTGTTGGTGTTCTCACAGGTCAGCGGGGTGTGCGCCAGGTCGGGCCGGCGGTCCAGCAGCACCGTCTGCGGGTTGGTGAACCCGGCGGGCACCTCGCTGGCCGGCCGGTCGATGAACAGCAACAGGTCGACCAGGTAGGCGGCCGGGCTGAGCACCGAGCGGCAGTGGTCGCAGGCGCAGTAGTCCATCTCGCCGAACAGGTTTTCCAGCGTGGCGTAGGCGAGCACGTCGGCGGCGTTGTCCGGCGGCGTCGGCGCCGGGTCGACGATGGCGGCCGGCGAGTGCACGCCGACGCCCGGCGCGCCCCGCGCGGTAAGGAACGCCATCGCGACGTTCACCACTGCCGCGTGTACCTGCTGCGCCTTGGCGTGGATCCCGTCCGCGTTCTGCTCGCCGCCCACAACACCGGCGAAGGCACGCACGAACTCGTCCCGCTCGTACCGCACCACCGCGGCGGCGGAGTCCACCCCCGCCGTCAGCAGCCCGTTCATCGCCGTGTCGTCGGGGGTGATCTGGTAGACCCGCTGGATGCGGCCGACCTCGCGGGTGACGACCGGATCCACCGTCAGGCCGTTGCGGGCCACGTACTGGGCGATGGGTTGCATGCCGATCTCGAACCGGCCGTCGTGCTCGGTGAGGAAGGCGTGCACCTTGGTGCGGGCAGTCGGTGGGCCGACCGGTGTCTCGCCGCTGGAGACCATTTGCCCCACCACCGCGGTCGGGAAGCTCAGCCGGACCTGGGCGGCGAGCAGCGCCGCGTAGTTGTCCCGCCGGTTGGCGTCGTCCGTGCCGGGAATCTCTGGCGGGATGGCGTCCGCGCCGATGGTCTTGCGCCACTGCGCGGCGCGGTAGAAGCCGGACCCGACGAGCTGTGCGGGCGCGTCGAGCCGCTTCTTCCCGGCCATCGCGTGCAGCTTGGCGATCAGCGGGGCGTTGTTCAGGGTCAGGTAGGCGAGCTGACCGTCCAGCTTGAGCCGGCGCGCCGTGGGCTCGCCGAGGCCGCCCTGCACCGCGTCCCAGAACTTCTCTGGGTCGTCGCCGAAGCGAACGTAGAGGTCGGTGAACATGCGGCGCGGCTTGTCGCTGTCCGGCAGCGCGAGGGTGAGCAGCTCCCGCAACGACGACAGGCCGGCGACGGGCGGGGACTCCAGCAACTGCCCGGCGGCCACCTGCTGAAACTGTTCGAGGGCAGCCGGTATGCGGTCCTCCAGCGCCGCGGGGATGACACCCTGGTTGGCGGCCCGCCGCCAGATGCCCTCGACGACCTTGGGGTCGGTCCGGTACACCGCTGGGGCGTTGGCCGGCAGCCCGGACCGGAACAGCGCATAGAAGAACGGCGCTTCGATGCCGCCGCCGTTCTTGGTCGCGGCGCTGGCGGTGGCGGCGCTGAACTGGTCGGCGAGGGCCGCCAGCGCGACCGCCCGGGCGTCCCAGCCGGCCTTGTTGGCCAGATAGGTGACGTCCTGCCGGTCGTCGGTCTCCTCCAGCTCGCCCAGCCGTCCCTTGTGGTGTGCGGACAGTGCCGCGGTCAGCGTCTCGTGCTCGGAGTGCAGCGAGCTGGCGGCCTGCTCGTCCAGCACGATGACGAAGGTCTCGTGGTCGGAGGCGTTGTAGCGGACCTCTGACGCGGCGAGGAGGACCTTGTCGCGGTGGACCCGCGCCTGCAGGTCCGGCTTGTCCTTGCCGCGCCGTTTGATCTCGGCCTCGGAGAAGGAGGTCCGGAAGGCGCCGCGCGGGTCGGTGGTGGCCTCGGCCAGCGGCACGTCACCGCCGACCGCCTTGTCGACGATGACGACGCGCAGGCCACCCACCGACGCGCTGAGGCGGCTGGTGACCCGGCCGTCCACCCGGTACGCCGGATCCCGGTCGGGCGTGCTCTCGCTCATGTCACTCTCCTGCACGGGCGCAGCTGTGCTGCGCGGTGGTGGTCGCAGATCTCACCAGGGCTGGGCTTTCGGGGTTGCGCCTGGATGAACTCGATCAGTGCCTTCTGGTCGGTTTGCGTGTTGAGCAGGCCAGGCGTGGAGCCGAAGCGCGCCCGCTGGTTCCACGCGTTGTTCGCGTCGAGCGCCACCCGGCCCGTGGCACTGGGCGCAGAACGGGTTGCGCCCCTCCTGGATCGCCTTCTCGGCGAGCTTGGGTCCTCCTTGCCCCGTGACCCCATGACGTCGAACCTGACCCAGTCGATCGTCGCGAGCGGGGTCAGCCCGTAGGGGTCCGAGCCGACGGCGGTCGCCACATCTCCCGCTGACGCCTCCCCGGAGAGCGCGGCGTCCGTGGTGTGCGCCGCAGGGTTGGCGGTCTGCACGGCGGCCCAGGCGTCGCCGGTCTCCGCGAAGACGTACACCCCCGATGCCGACTGCAATGAGCGGTGTGCGGTGGTCATTGGCCGAGTCGATCGCGTTGGTGACGTCATTCTCGGTATATGTGATCAGGATCTGCGCCTGCCTGGCCTGGTCGTCGGCGAACCGCGTGCCGTCCGGGCGGAGTACCGGCACCAGATCTTTAACCCCGGACAGGACGTAGACGTCGGACTCGTCGGCGTCGCGGTACTGCGGCAGGCCCTCGTCGGTCTTCCTCGTTATCGAAGCCAGGGAAAGACTCCAGCCAAACCCGAACGGCCCGTTACCGACACCCGAGTCGTAGGACAGAACAAGCTGCGGGCTAAAACCAGAGCAACCCGGGCTCACCGCAATGGGCACCCTCATCGACCCGGTGCCGGTGACCGGGCTGGCGGCGAACTTCTCGCCTACGCCTCGAACGGCACCGCCGCCCTTGGGCAAGGAGATGGATGCGGGCGCGGAGAGGGACGTGGGCGCGGAGAAGGGCGCCGCCGTCCTCTGATCGCCGTCAGCCCGACTCGTGGTTTCAGCCGAAGTCATGGTCGCCTGCTATGTCGCCGGGCCCACCTGAGAACTCTCGCCTACACCGCAATTGGGCCCCCGATCTCCGTAGAAAGTTGGGGTGGCGGTCCCCCACCTGCGTCCTGCCACGTGCCAGGCCTCGGGTGATCCGCCGAGGAACACCCGAAGGAAAGGAACCGCTGTGAAGCCGTTCCGACACTACGTGCGGTGTCAAAAGACCGAGGCCGGCCGAGCTGGACGGGCTGGGCGTGAGCGAGCTGGCCGGAGCGGCCACCCGCCGACAGGTGCCAGTCATGCGGACGCGTGCGCGATGCTGCACGCCGCAGCTCCGCGGTGCGCAGCGGGAGAGACCGGGCGGTGTGAGGTCCCGGAGCAGCGTCGACACACTGAGGTCAGACACGATGGTGCCCATGGAGCGGCCCGGAACGGGTCCGTGATGCCCGTTGTTCGGATCATCGGCGTGCTCGAACCGGGTGGCGCTCAGCTGTCCGCGCCGCAGCTGTCGCGGGCCTTGGCCGGCTTCGGGATCAACTCGTCGCTGCTGTTGGCGGGGGGACCCCACCGGGGCTGGCATTGGTGTAGCCCGCCGCTACGGCGTGGCGATCGAGGCCTTCTCCCCCGACGCACCTCGACGGCGGCCGTGCGTACGCCGCGCGCTTCGAGGCCGGACTTGTGCCCGAGCAGTACGCCACCGTCTACAGCGGACTGATCCACGCACGCCAGGTCGGGTGATGGGCGGCGCCCGCCTCAGTGGTCCTCGCCGTTAATTCGTCGGG
>Ga0210378_10000208_pt1 | contig 28704 bp, 26 predicted proteins | sample PLM1_60_b1redo_FD_155465 | JGI IMG/M metagenome (GOLD analysis project Ga0210378, IMG submission 155465) | Groundwater sediment microbial communities from an aquifer in East River, Colorado, USA - PLM1_60_b1 redo | ecosystem: Environmental > Terrestrial > Soil > Riparian zone | place: USA: East... | reverse complement strand
TCGACGAGGTAGCCAAAGGGGCGGCGGCCGCCCTTCCATTTTCCCTTGGCGGCTTTGCGTTCCATCCCGGCGATGACGCGGTCGATGATGGTGTCGCGTTCAAATTGGGCGAACATGCCCAGCATTTGCACCAGCATCCGACCCATCGGGGTGGATGTGTCGAACGGTTCGGTTGCCGACCGGAACACGACTCCGACCTGGTCCAATTCGTCGAGCAGGGTGACCATGTCGCGGAGGTTGCGGGAGAACCGGTCGACCCGGTAGACCAGCAGGACATCGATCGCTCCTGCCCGGGCGGCGGCCATTGCCTTGGCGAGGCCGGACCGGTTCGTGCTGGCTCCGGAGGCGTCGTCGGGGAATCGTTTCGCCAGTCGCCAACCCGGTTGCGAGTCGATGTAGGAGGCCAGCCGGGTGTCCTGGGCGTCGATGGAATAGGGCTGGTGTTCCTCGTCGGTGGACCGGCGGACGTAGATCCCGACCCGTACGTCATCACCCAACTCGGTGGTGGCGGTCTTCTTGGTGCGGCGTGCGGTCCTGGATCGCGTCATGGTGAGCCCCAATTCCATCGCGCCTGACGAGCGAATCCGCCCGTCAGGCGGCCTCGTCGTGTGCGCCGTTGCTGCCTGGGAGCAGCCGCCAGCGAACGATCAGCACGGCCAGCGCGGTGACCGCGGTCTCGTACTGTTCGGCTGTCATCAGCTCGATACCGATCCGCTCTATCCGCCAACCGTCGGAGGCTGATGCTGGTCCGCCCACACTGTTCGGCCGCGTGGTCGGCTGTGGTTCAACAGGTACTGTCATATCGACGCTCCATGCATGGGCCGGCGTCAAGTCGCCATCGGCGGTCGGTTGGTCCGACCGGTGGGGAAGCGTTGATCCACCGGCGTAAACGGTGGAGGTTGGCGTCGGGGGCGTAGGCCAGAAACGTGCCGTCGACGGAGGCGCAGCCCAGCGAGCGGGCGTAGTGCCAGCGTGTGGCCGAGTTGACTCGGCCCATGTGCACGGGCTTGCCGTGGTGCAGGGCATCGGCACTGAGTTGGGCGGCGGCCGGGCCGAGTTTCCATGCGGTGGTTCCGCCGAGGAACAGCACGTCGAACTCGTGCCACGGAATCCCGAGGTATTCCAGGCCGTCCTGGGCGACCAGCGCCGCCCGGAAGCCGATATCGCGGATGGCTGCCTGGTGTGGCAGGGACCGCCGCAATGTCGCCGCGGCGTCGCCGACAATGTCGGGTGCGGTGGCGAACAGGCACCGGTGGGCGTGGGCCCGGTGGCGATATAGCCATCGCAGCCAGGCAGCGTCGCCGGGGTAGCCGTGGCTATAGCAGCCGTTGTCCGCGGCCCACACGACCGCCCGAGCTGGACTGCGGCCTTCGGCGGGGGTGCACATCATGCCGATCTCGCCGCGGCGGATGGCGTCACGAATCGCGGGTGAGCTGGCGTTGCCCAGATACAACACGCCGCACTCCGCCGGTCAGCAGTCCGCGCAGGGCCAGGTAGACGCCGGTGACCCAGACGGCCTTGACCAGTAGTTGGCCGCCGATGCTGGTCGGGGTGAGCGGGAAGCCGGCCAGGGACAGGAAGCCGAGGGTGTCGATCAGGCCGCCGATCGCGCCGGACAGGGCGATGGCGGTGGTCCGGTTGCGGTGCCGGAGTGGTGCGTAGACGGCGAGATCGACCAGTTCGCCGGCCAAGGCGGCTGCGGTGCTGGCCACGGCGATGCGCGGGTCGGCGGTCACCGCGGACAGCCCGGCACCCGCACCCAGGGCAAGCAGCACGACGCGAACACCACTGGTGTCGTGCAGGGCGTCCCGCAGCGCCAGCGCGAGCCCGGCCGGGTAGGTGCCGGCGGTGACTGCCAGTCCGAATCCGGCCGGTACCAGGCCGAGTCGGGAGGTCAGGACATTGGCGGTGGCGAGGACCGTCACGTAGGCCGCGGCGAGCAGCACGGTGCAACGGCGGTGCGACGGTGTGGGTTGGCGGCTAGGCATGCGGTTGTCCAGGTCCGGCGGCGCCTCCGGTGGCGTCAGCATCCGGTCTCGAACCGTGGTCGGTGTGGTGCAGGCGGGTGAGGGCGATGTCGTGGAAGGTGGGGTTGAGGTCGATGCCGATGTAGGCGCGGCCGAGGTGGCGGGCGGCCAGGCCGGTGGTGGCGGTGCCGGAGAAGGGGTCCAGGACGGTGCCGCCGGGTGGGCAGCCGGCGGCGATGCACCGCAAGGGCAGGTCGAGCGGGAAGGCGGCGAAGTGCGCGGCGCGCAGGGGTCGGGTGGGGATGGACCACACGTCGCCGGGGTTCTTCCCGCGCGGGTGCGCGACACCGTGCCGGCCGCCGCTCGCACTGGTAGCGGCGCCGGGCGGGCGGGTGGACGCCGTGCTGGTGGCGTAACCGGGCGTGTAGGTGCTGGTGCCGCGGCGGCGCCGGCTGGCGCCCAGACACCCGGTGGCGCCTTTGCGAGGGCTGCCGATCACGTTGGTGACGTCGGGTCTGGCGAGGGGTTCGCGGATCGGGTCGAGGTCGAAGTGGTAGTGCCGCTGTTGTACGTGCAGGAACAGCAGTTCGTGGCGGCAGGACAGCCGGTCGCGCACCGATTCGGGCATGGCGTTGGGTTTGTGCCAGACGATGGCGTTGCGCACGATCCACCCGTCGGCTTGGAGGGCGAGGGCGACCCGCCAGGGCATGCCGAGGAGGTTCTTGTGCGGTAGCCGGCGGTGGGGTCGCTGGGCGGGCTGGTGCGGCTTGCCGGCGTGGGTGGTGGGGTAGCCGTCGCTGTTGGCGCTGTAGGTGTCGCCGAGGTTGAGCCACACGATGCCGGTCGGCACGACGACACGTCGCAGCTGAGCGAAGACCGCGCGCAGGTTCTGGACGTAGTCCTCGGGTGTCGGTTCCAAGCCGAGCTGGCGGTCCTGCCGGGTGGCGCCGCACCGACCGCAGCTGGTGGGGTCGTCGCCGCGGAGATGTGCCGCCGACGCCGGATACCGGACGTCGGGCTGCGGCGGCTGGGGTGTGTCGGTGCCGCGACCAGTCGAGTGCGCGCAGTTCGGGTTGCCGCCGGTCCAGGTGCCGGTGCCATAGTCGCGTAGGCCCCAGTAGGGCGGCGAGGTGACCACGTAGTGCGCGGAGCCGGTGGGCAGCTGGCCGAGGATGTCGGTGGCGTCGCCGGTGTAGAGGGTGAACCGGTCCTCGGTGTAGTGCGGCTTGGGTGTCATGCGGCGTCACCGGTCCGGTGCGGCCGGGACGCGGGTATGCCGCGTCGTCGGCAACGGCGGTGAGGATGCGCTTGGTCCTGGCGGGATGGTCGGGTCGGGGCAGCTGTTGGCGGGGCAACGGTGTCGCCGACGGCGTCCGGGGTGGTCGGTCGTTGCGGGTTGTCGGGTGCGCGGAAGATCAGGACGTCTTCGTGGGTGATGAGGTGCCAGGGTTCGCCGTCGGCGCGGGCCATGTGGACGAGGTTGCGTTGGAAGAAGGAGGCGCGCAGGACGAGTTGGTTGCCGCGCAGGCCGGCGAGCAGGGCGGCGCAGCGTTCGATGGGGAGCAGGCCGGCGGCGCGGCCGCTGGTGATGACTTCGCTGGGCAGGTCGACCAGTTCGCCGTGTTCGCGCCAGGGTCGGGCGGTGATGATGATGTGGCCGCCGGGGTTGAGCAGGGGTAGGCAGCCGATGAGGATGCGGGTCAGGCCGGCGAGCAGACGGGGGTGGGAGAGGTTGGCGAGTTGGCCGCGGTCGGGTCCGGGGCCGTAGCGGTGGTGTTGTTTGCGCACGCCGCCGGTGGGGATGGTGCGGGCGTGTCCGTGGGTGGATTGTCCGTACGGGGGTGACGTGAGCACCAGGGCGACCCGGCCGGCCAGGTCGGGCAGCAGCGGGCCGGGCAGGGTGCGGGCGTCGGCGATGTGCAGGTTGGCCGTGCCGGTGGCGCCCTGGCGGGTGGCTGCTTCGAGGTTTCCGGCGGCGATGGTGGCCCAGCGGGGTTCGTACTCGACACCGACGGCGTCGCGGCCTTGGTGGATGGCTTCGACGAGGCTGGTGCCGATGCCGCACAGGGGGTCCAGGACGAGGTCGCCGGGTTGGGTGTAGTGGGCGATGGCGTGCGCGGCGACGGCCGGCAGCATTTTCGCCGGGTGCGTGGCGGACTGGTCGAGGTAGCGGCCGCGGCGTTGGCCGCGGGCATCTTGTTGCGCGGTGACCCACACCGAGGTGGGCACCGGGAGTTCGGTCGCGCTGGGCGTGGTGGCGGGCTCAGGCATGGCGGGTCTCCTGCCCGGCGGGGTGGTCGTCGGCGGGTGCGGTGATCTCGGGTTGGGTCCAGGCCGGTCGGGTGGCTCCGGTGCGGGTGAACAGCACCAGGTCCTCGTGCACCGGCAGGTGCCGGGCGGGCCACCCGAGGACGGCGGCGTGACGCAGCGAGGCCTGCTGGGCGGGGGTGGGCTCGACCTGGAGCTGACCGTCGGTGATCGGCACGCGCAGGGCGATGATGTGTTGCAGGTAGTGCAGACCGGCGTGCTGGGCGGCGGTGACGACCTCGCCGGTGGGGTCGAGCAGCTGGCCGTTGCTGTCGGTGGCGGTGCGGATGTGGACGGCGAGGATGCCGCCGGGTGCGAGCAGCCGCGCCCATTGCCCGGCGGCGGCCGTGATGACGGGGGCCAGCCGCGGGTGTGGACAGATCGCGGTGATGGCCAGATCCGCCTGCGGGCCGGGGTGGTGGCCGGTGACGTGGATCGGGACCGACCGTTGGTGGTCCTCGGCCAGAGCGGTGGTGAGCCGGTCGGCGTCGGCGCGGCTGTCGAGGACGGCGAGTGGGCGGCGACCGAACTCGGCCACCGCCCGCACCGCGGTGACGAGCCGGGCTGCCCACTGACCGTCTCGGGTCTGGAACACACCACCGACCGTGGGCGGGTCGACCAGGGCGACCAGCGCGCCGGGTGGCGTGCAGGCCGCGGCGATCCGCGCGGCCACCGGCACCAGGGCGGCCCCGGCGGGCAGCGGCCAGATGGTCGACGTCGGCAGCGCGGCCAACCGTGCCCGAGTGAGGGTCCCGGCGGGCTGGGTGGTGGTGGGCCGGTGGCGCACCCGGTGGTGGTGAGTGCTGTGTGCTTCGCGGATGGGTGGCCTGGTGTCAGGCGGATGAGATGACGCGGCCATGTCGGACACCGTTTCTTTGAGTCCTGCTCCGGGCGGAGTTTCGCCGTGCAACCAGCAACTCCGCTCAAGGCGGTCCCTTTGGACATGACTCCTGCCGGTTGCGGTCGAATCGACCGGCACTGGCCGGTCAGGCCGGCTGGATCGGTCCGGCGCGGCTCGTTCGGCGCTTGCGATCTGCTGACGCTCGACTTGCGATCCGCCTAACAGCCCAGCTCACCAGGGTTACCGCGGTGCGCCGGCAGGGTTCGCTGCTGGTCGCCACCGCCACAGGACCGGGCGCGCAGTCGATCACCGGCAATCCGCACCGAAAATTCCACAAGCAGATCGACAGCGCACCGCAAGCCGCCGTCATGGGCGCCATGAACACGACGAGTCGATGGTGAGAAATTCGCAATACGTGTGCGGCTCACTGGCCTCCCGTTGTTTCTGAATTCGAGCCTTATGGGAGGCCGTCATGACACAGGACCGAGGGCGATCGACCCGGTTGGCCGCGGACCGGCGTGGGCCGCTGGACAACGCGATGGTTGCGTTCGCTCTGGTGTGCGAGGAGGGCGCGGGCGTGGTGGTGCCGGCCGGCGCGGTGGTTGGGTTGGCGGATCGCCCACTGCGACCGGACGAGCTGCGCGACGTGTTACTGGACCCGCGCACGTCGAACCTGGTCCGCGACGCGGCGTGGGCGTTTCTGGTGACCCGCGCTCGCGGGGCGGGCGGCGACTGGGTGATCGCCGCGGTCGGGGTGGCGATGCCGGCGCTGGGCGCGGTCGCCGCCCGGTTGTGTCGGAGCTTTGCCGCGGATCCGAGCGATATCCATGCGGAGGTACTGCGCGGGTTCCTCGAAGCGCTGGCCGGGGTCGATCTCGGCGCGCCGGCGATCGTGCTGCGGCTGCGGTGGGCGGCCTACCGAGCCGGGCTGGCCGCGGTCCGGCAGGCGGTGGACGCCCCTGCGCCGCTGAGCGGGGACAGCTTCGAGTCCAGCCAGCCCGCGCTGCCCTGGGGGCACCCGGATCTGGTGCTGGCCGACGCCGTCGCGGAGGGCGCCGTCACCGCCTGGGAGGTCCGGTTGATCGGCCAGACCCGGTTGGATGACGTGCCGCTGGCGCTGGCGGCGGCGCAGCGGGACATGACCTACTGGGCCCTCGCCCGCCGCCGGCTGCGCGCCGAACAGCGGCTGATCGCCTATATCCGAGACCGCATCGCCGACGCCCCGGCCGGTGGCGCACCACCGTGCCCGGTGCTCGGCGGTCCCACAGCCGTGACACCGGCGACGCGGCGACCCGGCCGCGCGGCAGGCCGAGCGCGACCGCGAGACACCCGCCCGCCCACGCGGCCCGGCCGCGGCGTGCACTTCGCTGAAGATCGGATGTCCAAAAGGCGCCCTGGAGATGGAGTTGGCGGCTGCGAGGAACCCACGCGTCGCGCCACCCGGAGGCCCCAGCAATGACTACCTCTCGCGCCGCCCGGTCACCACGACGGCCAGTTGTCCTGGTCGTGGTGGTGCTCGCGGCGCTGCTGGTGGCGGCCGCGCCGGCTCGGGCCGCGTCCGATCTGGTGGTGGCCCAGGCCGCGTCGGTGGATCAGGTCCTGAGCAACATCCGCAACTGGCTGATGGGCATCCTGGCGGCGCTGGCCACCGTGTTCGCCACCATCGGCGGGGTTCGGCGGGTGATGGCCGGCGGCGATCCGGGTGAGGTCGAAGCCTCCAACCGGTGCTTCAAGTCGGCCGCCTGGGGCTACGGCCTGGCCGCGCTGGCGCCGCTGGTGGTGGAGATCCTCCGCAGCATCGTGGGGCTCTGATGCCCACCCCACCGGTCACCCTGCTCACCGGCCGGCCGCCACGGCGGGCAGGCCGGCCGGCGCGCTGGCAACTCCTTGCCGTCGCAGTCACGGTTGCGCTCGCCTCGGGTGCCTTGGTGGTCGGGCTGGGTGGCCTCGCGCAGGCTCAGCCGTTGCCGCCGTCCACGGCACCGCCGACCGCGCCGGCACCGACCACCCCACCCACCCAGCCACTGCCGCAGCCGCCGACCACCACGCCACCGCCAGCACCGCTGACCCCACCACCGACCGCCAGCCCACCGCCGACCACCCAGCCGGCGCCGGGGCCCGGTGCGGACGACCCGTCGTTCTGGGATCTGCCCGGGCAGGTCCGCAAGGCGATCAATGACTGGATCACCGGCCTGGTGCTCGACGGGCTGAACCCGTTGCTGGACCTGCTCGGGCAGAGCCTGCTGTCCAGCTCCGACGCGGTGGTCGGGGACCGGGTCGGCCAGCTGTGGACCAGCACCCAGGTCGCGGCGAACACGCTCTACGTGCTGATCGTGATGATCGGCGGGATCGTGCTGATGACGCACGAAACCCTGCAGACCCGCTATGCGGTCAAGCAGATCGGACCCCGGCTGGTCGTCGGGTTTCTGGCCTCGAACCTGTCGCTGCTGCTGGTGCGACAGGTGGTGCCGCTGAGCAACGCCCTGGCGACGGCGGTCACCGGTGGTGGGCTGAATCCGGACGAGGTCCGGGACACGCTGCGCACCCTGCTGCTCGGATCGCTGTCCAACGGCGGGGTCTTTCTCGCCCTGATCGGCCTGATCGCGGTCGCGATGCTGCTGGCCCTGCTGGCCACCCATGTGTTCTGCACCGCGGTGCTGGTGCTGCTGGTGGCCGCCGGGCCGCTCATGCTGTCCTGTCACGGGCTGCCGCACACCGAAGCGATCGCCACCATGTGGTGGCGGCTGACCGGGGCGATGCTGGCGGTGCCGGTCGTGCAAGCCGTGGCGCTGATGGCCGCGGTCCGCACCTTCCTGGCCCCCGGCGGATTCACCTGGTTCGGCCTGCCCACCGGCAACGGACTGGTGAACCTGCTGGTCACCTGCACCCTGCTGTACCTGCTGGTCCGCGTTCCGTTCTGGCTCTGCCGCGCAGCGATCGGCGGCCACAGCCGCTCCACCCTGGCGGCCATCGTGAAGGGCGTCCTGATCTACAAGACCCTCGGCGCCCTCGGCGTGGTCGGTAGTCGAGGCCGCGGTGGCGGGCACCGCGGTCCCGGGCCGCGGCCCGCCGGCGGGCCGACCGGCGGCAACCCGCCCGCCGGCGGCAGCACTGATGGCGGGGGCGGCGGTGGGGGTGGGCCGCGGCCGGTGCCGCCCCGGCCGACGCTGGGCGGCGCCCGCCGAGCGCCCACCACCCCCGGCCGGCCCTCTGCCGTGCAGTCCAGAACAGCCCGCACCGCCCGGCCACGGCCAACGGCTCGTCGCCCGGGCGCGGTCGGCGCCACCCACGGGCCGGCATCACACGGCCAGCCGACCTACGCAGCAACAACACGGCCCGTCGCGGGGCCGACGCCATCGGCCACGGGCCCGCGACTTGCCGCGTCCCCGCCGCCCACGACCCGCGCTGCCGGAACCACCGCACGGGCCGCGGCGCCGGCGCCGTCACCGGTGCCCGCCCGGGCGACTGGCATGCGCCTGCCGGCCGTCGCGGCCCACCCGGCCACGCACCACCCGGCGGCCCCGCCTGCCGGCAGCCGCGGCTCCGCATCGCCGAGCACGCCGCCACCCGGCAACCCAGCGCGAGCAGCCCGCGCCACCCAACTGCGGCTGCCGTTGGACCTCGGTCGACGGCCACGGCCGGTCCAGTACCGGCTGCCGCTGGACCTGCCACCTCGCCGGCCGGCCACACCACCCGCCACGACCCAGGCAACACCAGAACACCCGCACAAGCCGCCTCGGCCCGATCAGCGGGAGGTAAGTCCGTGAGCACCCAGGACCAGTCCGGCCGGTCGAGTCCGAGCCCGGTGCGCATCCCGGCCAATATCGAACTGCCGGACAAGATCCTGGCCGGGTTGACCGCCCGGCAGCTGCTGATCCTGACGGCCGCAGCCGCGGTCGCCTACCTGGGGTGGTGGGCCAGCCGCGGCTGGATGCCGGTGCCGGTGCTCGTCGGACTCGTCGCGCCGGTGGTGTTGGCGGCGTTGGGGTTGGCGATCGGGCACCGTGACGGGCTGGCCATGGACGCCTTCGTGCTGGCCGCCATCCGGCACCTTGTCAGCGCCCGCCGACTCGTGGCCGCCGGTCCCGGCCCCAATCGGCCCGCCGCGGTGCCGGCCTGGCTGGCCGATCGAGCCACCGCGGCCGGGCGCGCATCGGGCCGCGCCGGTCCGTTGGTGCTGCCTGTGCGGGACTGCACCGCGGACGGCCTGCTGGGACTCGGCCGGGACGGTCTGGCGGTGGTGGCCGCCGCGACCACGGTGAACTTCGCGCTGCGCACCCCGCCCGAGCAGCAGGCGCTGGTCGGGGTGTTCGCCCGCTGGTTGCACACCCTGACCGGACCGGCGCAGGTGCTCATCCGGGCCGAGCGGGTCGATCTGACCGGGCACATCGACGAGATCGAACACCGCGCGCCGCACCTGCCGCACCCCGCGTTGGAGGCCGCCGCACGCGATCATGTGGCGTTCCTGGACGACCTCGCCGCCGAGTCCGACCTGCTCACGCGGCAGGTGCTGGTGGTCCTGCGCGAGCCCGGAGCACACCCTGATCCGGATGCCGCCGGGGTGCGGTTGGCGCACCGAATCGGTGAGACCCGCCGTGTCCTGTCGGCGGCCGGCATCACGCTGACCCTGCTCGACCCGACGGCCGCGCATGCAGTGCTGCGGCGGGCCTGCGACCCGGCGGCGGACCGTCCCGCCACCCCGGTCGGCGACTGGGCGGCGCCCGGCGCGGTGATCACCACCGCGGCCGAGCCCGACGACGGCTGGGGCGAGGCGGCATGATCCGTCGACCGTTCCACCGACGCCGCCAACCACGGCCTCCCGGTCAGGCCGCGGGGTTCCTGCCCGACGCAATCGAGATCGCACCCCGGCACCTGCGGGTCGGCACCGGGTGGCTGACCTCGTTCGCGATCCTCGGCTACCCCCGCGAGGTCTACCCTGGGTTCCTGGAACCGCTGCTGACCTACCCCGGACAGCTGGACGTGTCGCTGCATATCGAACCCATTCCGGCGGAGGTGGCGGCGCCGCGGTTACGTCGGCAGCTGGCCAGGCTGGAGTCCGGCCGCCGCGCCGACGCCGACACCGGACGGTTGGCCGACCAGCACCTGGAGGCGGCGACCGAGGACGCCTACGAGCTGGCGGCCCGGTTGGCCCGCGGTGAGGGCGCGTTGTTCCGCCTCGGCCTGTACCTGACCGTGCACGCCGGCTCGCAGGAGCAGTTGACCGCGCAGGCCGCGGCGGTGCGCTCGTTGGCGGCCAGCCTGTTGCTGGACGCCAAACCGAGCACCTTCCGCACCTTGCAGGGCTGGACCAGCTGCCTGCCGTTCGCGATCGACGCGCTCGGGCAGCGCCGCAGCTTCGACACCGCCGCGCTGGCCGCGGCGTTCCCGTTCACCTCACCGGACCTGCCCAGCCCGGACCCGACCCTGGCGTCGGCGCCGTCCGGGGTCCTCTACGGCCGCAACACCACCTCCGGTGGTCTGGTGGTCTGGGACCGGTTCGCCCAGGACAACCACAACGCGGTCATCCTCGCCCGGTCCGGCGCCGGCAAGTCCTACCTGACCAAGCTGGAGATCCTGCGCAGCCTCTACCGCGGCATCGAGGTCGCCGTCATCGACCCCGAGGACGAGTACCACCGGCTGGCCGACGCGGTCGGCGGCGCCCACCTCGCGCTCGGCGCGCCCGGCGTGCGGCTCAACCCGTTCGACCTGCCCATCCACCCCACCGTCGATGGGCGGTGGACCGCGCCCCGGGACACGATCACCCGCCGCGCCCTGTTCCTGCACACCGTCCTCGGGGTGCTGCTCGGCGAGCTGTCCGCGGCCGAGCGGGCGGCCGCCGACCGGGCCATCCTGGCCACCTACACCGCCGCCGGCATCACCGGCCACGATCCCCGCACCTGGACCCGACCGGCCCCGGTCCTCGGCGACCTCGCCCACCACCTCGCCGCGACCGGTGATCCGGCCGGCCAGCACCTGGCGGATCGGCTGGTCCCCTACACCGAGGGCAGCTTCGCCGGACTGCTCAACGGCCCAACCACCACCCGCCCCGACGGGCACCTCGTGGTGTTCTCCCTGCGGGATCTGCCCGACGAGGCCAAGAGCATCGGCACCCTGCTCACCCTGGACGCGATCTGGCGGCGGGTGACCCATCCGGTCGATCGCCGGCCGCGGCTGGTGGTGGTCGACGAGGCGTGGCTGCTGATGCGCCAACCCGACGGCGCGGCGTTCCTGTTTCGGCTGGCCAAATCCGCCCGCAAGCACTGGGCCGGGTTGACCGTGGTCACCCAGGACGCCGCCGACCTACTGGGTTGCGAACTCGGCCAGGCCGTCGTCGCCAACGCCGCCACCCAGATTCTGCTGCGGCAGGCCCCGCAAGCCATCGACACCATCACCACCGCCTTCCACCTCTCCGACGGTGAGCGCGCGTTCCTGCTCGCCGCCGACCGCGGCCAAGCCCTGCTGCTGGCCGGCGGTGCTCACCGGGTCGCCTTCGACGCCCTCGCCTCCGACCTGGAACACCGCCTCTGCTCGACTAGCCCCGCCGAACTGCTGGCCGACACCGACGACAGCAACACACCCGAGCCCGGCACCGGGTCGGACGACCCAGCCGACACGGACGCATTCATCACCTGGGCCACCCCGGTGAGGGAGGTCCGATGACGGCACTTGTTCCACACGCGCCCCCGACCGGTGTGCCCACACCCGGTAGTCCGATCGGTTCCTTCCTGCGAGACCCGACAGCCGCCTGGCGCGCCCTCGCCGAGCACGCCCTCGGACTGCTCCGCGAGCACGCGATCACCACCATCGTGGCCGTCGTCGCCGCCCTCGCTGTCGGTCTGACCGCCCGGCGCTGGCGGCGCCGCCTGATCGAACAACAGTGGCACCATGGCGCCCGCTGGGTCGCCGTGCAGGCTCCACCCGAGGTCGACCCGGCCGGCGCCACGGCGTTGTGGGGCAACCTGATCGGGCTGCTGCGCCCGGCCTGGCGCCGGGTCCTGTTCGGCCAACCGCACCTGGCGTTCGAGCTGGTGTGGGCCGCCGACACGGTGACGATCGGGTTCTGGGTGCCCGGCGTGGTCCCACCCGGCCTGGTCGAGCGAGCCGTCGAAGCCGCCTGGCCCGGCGCCCACACCAGCACACCGGCCAAGCCACCACCGCCGACCCCAACGCCAACCGACGACGCGACCGTCGTAATGACCGGTGGGCAGCTGCGGCTGGCCCGCACCGAGGCGTTGCCGCTGCGCACCGAGCACGACACCGACCCACTGCGCGCGCTACTCGGCGCCACCAGCGGACTCGACCAGTACCAGACCGCGGTGGTGCAGATCCTGGCCCGCCCGGTCACCGGCCGCCGCCTGGCCCGCCAGCACCACGCCGCCCACCGCCTGGGCACCGGCCGCGCCCCGCGGCCGCTGTCCCGCATGCTGGACGCGCTCACCCCGGGCGCCGCGCGTTCAACAACCCGCCGCACCCGAACGCCTGATCCGCATACCACGGCGCACCGCCAAGGCGAGCTGCGCGCCGCCCTAGCCAAAACCGCACACGCCCAGTTCGAGGTCGCCATCCGCTACGCCATCGCCACCACCCTGCCCAGCAGCGACGCCAACCGCAGCAAACGTCGGAGGGCGATGGCGCGGCTTCGTGGTCGGGCACACGCCCTGGCCTCGGCGTTCAGCCTCCACAGCGGCCGCAACTCGCTACGCCGCCACCGCCTACACCACCCCGCCCGCACCCTGGCCCAGCGCCGGTTCGACCGTGGTGACCTGCTGTCGGTGCCCGAGTTGGCGACGCTGGCACACCTGCCCACCGACCCGCTGATCCCCGGCCTGGACCGGGCCGGGGCCCGCGCCCTGGCACCCCCACCCACCGTGCCCACCCGCGGCGCCGCAATCAAACCCCTGGGCATGACCGACGCCGGCCACCCGCGGCCGGTCGGCCTGCACGTCAGCGACGCGCGGCACCACCTGCACGTGCTCGGCTCGACCGGTGCCGGCAAGTCCAGCCTGCTCGCCCACCTGGTCCTCGACGACGCCCACGCACGGCGAGGATGCGTGCTGATCGACCCGAAAGGCGACCTGGTCACCGACGTGCTGCACCGACTCCCCGCCCGGGACGCGGCCCGCATGCACCTGTTCGACCCCGACCACCCCGCATGGCCGCCCTGCCTGAATCCCCTCGACGACCCGGACCCCGACACCGCCGTCGACAACGTGGTGTCGATCTTCCGGCGGGTCTACGCCGCGTTCTGGGGACCCCGCACCGACGACCTGATGCGTGCCGCCTGCCTCACCCTGTGCGCGACCAGCCGCGCCCCCACCCTGGCCGACCTGCCCACACTGCTCGCCGAACCCGCCTTCCGAGCCCGCGCCGTAGCCCGCCTCGACGACGATCTCCTGGCTGGGTTCTGGGCCTGGTACGACACCCTCGGCGACGGCGCCCGCGCCCAGCTCGTCGGCCCGCTGATGAACAAACTCCGCGCCTTCCTGCTACGCCCGTTCGTCCGCGCCGCCCTGGCCGGCGGCCCGTCCACCATCGACTTCGCTCGCGTGCTGGACGGCGGGTTGTGCCTGGTGCGCCTGCCGAAGGGCCAACTGGGCGAAGAGACCACCCGGCTCATCGGATCCCTCATCGTGGCCCGCACCTGGCAGGCCGCCACCGCCCGCGCCCACCAACCGCAACACGATCGCCGGGACGCCAGCCTGGTGATCGACGAATGCCACAACTTCCTCAACCTGCCCTACCCGATCCAGGACATCCTCGCGGAGGCCCGCGGCTACCGCCTCGGGATGGTGCTGGCCCACCAGAACCTCGCCCAGCTGCCACGCGAGCTCAAGGAAGGCATCGCGGCCAACGCCCGCAGCAAGGTGATCTTCACCGCGTCCCCGGAAGACGCCCGCGACCTGGAACGCCACACCATCCCGCAGCTGCGGGCGCACGACCTGTCCCACCTGGCCGCCTTCCACGCCGCCGCCCGACTCGTCGTCAACGGCAGCCACACGCCGGCGTTCACCCTCGCCACCCGACCACTACCCCCGGCCCGTCCCCGGCCCAAACGCACGACCGACGGCCGGACACCCGGTGACCGGACAGCTCGTTACCCGGCGCCTGGTGGTCGCGCACGCGGGCGTGGCCGGACCGATCCGCGGCGGGCCGCCTGACCCCGATTCCACCTTGGTACTCGACCTGTGAGGCGTTCTCGTGATCACTACTGGCGTCCGTGCCCGCCCGTACCCGCGGCATCACCGACCGACCCCGCGTACCCAGGTCGACCCGGCCGTGGTCGCCGCCATACTCACCAGCCGCGATCGGTGGCTGCTGCGCATGCTGCTCGAGCACCGCGTGCTGACCAGCCACCAGATCACCGCGCTGGCCTTCACCAACCACCGGCGCGCGAACCGGCGCCTGCTCGCGCTGCACGAGCACGGCCTGATCGACCGATTCCAGCGCTACCTCCCCGCCGGCACCGCCCCGGCACACTACGTCCTGGACACCACCGGCGCCGCCGTACTGGCCGCCGAACACGGCCTCGACCCCGGCGCGCTGGGCTACCGCCACGACCGCGCGCTCGCCGTCGCCCACAGCCTCACCCTCGCCCACACCGTGGGTGTCAACACCCTGCTGGCAGCGTTGGTCCAGCACGCCCGCACCACCAATGACGGCAGCCGGTTGGAGGCCTGGTGGTCCGAGAGCCGCTGCGCCCGGTTGTGGGGCGACGTCGTGCGACCTGACGCCTACGCCCGCTGGCACACCCCCACCAGTCGGCTGGAGTTCTTCCTGGAATACGACACCGGCACCGAAACCCTCCACCAGCTCGCCAGCAAGATCGACCGCTACGCCACCCTCGCCGCCACCACCGCCATCACCACCCCCGTGCTCGTCTGGCTGCCCACCCCACGCCGCGAAACCACCGCCCGCGCCGCGCTCAGCGCCGCCTGCCGCGCACTCAACCACCCGGACCGGGTCCCGGTCGCCACCGCCACGCCGACGGCCACGGCCACCCAAGAGCGTCCCAATCCGGCAGACCGATGCTGGCTGCCCCTGACCGCGGCCGGCGCCGTCGACGGCCGCGTCACGCTCGCCGCCCTCGCCACCTGCTGGCCGCACCTGAGCCAGCCCACCCCGACAACCGACCCGGCACCCGCTTCGCCCGCCCCGGTCCGGCACCTCGCCGCGCCGAACCCCATGCCACCCGCCAGCCCACAACCGAGGTGACCATCCATGACGGCACGCCTCATGATCGGCCTGGCCTCCGGCCTGGTGCTTCTCGTGGTGATCATCGGAGCCGCTCTCGGCGGGCTGTCCACCCTGTTCGGCAGCAACCACGGCGCGCCCAGCCAGCACGCCCTGGCCGACATCCCCACCGACTACCTGCGCCTGTACGCCCGGGCCGCGGCGACGGACTGCCCGGGCCTGCCCTGGACCATGCTCGCCGCGATCGGCAAGGTCGAGTCCGACCACGGTCGTTCCACCCTGCCCGGCGTCCACGACGGCGCCAACGCCGCCGGCGCCCAGGGACCCATGCAATTTCTGCCCGCCACCTTCGCCGCGCACGCCTACCCGATTCCGCCCGGCGGCGCCGACCCACCCAGCCCGTTCAACCCGGTCAACGCCATCCACGCCGCCGCCCGCTACCTGTGCGCCTCCGGCGCCCCCACCGACCTGCACACGGCCATCTGGGCGTACAACCACGCCGACTGGTACGTCGCCCGCGTCCTCGCTAAAGCCGACAGTTACCAGGCCATTCTCGGACCAGGCGCCGGCATCGCACCCACCCCAGCCGCCGCCGCCGCGGTCGACTACGCCCTCGGCCAACTCGGTTTGCCCTACGTCTGGGGCGGCGACGGCGGCGCCGACGGCGGTTTCGATTGCTCCGGACTGACGGCTGCCGCCTATGCCGCCGCCGGCATCCAGATCCCGCGCACCGCCCACACCCAATACCTCGCCGGACCCCTACTCCCCGCCAATGCGCCAATCGCCCCCGGCGACCTGATCTTCTACGGCACCCCGGCACGCGTGCACCACGTCGCGCTCTACATCGGCAACAACACCATCGTGCACGCACCCACCTTCGGCCAACCGATCCAACTCGCATCGCTCACCTCGATGACCGACCGCCTCGCGGCCAGCCGACCCGGCGCCGACTCCCCGGCCGACCGAGCATCATCCTGACCGCGGCTGCCGGCAATCATTCGACAGATGATGTCGAGTCCGGCATGGGTGATTCTTTCCGAGGTCGGACCAGAGCCGCCTCGAACTCGACCGTCATTGGCCCGGGACTCAGCAGCGACAACAGCGGCCGAATACTCATCGAAAGAGACACGCGTCTTGTTTGCGTGGACCGTTGACTTCGTGTCCTGATCGAGCGTTCATAGGTGCGTGACCCGAACACCACGGTATCGCGAGCCGCGGGCCACAGCCTCCGGAGGCATTACCGGCAAATTCTGTGAATGGAGATCGGTCGTGCCACACACCAGCAATGCCCACCAGCCCCGCGACGCAATCGGCACCCAGCCGGGCGCACCGGCAGTCGAATCGACCGACACCGACGCACTCGCCCCCTCCACCGCCGCGGACAAGGTACGGCACGCACTGCGCCAGCACCCAGGAGCTACCGCCGCCGAACTCGCGATCGCGGCTGGCGTCGGCAAGTCCACCGCCGGCAAGGTCCTCGCCACCTTCGCCTCCGACCGCATTGCAACCCGCAGCACCCCCAGCCCCGAGGGCGGACGCCGCGCAGCCGACCGCTGGTATCCCGCCGACACGCAGCACAGCGACACCAACGACGAACGGGCAACCACCCTGCCGACCATCCCGGAACCCGCTCACACCGCCGCCCCCCCGACCGACGCTCAGGCGTCCGACCGGCCTGTCCGGCTCGCACGCGGCGAACTCCGCGCCCTGGTCCTGGCGGAATTGCGGCGCGACCCGGACACCCCGATGACACCCGGCATGATCGCCCGCCGACTCGGACGATCGGCCGGCGCCGTGTCCAACGCGCTGGACACCCTCACCGGCCAGGGCCAGGCCGTTCGCGTGGGCGACGCGCCCCGCACCTTCCTCGCCGCACCCGCGGACGACGCGCAGGACGGCCGCACCGGCGGCTGACGCGCCACCGACACCGCGACCCGGCGGACACACTTCCCCGCCGGGTCGCCGGCCGGCCCGGTGAGTTGCCAGGTAACCGGCGCTCGATGGTGAGTGGGTCGGCCAGGGCGTCGAGCTCGGAGGGGCCATCCGTCCATTCCGGGCTGGATCACGCGGATGTCGCCCGGTCCGGGCTATGTCGGCATTGCCGTTCCTTCTGGGCAGCCGGGTCAGATTGGAGCCTACGTCGCGGCGTGGTCGAGCGTTACCGTCACCGGGCGGTCATGCGCTAACGGTGGGTCGTTCCGTTTGCGGCCGCCTGTTGAGTGGGAATCGGCCGGCGCTTTCCTGACAGATGAGGAGCACGCGAGTTGTCGCGCGCCCGTTGGTCTCGTTGCGGCTCGCGGTCAACGCAATTACACGAGTCGACGGTCCGCCACGGTCGCGGTTGGCGGCTTGGACGCGGCGGTCATCAGGTCGCCTGGAACACAGTGTGACCCTGCACGGTGACCTTGACTGCGACCGTGGCTGTTTCGGGGTCGGCACCGTTGAGCAGCCGCGGGGACGCCTCGTCCAGGTCGATGGACACCCGCAGGATCGGGGTGCCGTCCTGGTCTTGGACGTAGACGAAGACCAGCACGCCGGCCAGCTCGACCGCTGGGTACTGGCCCGGTCCGGCGACAGCATGGAACCGTGCGGCTGCATTCCATCGCGCTACGTCGGGTGTCACAGCTGCTCCCAAGCGTCGTGGTCGTCGCGGTGGTAGTCGATGGTGGTTGCGCCCGACGTCCGGCCCGGCGAGGTCGCCTGGTGGGCCGAACGCGTCGTTGCTGTCGATGTCGCCGAGGAACATCCCGGAGTCGACGGGCTCGCCGTCGGCGTATCTGGTGCGCCGCCGGGCGCACGAGCCGAACCGCAGCTGGGCCTCCTGATGGACCGTGATGCCGGGCGGCCCGCAGGCACCAACTCGAGGCAGTGTGGGGTCGTCTGGCGCCCATTGGTGATCGTCGGTGACCAGCCACGCGTAGCCGGGTCCGGTTACCGTCGGCTGCACCAGTGTGGGCCGGTCGCGGCTGGGGTGGACCGGCGTCACGCATGGCCGTGGTCCTCCGTTCGTTGTGGGCTCGCCCGGACCGGTCGAGTCTGGTTCGGCCGGGCCATCGTCGATCGCGGTCATCAGGCGACCGCGGCGTGGGCGGTCTGTGGGGTGGGCAGCGCGGCCAGGATGGTGTCGGCGACGGCGAGGACCCGCGCGGCGGCGTCGCGGGCTGCCTGTGGGCTGGGTGCCCAGCCGGCGACGTAGGGCACGGAGTAGTCGAGGGTGTCCAGGCCGCAGGCTGCCGCGAGGAGGCAGGCGACCGATTCGGCCTCGACCTCGCAGGTTTCGCGGCTGACGTCGGTGCGGGTTCCGTGCTGGCACAGGATGTGCGCCAGCTCGTGAGTCAGGGTCTTGGCGGCCTGCGCCGGGGCCAGTCCGGGCCGCACGCTGACGGTGCGCTCGAGGTAGCGGGTGCGTCCGTAGGCCGGGCTGCAGTCGGCGCGATCCAACGCGTATCCCTGGGCGCGGATCTGCGCGGCGATGCCGTCCCACAACGCGGCCGGGGCATCGCCGGTGAGCTCGACCGGGTGCGCCGTCGAGCTCGCTGGCAGCGGTGCTCCCTCGGTTTGAGACACGTCGAAGACGTTGACGAGCAGGAAGCCGATCACGGCCCGGCCGCCCGGTCCGCTCGGCTCGCCGTCGCTGCGCTCGGGGTCGGCCGTTGCCGCGTCGGCTGTCTCGGCTCCGTCGGGGCCGCGCCGACGCAGTCGCGGCGCGAAGATGCGGATCGCGCGTTCGCCCTTGCGCACCCGGCGGCCCAGCCTGTTCCACTCCGAGAGCGGGCGCACGTCGCGTGCGTGCGGGCACTGGGTGAGGATCATGAGGAGGTTGTTCAGGCTGTAGCGGCGCAGCCAGGCCCGTGCCTGGATCATGACCTGCCACCCCTGCTCGGTGGTCAGCGCTTCGACGCTGTCGCACAGTTGCTGGTGCGCGGCGCGCAGCCGCTCGGCGCGCTGCTCGGGCGTGAGGGTACGCATGGCGAGATCAACTCCTGTCGTTAGGTGGTTCGGGGGAAGAAGCAGTGGGCTGAGGCAGCCGGTAGGTGAGCGTCAGAACACCTGGAAGCCGACGCGTCCGGTGCCGCAGTGCGGGCAACGGATGGTGTCGTCGGCGAAGTCGTCCGCGTCGTCGAAGTGGAACGTCTGGACGGGTACGGCGTCCGCTGGCTCGGTGCCGTCGGGACGGAACAGCTCGGAGTCGGGGTGGAAGTGCCAGGAACCGCTATCGGCGCTCCACCGGGCGCCGCAGCGGTCGCAGCCTGCCTGGCAGGTGGACGCGCCGAAGCCTTCGATCTCGGCAATGTGAATGGTGAGCAGTTCCGCGGCAGCGTCGGGGTGAAGATCGGTGTCGGAGTCGAACACGTCGAGCCCGGCCGCCCCGACGAGCTCGGAGCGGTAGTCGCCGGTCTCGGCGAGCAGGTACCAGCCACGGCCGACCAGGGGCGTGCGTTCGGTGACCTCCCACCGGTCGGCAGGGCCCGTGCTGTACGGGTTGGTGTGGCCGTACTGGACGCGGACCAGAGCGAACGGGCGCACGACCTGTACCAGGGTCAGCGTTCGCCCGTCATCGGCGTAGGTCTCACCGGACGTGTCGCGCCACACCGACCGGGTGGTCAGATACCCCGCCGCGGCCAGTTGACGCACGACCCAACACGGCAACTCGGCCGCCACGTCGGGCAGCACGCAACGTGCGGGATCCAGGCTGTCGAGGTCCAGATGGGCGAACGGCGGCACCGGGTAAACCGCTGTGGCCGCACTGTCCCGGCTGGCGAACTCCAGCGCGGTGACCAGCCGCTGTCCGCGTGTGCGGTTCTCCGAGTCCAGCACTGTTCGCATCGTCTCGGCGGCATCTACCGACAAGCTGTACGCGGATACAGAAACAGCCAGGGCAGCATTCATCACAAGCTCCTCACGGAATGCACGAAACGCGGAGCGAAAGTAGGCAAGGCTTGCGCCGAGAGGTCTATCCTGATTGTGTCCCCCGGGCTTCCGGTGATAGGTCTATGGTAGCTCGACTGGGCCAAGCTCACAATAGTCGCGACGCCACCCATTCAAGACTCTTTACATGGAATGCCCGGGCACCAAAGGAAAGATCGACCCTCGCTCGGAGAGGGATCGCTAGAGCGAATGGGAACGCTAGGAGCCGTCCGTGCAATGCGGAAAGCGCATTTCACGAACCAAATTCGTCAGTCCGGAATTGGTGCTTACCATACAAGCGGGTGTGAAACATTGGCGAAGTCGCGCCATCCGGAAAGCTCCCCTGCCTATCTTTCCTTGGGCTTGCTCCTGGAAGTTCGGGAGTTCGCAGGCCCGGGCCTGACCCTCGCTGGCCTGGGACGACGGGCTTGCGGCCCTGGACCTGTCTGGCAGGCCCACCGGAAGGCCCACCACCAGGCCCAGCGGCGGGCCCACGCATAGGACAGCGGCGAGGCGTGATAGTCACCGTTGGGTCGGCTCGGGCAGCAGTCGGCGCAGCAGAGCGGTCGTGCCGGGCTCGGGTTCGGCTCCGAGATCGGTAAGGCGCTCTCGGAGCAGGTTGGTGGTCCGTCGAATAGCGTCGTGCCGGCCGAGGCTGGCTTGCAGGTGCATGACCTGCCGATAGACGTGCTCATTATACGGATCGTGACGGAGCGCGGTTTCGAGAATGGCCAATGCACCGTCGGGTTCATCATGGGCTATCGCCGCGGCCAATGCGGTATGGGCGTCGAGGGCATCACGGAATGCGCCTTGACGCATCGCCAGGACCCATTCATCCGACCCACCGGCCAGTAATTCCCCACGGTAGAGGCTGGTCGCCGTGCGCAGCGCATCAAGCCGCGCGGCGTCATCGGTGTGCTGGTGACGGTAGGTAGTGATCGCGGTCTGGAAATCCCACCAGTCCACCGCGATCAGCGCCGGATCGAGGTGGTAGCGGTCCGCCCGGCGACGCACGAATTCCTGGTCGTGCCCTCCGGTTGCGTCGCGGAGCGCCCGCCGCAGTTGCGAGGTGGTGGTGTGGAACCGGTTGGACGGCTTGTGTGACGGCGTTGCTGGCCAGAGGGCGTCCTGCGCGGCGTCCTGGGTGGCGCCGTCGGGATGCGCCGCGAGGTAGCTGAGCAGGTCACGTATCCGCGGTGGGAGCTCGGCGGTGATGTCGCGGTACCGCGGCTCGGTAACCATGCGGCTGCTGGCGATCCGGGCGTGGACGGCCAGGCCGCCCAGCAGCGTGACGTACACCAGCGCCCGCGGTTCGGCGGTCTGCGGCTCGGTGGTCGCCGGGTCGGTCTCGCCGAGCTGGCGCCCGGGTGCCGGGGTCGGCGAGCCGGACGAACCGGTGGATTGGGCAGTCACGTCCGCGGACGATTCGCACTCGACAGCCACTGTGTCGACCCCGACCTCGTGGGTGGGTGTCTTGGGTTGGTCCGCAGCTGGGTTGCCGTCGGCCTCGTCGAACAGCGCGAGCAGATCGTGGGCGTCGTGCTCGTCGAGCGTGAACAGTCGGGCGCCGAGCAGAAGCGTGTCGGCTGCGGTGGCGGCCGTCGGGTGGACCGTGGCGCTGCCGGTGGGGCGTGGGTGGCCGTCAGGGAACACCGGTGTAGCGGCGGTGATCGTGCCGTCGCGTCGGATCCGGCAGGTCACCCCGGGTGGCCACGGGCCGAGCAGCAACGCGGCGAGCCCGACCGCGCGGCCGTTGTCCAGCAGGGCCTGCAACCGGGTCGTGGTCGTGGGCTCCGGGTGGGTGATCACGATGATCGCCGGACGGGCGGCGGGTTGCTGGTCTGGGCCGCGCTGACGGAGACGACGCAGCAATTCCACGTCGAGTTCGTCCAGCAGCGCTTCGGTGGTGGGCGCCATGGTCACGCACGAGGGCGTGTGAACGAGGTCGCCGACCAGCTCCTGCGCGGCCCGCGCGGTGATGATCACCGACGGGCGGTCGTCCGTGCGGTCAGCCAGCAGGGCCACGAGCAGCGCGCGAGCAGCGTCCGCGGCGCCAGGTCCGGTCAGGCCCAGCCCGTGCGTTGCGGCCAGGCTCAGCACCAGCTCGCGGCCCGCCCGCACGCCCACGGTGACCGCATGCAGGTCCACCGAGGCCAAGCCGGCCGCGGCGGACCCGTCAGCTGACCTGGCGTGCCGAATCGCGTCGTGTTGTCCGGTCAATGCCCGCACGATCGGCGCCAACGGCGGCTCCGCCCTGGAGGCGCGGTCGCCGGGTCGGTAGCGGCGACGCCGGTGCAACCGAGCCACCGCCAACGCCGCGACCACCCCGGCCGCCAGGCCGATGCCGATGAACGCACCGGAGGGCAACGACACCACGTCGGGCTCGCCGAGGCCGGTCGAACCCGGCTCTGCACCCGACGTTGCGGACGGCGTCGGCGTTGATGACGAGCGCACGGTGACCGGTCCCGACGTGGGTAACGGCAGCGGGGTCTCGGGCTGGGGCGCTGGCCGGCTCGGTGGTCGCGTTGGCGTGGGCTCCGGTGTCTGGGTGGGCGGCGCGGCCGCCGCATCACTCGTGCCGGGTAGGCGCAGCACCCACCCGGGATAGATCAGGTTCGGGTGGGTCAGGCGCCGCCCGTCGGTTTGCACGTGACCCTGGTTCAGCTCCCAGATTTCGGGCCAGCGGCGGCCGTCGCCGAGTTCGCGTTCGGCGATGCGCCACAGGCTGTCGTGCACGCCATGGACGGCTGGTCGGACGACGCACGTGCCGGGCAGGGTCACCCTCGGTGTGGTGGTGGCCGGCCAGTGCCCGACGGCCATCGTGGTGGTGACCGGTGGTGGTGTGGCGGCGAGCGCGGGCCTGCTGCTGCCGCGGGCAATGAGGGCGACCACGACGGCGGTGACCAGGGTGGTGGCCACCGCGCGCAGCGGTCCGGTGAGGGTGGGGTGGCGCCAACGGTGGCCGCGGATCTGCTCGGCGGTGGCGGCGAGCACGTCGAGAGCGAACAGGGCCCAGGTCAGCCAGAGCACGCAGCCCAGGGTGTTGAGCAGGAATGTGTCGGTCAGTGGGCTGGTCAGCCAGGTGCCGAGCCGGTCGGGGGTGGGCACGGTTCTGGGCAGGGGCCAGCCGAGGTAGTGGATCAGCAGCCACGGCAACCCGGCCAGCAGCGCGGCCAGCCCGGTCACGGCGGCCAGCCCGGTCACCACCCGACCCATGCCGGCGGCGACGATGCGCACTGCGTTGGTTGTCATCGGTGGGCTCCGGGTCAGGGGTCGGCGGCGGTGATGCCGTAGTGGGCGCCCGCGGTGGCCTGGCTGGACACGGTCAGATCGTCGACGCCGGCGAGGCCGAGCAGCAGTGTGGGGATGGTGGTCGACACGGTGACGGTGACCTCGTCGCCGGTGACGGTCGCCGTGCCGGTGTGCCCGCTGGTGGTGAGGTAGGTGCGGGCCGCCGCCACGGCTCGGTCGGGGACGAGCTGAACCCGGCCGGTGGCGCGATAGGCAGCAAGGTCGATCTCCTGTGCGCCGGCGCGGGCGGCGTCTTCGGCGATGCCGATCGCCTCGACCTTCGCGGCCAGCGCGGCGCCACCGTCGAGGACCAGACCGGCAACGAGGAGCAGCGCAGTGACCATCACCACGGTGAACGCGGTGACCTGCCCGTCCTCGCCACGGTGCGGCAGTCGGCGGATCATGGCCGGGCCCCGGTGGTGATGCCGCGGAACCGATCCAGCGGGCTGGTGTGCCGGGCGTGCACGACGGTGGCGCCCGGCACGCCCAGACCGGCGAGGTCGGCCAATGACACCGCGCAGGTGACGCTCACGGTGACCACCCCACCGGGCCGAAATTGGCTGGTGTCGGTGTCGACGGTCAGCGCGGTGCAGGTCAGGCCCTGATCGGCCAGACTCGCCTGCGCGGTGCGCAGTGCCGCGGTCTGCGCCTCCGGCGGGGACCGGGTCAGTGAGGCGGCCCGGGCGGCCTGGTGCGCGGCGCTGTTGACTTGCAGGTCGGCGTGGGCCAGGCGGTCGGCCAGCACGACGAACAGCATCAGCACCACCAGCAGCGGGGTGACCAGGACCAGTTCGGTCGACGCCGACCCTCGCTCACGGTCGGCCCACCACCGTCGTCGTGTCGCGATCATGGTCAACCGCCGGGGGTGAAGACCTCGACGCTGCCGGCGGCTCGCGCCCGGACCGGCATGGGAAGGAACGGGACCACCGTGAGCGCGGTGCCGCGGATCTCCACGCTGGCCTGCGTGGTGTCGCCGGTGACCCGGATCTGCGGGTCGATGAGCACCCGGTTCCCCAGGAGCCGCAGGACCTGGGCGGCGCGGTCCTGACCGGCGTCGGCGCTGCCACCATCAGTGCGCGCCGTGGCCAGCGCCTGCGCTGCGGCGGTGTCGGCGACCTGGGTGGCGTGTGCCCACACGGCGAACTGGACCACGAGCAGCAGCAGGAGCATCAGCGCCGGCACGGCGAGCACGAGCTCGACGCTGACCGCCCCGTCCTGCCCGCGCAGCCACGTCCGCCGATGACCGGTGATGTGCGTGGTCATGGCCGGTCAATCGAGGTGGATGTCGTTGGCCTTGCGGATGATCTTGTCGATGATGGTCGCGATCACCGCCAGGGCGGCCACCGCGAGTAGAGCGGTGACCAGCACGGTTTCGGTTGAGTAGCCGGCATCGGATTCGGCGCGCAGCCGATCCCACCGGGCACGCAGGATTGCCAGTAGCGGTGGCAGCTCGGGCCACATGACAGGTCCCCCTCTTGTGGTGGTTGGGTTAGAGGCCGCCGAGGACGGCGCCGACGGCGGGGTAGCCGATGAACAGCAGGAAGCCGCCGAACAGGGCGACGACCGGCAGCGACATGCGTTCCGTGGCGGCGTTGGCGGCGGCCTCGGCGTCGGCGAGTTGATGGCCGCGCAGGGCCGCCGCTTTCGCGGCCAGCGAGGCGCGGACTTTCGCGCCCTCGGTGCCGGCCAGCGACACTGAGGCCGCGAGTTCGACCAGTTCGCCGATGTCGAGTTCAGTGCCGAGCCGGCCGAGCATCGACCAGGGTGTCGCCCGGGCGAGTCGCGCCGCGTCGAGGGCGCAGCGGATCTGGGTGAACGCCCACCCGTGGCCGATCGACGCGGAATCGGTGAGGGCGCCGTCCACGCCGGCGCCACCGGCCAGGGACACCACGACCAGGTCCAGGAAGGCGGACAGGGCGTGGCGCAGATCGGCGCGGCGGCGGGCCGCCCGCGCCCGCACCTGCACATCGGGCGTCATCAGGCCGGCGGCGGCGGTGAGCAGCCCAACCCAGACCGGCACCGCCCAGCCCACCGGGCTGCCGACGGCGAGCAGGATCAGCTCGCCCACAGCCGGTAGGAACAGTCCCGCGGTTGCGAGTACGGCTTGGTGCGCGAGGTGGGCGGGGATCGAGCGTTCCAGGATGATGAGGTCGCGGCGGACCGCCGTACGGGGAAGCCCGAGCCCGGCGAGGACACGGGTCAGCGGTGCGGCGGCGCGGATGGCCCACCCATCCCCGGCGGCCGCGAGCAGCAGCGGCGTGGGGTGCGGGATGGGGTCCAACCGCGCGAGCACCAGGCCCAGGTCGGGTCGGGGTGGCGCGGCCCAGACCAGCAGTGACCACAGGCCGGCGCCGATGCCCGCGCCGAGCGCGAGGAGGGTGATCACGGTTCAGCACCGGCGAGCAGCCGGGCCGGCGTGTCGACCCGGGCGATCCGGGCCAACCATACGAATGCGGTGGTGAACAGGCCCCCCACCATCAGTAGCACGACCTGGCCGCCAAGGGTGTCGTACGGGGCGAGGTAGTGGCGGTTGAGCACCACCAAGCCGGCGGCGAGGCCGACGGTGGTGCCGACGATGACCCGCACCGACGTGCGGGTCCGGGACCGTCCCGCGGCGATCCGCAGCCGCAGTCCCGCCTGCTCCCGCGCCGCCGCCGCCAGCGAGCTCAGCAGTTCGGTGAGGTTGCGCGCCTGGTGCTCCACGGCCAATACGAGCGCGGCGACGACCAGGTCCGCGGTCGGGTCCGCTAGCTCGTCGGCGAAGCGCCGCAGTGCCGGCCCGAGCCGGTCCCCGGCGTCCAGCCGCGCGACCAGATCGCTCACCTGATCACGAATGGGTGCGGGCGCCGTCGCGGCGGTGGCGTGGATGCTCTGCTCCAGACCGGCGGCGGCGGACAGCGTGTCGCGCAGCATCTCCGTCCAGCCGGCGATCGCTTCGATCCGTGCCACCACGGTGGCGTTCTCCGCGTCGCGACCCACCACCCGTGGCAGACCCCACACGGCCAACCCGGCGAGCACCGCACCGGTGGGCCAGCGGGTCACCAGACCCGCGGCGACGGCCGCGCCGAAACCGAGGACAAGGCGACGATCGACCAGGGCCCGCCACGGCGCGCCGGGCGTAGCGGCATCGGGTCGAGGGTGCAGGCCGCGCAGTATCAGGGCCAGGCCAAGGCCGATGCCGGCACCGAAGAGTCCGGCGAACCAGACGCTGTGCCCGGCAGTGGGGGTCAGCATGGGGTCCACCCCGCCGCCGGATCGGCCAGCAGGTCCGGGTCGAAGCCGTGCGCGGCCAGGTCGTCGACCGTGTCGGTGCGCAGCGGCGCCGCCGGCTCGCCGCGGTGGTCCGGGCGCGGGCGGAACACCTCGTTGGACACCACGTGGGCGCCGTCGGCGTCCACCACCTCCCGCACCGAGGACACCACCCGCCGGCCGTCGCTCGCCCAAGCCAGGTGAACGACGAGGTGCACGGCGGAGGCGACCAGCAGGTTCACCGCCTCCAGCGGGAGCCGTTCGGGTGCTTGGACGGCGTAGGTGGCCAGCCGGGTGAACACACCGCGGCTGGTGGAGGAGTGCACGGTGGCCATCGACCCGTCGTTGCCCTGCGACATCGCGTTGCACATCGGCACGACCTCGGGCCCGCGGACCTCACCCACGATGACCCGGTCCGGGGACATCCGCAGCGCCCATCGCACCAGCTCGGCCTGGGTGATCTCCCCCTCGCCCTCGGTGTTCGGCTCGCGGGCCTGCATGGCCACCACATCCGGGTGCGCGGCGGGGTTTCGATCCAGACCGAGCTCGAGGGCGTCCTCGATCGTCACCAGCCGCTCCTGGGCGGGGATGGCGGAGGCGAGACCGCGCAGCAGGGTGGTCTTGCCGATCCCGGTGCCGCCGGCCACCACGATGTTCCTGCGGGCCCGCACCGCGGCGGCCAGCAGGGACTCCAGGCGCGCGTCGATCATGCCGGCCAGGCGCAGCTGGGACAGGTGCACGAGCGGGAATCGGTGCCGGCGGATCGACAGGCACGGTCGGCCGGTCACGGCCATCACCGCGAACAACCGCGACCCGTCCGGCAGTTGCAGGTTCAGCCGGGGTGAGCCGCGGTCGAACCGCCGCTCCTGCACCCCGGCTCGGGCGGCCAACGCCCGGACCAGCTCGACGAGTTCGGCGTCGGAGGCGGCCACCGGGGCCAGCGACGCGCGGCCGCCGTCGGCGTACCGGACGAACACCCGATCACACCCGTTGACGTTGATGTTCTCGACCTGCGCGTCGTCGAGCAATGGTTGCAGCCCGCCCATCCCGAACAGCGCATCCGTGACGACCCGGCTGATCTGTTCTTCCTCGGCCTGGGTCCAGACCTGTCCGCCGCCGGCCAGCACCCGCTGCGCCCGCGCATCCAACGCCTGCTCGATCAGCTGCGTTCCGAGCAGGCGCCGTTCCGACGGGCTCAACGGCACGGCACCCTCGCTGCTGCGCTGCCGGGCCAGATCGGACAGCCGATCGGCGACCTCGTCCCGGACCTGCCGGGCCACCGCGTCGACCGACACGGCAGCGTCGATCCGTACGTCCCCCGTCATCGCCGGGCTCCGCTTGTCACTGCGGCTGCATTACCGGAGGCCGCGGCGGCCATCGGTTGCTGTTCGACCCGGGCCGATCGGGCGATGGCAGGTGCCGGTGTGGCGGCGTCACCGGGGCTGACCGGGTGGGGCCGGTCGGCGGAGAACGTGCGGGCTATGCCGGCGGCGGCGCGCAGCAACGGCCACCGGCCGGTGCGACCTCGCCACCGAGCCTGGCCGCGCAGCACCCCGGCGGTGCGAGGATCGGCCGGCACGACCGCCATCACCGGCACCCCGAGGGCATGCCGAATCTCCTGCGGCCGGTACCCGTCACGTCCGGCCAGCACCAGGCCGGGAATGCCGCGCCACCCGGCGATCTGCGGTAGCCGCGCCGCCAGATGCGCCAGTTCGTCGGCCCGTGGGCGAACCACCAACAGCACAGCATCCGCCGCCCGTAGCAACGGCGTCGTCGGCGAGCCCGCGTCCCAACGGCCGCAGTCCATGATGACCACCACGTCCGGCCGGGTGGCCCAGCCCAGGCCGGCGCCGGTCAGCGCACCGACCGCGGCCCGAGCCTGCTCCGCGCCGGCCGCGCCCAGGACCACCGACACCCGGCCACCCAACAGTCGCTGCGTATGTCCCTCGA
>Ga0210378_10000206_pt1 | contig 28814 bp, 25 predicted proteins | sample PLM1_60_b1redo_FD_155465 | JGI IMG/M metagenome (GOLD analysis project Ga0210378, IMG submission 155465) | Groundwater sediment microbial communities from an aquifer in East River, Colorado, USA - PLM1_60_b1 redo | ecosystem: Environmental > Terrestrial > Soil > Riparian zone | place: USA: East... | reverse complement strand
CGCCGGGGGCGCGCGCCTGAGCATCCGGCCGGGCGAGCGTGCCGACCGCGACTTCGTGCTGCGGCTGGCGTACGGCGAGCCGCAGGCCAACGCCGAGGCGCTGCTGCTCACCTCCGACGGCGCCGGCGACGCCGACGGCGAGGGCCACGGCGGGGGCGAAGGCGCCGGCGACGGCGGGGGCCACGGCGACGGCCGAAGCGACGGCACCAGCGAGGGCACGTTCCAGCTCACCGTGCTGCCACCGACCACAGCGGCGCCGGCCCGTCCGCGCGACGTCGTGCTGGTGCTCGACCGGTCCGGCAGCATGAGCGGCTGGAAGATGGTCGCAGCGCGCCGCGCCGCGGCGCGGATCGTGGACACCCTCACCGACGACGACCGCTTCGCTGTGCTGGCCTTCGACAACACCATCGAGCGTCCGCAGGGGCTGCCGCCGGGGCTGGTGCCGGCCACCGACCGCAACCGGTACCGCGCCGTCGAGCACCTGGCCAGGGTGGACGCCCGCGGGGGCACCGAGCTGCTCCGGCCGCTCACCGAGGCCGCCGGGCTGCTGGCGGACGCCGGGTCTGGCCGTGACCGCGTGCTGGTACTGGTCACCGATGGCCAGGTCGGCAACGAGGACCAGCTTCTCGCGTCGCTGTCCGCGGCCCTCGCGGACCTGCGGGTGCACACCATCGGCATCGACCGCGCCGTCAACGCCGGCTTCCTGACCAGGCTTGCGGTGATCGGTGGCGGGCGGTGCGAGCTGGTCGAGTCCGAGGACCGGCTGGACGAGGCAGCCGGCCAGATCCACCGCCGGATCTGCGCGCCGCTGGTCACCGACCTGCGCCTGGCCCGAGCTGATCTGGACACCGGCGGGCTTGAGCTCGTCGACGGCACCGTGGCGCCGGCCAGGCTGCCCGACCTCTTCCCGGGCGTGCCTCTGGTGATCACCGGCCGGTGGCGCGGCACGGCCGCCGGCGCGCTCACCCTGACCGGCCGCGACGCCTCCGGCTCGCCGTGGCGCACCACGGTGTCGGCGGTCACGGCCGAGGCGCCTGCGCTCGGCCCGATCTGGGCCCGCGCGCACCTGCGCGACCTGGAGGACCGCTACCTCGCCGCGGACCGCGGCACCACGAGCGAGCTGGAGCGGCGCATCGTCGACACGTCGCTGCGCTTCGGCGTGCTGTGCCGGTTCACCGCGTACGTGGCGATCGACTCGCGGGTGGTCACCGACGGCGGCCAGCCGCACCAGGTGATCCAACCGGTGGAGCCGGCCTCCGGCTGGGACATGCTCGCCGCCGGCGGGCCGCCGGTGCGGCTGGCCGCGCAGGTCCACTCGTTCGCGCTGAACGCCGCGGCGGGCGCATTCGGGCCGGAGGCCGCGACCGGCGCCGGGGCCGGGCCGGCAGCGGCACAAGGCCGAGCGCAGGCCATGCCGGCCGGCCCGGCGGCGCTCGGACCAGCCGCGCTCGGCCGCACGGCACCCGCCAGGGCGGCGCGCGACGACCAGTTCGGCGCCACCCCCATGCCGCAGCTCATCCCCGAGCCCGCGCCGCCGTTCGACCCGCTGCCCTGGGCACGGCGGCAGGCCGCCGAGGAGGCCGGCCGGCTCCGCGCGGCCGCCAGCCAGCCACCGTCCGAGCGCCGGATGCTGCTCTCCGACCTCGGCAGCCGGCTCGCCGCTATGGTGCTCGCGCTGGCCCGTCAGGGCGTGCCGGCGGCGCAGACCGAGCCACTGCGCCGCCTCGCCGACGCGCTGCGCACCGCGCACCCCGGCACGCTCGACGAGATGTGGCGGCGCGCCCTCACCGTGCTCGATGCCTTCGCCGGGCACCCCGCACCGCCGCCACCGCCATCGCCACCGTCACCCCCGTCACCGCCGTCACCCCCGTCACCGCCGTCGCCACCCAGGCGGCGCGGCGCCTTCTGGAAGCGCTGAGCCACCCCCGCCCTGGCGCCTCCAAGTACCACCATTGCGGGGAAGTTGGGCCTTTAACTACCACCATTGCCGCGGCGGTTCGTCGGGACACGGGTCCGCGCCGCATCATGATCACCGGAAGTGTCGACGTGGAATGCGATGCTGCAATCCCGACCGGCACTTCTGGTGATCATGGGCAACCCGTGCAACCCGGGCAACGGGGGGCGGGCACCGGGGCGGCGGGCGGGCGGACGGACGACCGGCCGAAGTGGACTACCGAGTTCGCGCCGGTGAACTACCGCAGCGCGGTCGTGCACGCCACGGCGCGCGCGGTGACCGACGAGCGGGAGCGGCTGCGCGGCCTGCGGGCGTTCACCGAGCACCTGGCTCCCAGCTCGGGGGACTACGCCCGGCGGCCGAACGCGAAGGAGCTGGCCAAGACGGTCGTGCTGGCGATCGACCTCATCGAGGCCAGTGTCAAGATCCGTACCGGGCCGCCCGTCGACGAGGACGGCGATGTCGCCGCCGACGCCCGATGGGCCGGCGTGCTGCCGCTGCGCCGGGTCTGGGACGCACCGCGGCCGTGCCCATTGCTCGGCGCCAACCACCGCACGCCAGGGCACGTCGCACGGCGCGCTCAGCTCGCTTGAGCCTGGTCGAGCCCGATCTGCACGTGCACGGTCACCGCCTGCTCGGCGCCGGCGTTGAGCACGCAGTGCCGGTAGCCGGGGCCGAAGATCCGCGCCTGGCCGGGCCGCAGGGTGCGGGCGCGGCCGTCGGACTGCTCGACGACTTGGCCGCTGAGCACGGCGAACGCGCCCTGCGGCGCGTCGTAGCCGCGGACGGCGCCGCGGTGGCTCGGCGGCCACACCGTCAGCCAGATCGTCACGCGCGGGTCGTCCCACGGCAACGGCAGCGCGAACGGCGCGAGCACGGGCCGGCCGACGGCGGTGGCGCCGGCCAGCAGCCGACGCCAGCGCAGCGGGTCCGAGCCGACCGACCGCACCAGCGCGGTCGGGCTCAGCGGGTGGTGCGACACGGGGGGAAGCACGGCGTGCTCCGGAATGGCGAACATCGGGGTCTCCTGGTGAGCGCGCCCGGCCGCCATCGACGTGGCTACCGGGCCACGGATGGTGTGGAGAACTCACCAGGCGCTACATCGCGCGCCCGCCACCAACCGCCGGCCCACCGGGCCGCGGCAACAGGTGCAGCGCGCGAACATGCCAAAAGGAAAGCCTGCCGAGCCTCGACACGTCAAGCCGTCTTGCATAAAAGCAACATTCGGGTGGAATACCCCCAGCTACTGCTCACCCAGCGCGTCCAGAGCGGCACGCACGTCATACAAAAGGTCGTCGGTGTCCTCGCAACCGGCCGAGAGCCGCACGAAGCCGTCGGACACCGCGTCGCCCCACTGCGCGCGCCGGTCGGCCGTGGTGTGCAGGCCGCCGAAGCTGGTGGCGTTGAGCACCAGCCGGCTGGCGCCGACGAACCGTCGCACCGCGTCCCTCGAGGCCAACTCGAAGCACAGCACCCCGCCGAAGCGGCGCATCTGGCCGGACGCGACCGCGTGCGCCGGGTCGTCCGGCAGCCCTGGCCAGCGCACCCACCGCACGGCAGGATGCTTGGCCAGCAACCGGGCCAGCGCGCCGGCGTTCTCGGCCTGGCGGGACAGCCGCAGGTCCAGCGTGCCGAGGCTGCGGTGCGCGAGCCACGCCTCGAACGGCCCTGGCACCGCGCCGGAGTTGGTGCGGGCCTGCGCCAGCGCGGCCGCCAGCCCGGCGTCGAGGGCACTGACGTGGCCGAGGACGAGGTCGCTGTGCCCGGTGAGCGCCTTGCTGTCGCTGGCGACCACGAGGTCGGCGCCCAGCTCGAGCGGCCGCTGCCCGAGCGGTGAGGCCGTGGTGTTGTCCACCGCCACCAGCGCGCCGGCGTCGTGCGCGCGCCTGGCGAGCAGCGCGATGTCGCACACGTCCATGCCAGGGTTGGACGGCGTCTCCAGCAGCACCAGCCGCGCGCCGTCGAACACCCCGCCCGGCCACGGCCCCGGCGTCGGCACCTCGCGCACCTCGCGCACACCGCCGCCCAGGGCCAGCGGGCCGTGCGCGAACTTGCGGACCTGGTAGTAGCCGTCGGAGGGCAGCACGACCGCGTCGCCAGGCCGAAGCACCACGCGCAGCAGCGTGGTGATCGCCGCCATCCCGGACGGGAACAGCACGCAGTGCCCGCCGTCGAGGTCACCGATCGCGGCCTCCAGCGCGCGCCATGTCGGGTTGCCCTCCCGGCCGTAGAAGTCCGCGCTTCGTGGGTCCGCGTCGTCCATGTGGTACGGCGCCGCGAACACCGGCCCGGCCAGCAGCGGCGTGCCGGCCAGCGCGCCGGCGCCGCCGCCGGAGCCGTCGGAGCCGTGCCCGGCCTTGATGCAGCGCGTCCCGTCGTTCCACTCCCGCACGGTGTCCTGCACGGTGGCCAAGCTAACGCTTCTCGGGCTTGTGCGAGCGTCCGAGCAGCTCGGCCGCCATCTGCTCGAGGGTGAGGTCGTCGTTGCACACCCGGTACACCACGTCCGTGATCGGCATGTCCACGCCGTGCTTCGCGGCCAGCTCGCGGATCGGGCCGCACGACCTCACGCCCTCGGCGATCTGGCCCTGGCCGGCCAGCTCGGCCTGGGCCAGCGTCTCGCCGCGGCCGAGACGCTCGCCGAGCGAGCGGTTGCGGGACAGCGGGGAGTAGCAGGTGGCCACCATGTCGCCGAGGCCGGCGAGTCCGGCGAAGGTCATCGGATCGGCCCCGAGCGCCGCGCCGAGCCGCGCCGTCTCGGCCAGCCCACGGGTGATCAGCGACGCCATGGTGTTCGCGCCGTACCCCTTGCCGACCGCGATCCCGCAGGCCAGCGCGACCACGTTCTTGCAGGCGCCACCGAGCTCGCAGCCGACGACGTCGGTGTTGGTGTACGGCCGGAAGTAACCGGTGCCGCACGCCTGCTGCACCGCGACGGCCCGGTCGTGGTCTGCGCACGCCACGACGGTCGCGGTCGGCTGCTCGGCGGCGATCTCACGGGCCAGGTTGGGCCCCGAGAGCACGGCTACCCGGTCCGGCGGCACGCCGCCGGCCTCGGTGATCACCTCGCTCATCCGCTTCAGCGTGCCGAGCTCGACGCCCTTGGACAGGCTCAGCACCGTGCATCCCGGCGGCAACTGGCCGCGCCAGAGGCCGAGGTGCGCGCGAACCGACTGGGACGGCATCGCGAGCACCACCGCGTCGGCGCCGGTGAGCGCGACGCCGGCGTCCACCGTGCACTCAAGCCCGTCCGGCAGCCGCACGCCAGGCAGATAGTCCGGGTTCTGCCTGGTGCGCCGTACCGCGTCGGCCACCTCGGCCCGCCGCGCCCACAGCACCACGGAGCGGCCGGCGTCGGCGAGCACCTTCGCGAAGGTGGTCCCCCACGAGCCGGCGCCGAGGACGGCGACCCGGCCGATGGGCGGAGGGCTCATCCGCGGTCTTTGCGTTGCGGCTGGTAGAAACCGGCGGGCGCCGGCTCGCTGCGCACGTCGGCGAGCACGTCGCGGACCGCGCTCATCAGATGGTCGGTCACCTCGCGCAGCACGTCGCCGCTGCGCTGCTGGCTACGGAGGGCCGACAGGTCGACCGGATCGCCGGCCGACACGACGACGCGCTTGCGCGGGAATGGCCGGTACCTCTTGCCGTTGTAGTGGTCGTAGACGAGCTGGGTGTTCCAGTGCGCGACCGGGATCACCGGCACGTCGTGGTCGAGCGCAAGGCGGGCCGCGCCGGTGCGCGCCCGCATCGGCCAGAACTGCGGGTCTCTGGTGATCGTCCCCTCCGGGTAGATCACCACGACGTGGCCGTCGTCGAGCGCCTTGCCGGCCGCCGCGAGGCTGTCCACCGCCTCCGCGCTGCCCCGGTAGACCGGGATCTGGCCGAGCTCGCTGGCCAGCTTGCCGATCACCGGCATCCGGAACACCGCGTCCTTGGCAAGGAAATGTGGCAGCCGCCGGACGGAGTCGACGAACGTCGCCGTGTACACCGGGTCGATGTAGGAGATGTGGTTGGCCACCACCAGCGCCGGCCCGTCGGCCGGCAGGTTCTCGAGCCCGAGGAACAGGTGCCGGCCGGACACCCACATCGCCGGGTAGAACAGCCCCCTTGCCGTGTTCCACCACACGCCACGCGACCGCTGTGCCACCGCATCCTCCTGTCGAGTTGCCCGGTGTGAGATTGCCCGGTGTGAGATTGCCCGGTGTGAGATTGCCCGGTGTGAGGTTGCCCAGTGTGAGGATGGCACGGTGATTGCCCAGGTGGACCTTGTGGTGCCGGTCAAGGCGCTGCATCTGGCCAAGTCGCGGCTCCGCGCCGGGGACGGCAGCGCCGACAACCCGGCGCACCGGGAGCTCGTGCTGGCGGTGACCAGGGACACCATCGCCGCCGCCCGCGCCGCGACCGTGGTGCGCCGCGTGGTGGCCATCTGCTCCGACCCCGCAGCGGTCGCCGTGCTGCGCGCCGACGGCGTCGAGGTCATCCCCGACGAGCCGGACGCCGGCCTGAACGCCGCGCTGCGGCACGGCGCCGCGCTGCTGCGCGCCGACGACCCCGGCGCGGCCACCGGTGCCCTGCAGGCCGACCTGCCTGCCCTGCGGCCGGCCGAGCTCTCCGCCGCCGCCACCGCCGCGCTCACCGCCTTCGCGGGCTGCACCGCGGCCCGCGCCTTCAGCCCCGACCGCGCCGGCACCGGCACCACGCTGCTGCTGGCCGCCCCCGGCGTCGAGCTGGACCCACGATTCGGCCCCGGCTCGGCGAGGGTGCACGCCGCATCCGGCGCCCTCCACCTCGACGGCCCGTGGTCCACCCTGCGTTGCGACGTCGACACCGAGGCCGACCTCGCCGAGGCGGCCCGCCTCGGCCTCGGCCCGCACACCAGCGCCGTGCTCGCCGCCCAAGTCTGAGCACGCGAGCGGCCGCTGCACGCGTGGTGAGCCTCCCGCTGGCCGACACGCACCCGTGACCGGCTGTTCACCTCCTGGTCGCCGGGCCATGCGACGAGGGGGCTGGACTGGTGGGTGAGAATCGAGCGGTGAGGACCGCAGCGAGCGACCAGGTCGACGAGTTCGAGGTGGACGAGGTCCGCGGCCAGCGGCCGGCGCCACCGGCGGTGACCAGGCCGGCCGCCGACGCCGACCTTGCCGACGACCGGTACCTCAACCGCGAGCTGTCCTGGTTGGACTTCAACGAGCGGGTGCTGGCGCTCGCCGAGGACCCGAACCTGCCGCTGCTGGAGCGCGCGAAGTTCCTTGCGATCTTCGCGTCCAACCTCGACGAGTTCTACATGGTGCGGGTGGCCGGGCTGAAGCGCCGCGAGGAGACCGGGCTGTCCGTGCGCAGCGCGGACGGGCTCTCGCCGCGCGAGCAGCTGGTCCGGATCGCCGCGCGGACCCAGGACCTGGTGTCCGAGCACGCCCACGTTTTCCTCGACGAGGTGCGGCCGGGCCTGGAGAAGCGCAGCATTCGGGTGGTGAGCTGGGCCGACCTTGACGACGGCGACCGGCTGCGGCTGTCGGTGTACTTCTCCGAGCAGGTGTTCCCGGTGCTCACCCCGCTCGCGGTGGATCCGGCGCACCCGTTCCCGTACATCTCCGGCCTTTCGCTCAACCTCGCGGTCACGGTGCGCGACCCGGACAGCCACACCGAGCGGTTCGCGCGCGTGAAGGTGCCCAACAACGTGCCGAGGCTGGTGCGCGTCGAGGCCGGCAGGGGCCTTGACCGGGCCACCTTCCTGCCGGTCGAGGAGCTCATCGCAGCGCACCTTTCCGAGCTCTTCCCCGGCATGGAGGTCACGGCGCAGCACGTCTTCAGGATCACCCGCAACGCCGACCTCGAGGTCGAGGAGGACCGCGACGAGGACCTGCTGCAGGCGCTGGAACGCGAGCTGGCCAGGCGCCGGTTCGGCCCGCCGGTGCGGCTCGAGGTCGCCGACACCATGAGCGAGCACGTGCTGGAGCTGCTGCTGCGGGAGATGGAGGTGCACGCGGACGACGTCGTCGAGGTGCCGGGCCTGCTCGACCTGTCGTGCCTGTGGCAGCTGTACAGGCTGGACGCCGCCGAGCTGAAGGACGAGCCGTTCATCCCGGCGACGCACCCCGCGTTCGGCGAGGGCGAGACGCCGAAGAGCGTCTTCGCGACGCTGCGCGAGGGCGACGTGCTGGTGCACCACCCGTACGACTCGTTCTCCACCAGCGTGCAGCGCTTCATCGAGCAGGCCGCGGCCGACCCGAACGTGCTGGCGATCAAGCAGACGCTGTACCGGACCTCTGGCGACTCGCCGATCGTCGACGCCCTGATCGACGCGGCCGAGGCCGGCAAGCAGGTGGTCGCGCTGGTCGAGGTCAAGGCCCGGTTCGACGAGCAGGCCAACATCAAGTGGGCCCGCACGCTGGAGCGCGCAGGCGTGCACGTGGTGTACGGCCTCGTCGGGCTGAAGACGCACTGCAAGATCGCGATGGTGGTGCGGCAGGAGGGCTCCACGATCCGTCGCTACTGCCACATCGGCACCGGCAACTACAACCCGAAGACCGCGCGGGGCTACGAGGACATCGGCATCCTGACCGCGGCGCCCACTGTCGGCGCCGACATCACCGACCTGTTCAACTCGCTCACCGGCTATGCCCGCCCGCAGGCCTACCGCACCCTGATGGTCGCGCCGTACGGCGTGCGCAAGGGCATCGTGGCGCGCATCGAGGACGAGATCGAGCACGCGCTGGCCGGCCGCCCCGCCGGCATCCGGTTCAAGCTCAACGCCCTCGTCGACGAGCAGGTGATCGACGCGCTGTACCGGGCGTCGCGGGCGGGCGTCCCGGTCGACGTCGTGGTCCGCAGCATCTGCGCGCTCACCCCGGGCCGGGATGGCCTGTCCGAGAACATCAGGGTGCGCTCGATCCTCGGCCGGTTCCTCGAGCATTCCAGGGTGTTCCACTTCGTCGGCGGCGACGAGTACTGGATCGGCAGCGCCGACATGATGCACCGCAACCTGGACCGCAGGGTCGAGGCGCTGGTGCACGTCACCGACGGGCGGCTGACCGACCAGCTCGACCGCATGTTCGCCTCCGCCCTGCACCCGCTCACCCGGTGCTGGGTGCTCAACCCGGACGGTGGCTGGCAACCTTCGCCGGTGCCGGGCAAGATCGCCGACGGCGTGGTCCGCGATCACCAACTCGAGATGCTGAAGCTGCACCGCGGCGGAGAGTGACCCATGCCGCGGGCTGCCGACGCCGTCATCAAGGCCGCCGGGGCTGTGCTGTGGCGCAGCCGGGGCGACGGCGACCCGCCGGAGGTCGGGCTGGTGCATCGCCCGCGCTACGACGACTGGTCGCATCCCAAGGGCAAGCTGGACGACGGCGAGAGCCCGCCGGCAGCGGCCGTCCGTGAGGTCGCCGAGGAGACCGGCCATCGGGTCGCCCTTGGCCGCCGGCTCGGGCAGGCGCACTACGTGGTGCGCTCGCCGCAGGCCAGGAAGACCGGCCCCAAGGTGGTCGACTACTGGGCCGCACGCGCCCTGGACGGCACGTTCCAGCCCAACTCCGAGGTCGACGACCTGCGGTGGCTCGCCCTTGCCGCAGCCCGCGACCTGCTCAGCTACGACTACGACCGCACCGTGCTCGACTCCTTCGCCGCGGTGCCGTTACCGACGGCAGCCGTGCTCCTCGTCAGGCACGGCGAGGCCGGCGAACGCTCCGAGTGGACCGGCGACGATCACCTGCGCCCCCTGACCGCCGACGGACAACGGCAGGCCGGCAAGCTGTGCTCCCAGCTGTCCCTGTTCGGGCCGTCTGCGGTGCACTCGGCGCCGCGGCTGCGCTGCGTGCAGACCGTCGCGCCGCTGGCCGCCGCGCTCGGGGTCGACGTGGTGCAGGAGCCGCTCCTGTCCGAGGAGGGCTACTGGCCCGACCCGGACGCCGGCCGCCGCCGCCTCCTGGAGATCGTCGGCGCCGGTGGCACCACCGTGGTGTGCAGCCAGGGCGGCGTCATCCCCGACCTCGTCCACGCCGTCGCAGGCCCGGCCCTGGCCGACGACCATGGCGACATCGGCGACGTCCTCAGCAAGAAAGGCAGCACGTGGGTGCTGTCTGTGCGTGGCACCAGGTGCCTCGCCGCCGACTACTACGCCCCCCCGTGACACGTCGCCGGCCGGCTCGGCTCGCGCCGCGCCCCGTTGTTGCGAGGATGTGACATCGTGCTCTTCTAGGTGGGGAAATGCCACATCCTCGCCGTTGGGTCGGGCGTGCGGCTCGGCCGGCTGGGTTACTTCTTCTTGGTGGTTGCGGCCCGAGCGGTCTTGGCGGCGCCGTCCTTCGACGACGACTTGGTTGCGTTCTTACCGGAGGTCTTGGCCGTGACCGCCTTTGCCGCCGGCGTCGCGGTGCCTGCCGCCTTCGCGTCGGCTACCTTGCTCACCGCGGATTTCGGCGCCGGCCTTGTCGACGCGGCGGCGGTGGTGGCCTTCGTCGCCGATTTCGCAGCGGGCGTGCTGGCCGCCTTGCTCTCAGCTGCCTTGCTCGTCGCTGCCTTGCTCGTCGCTGCCTTGCTCGTCGCGGTCTTGCTGCTCGCGACTGTCTTGCTCGCGACTGTCTTACCCGGCGCTGCATTGCTCGCGACTGTCTTGCCCGGCGCCGCCTTGCCCGATGCCGCCTTGCTCGACGCCGGCTTGCTCGATGCCGGCTTGCTCGATGCCGGCTTGGCCGTGGCCGCGCGGACGGTGTCGGTGGCCTTGCCGGCGGCAGTGGTGGCTGCGGTGGTGGCCTTGCCGGCGGCGGAGCGGGCGGCGGTGGTCGCGGTCCGCGCGGCGTCGGTGGCGGTCTGCCTTGCCGAGCGGGCGGCCGTGGTGCCGGCCGACATGGCGGTGCCGGCGACGGCCTTCGGCAGTTTCTTCGCGCCGCTGACGACGTCGCGGAACGTGGTGCCGGCGCGGAATGCCGGCACGTTGGTCTTCTTCACCCGCACCGCCTCCCCGGTGCGCGGGTTGCGCGCCATCCGCGCGGCGCGGGCGCGCTTCTCGAACACCCCGAAGCCGGTGATGTTCACCCGCTCGCCCTTGTTCACAGCACGGACGATCACGTCGACGATTCCGTCGACGGCGGCGCCGGCGGTTCGTTTGTCACCGAGCTTTTCGGCTAGCGCCTCTACGAGCTGGGCCTTGTTCACCTCGGTCCTCCCGAAACTGGGTCGACGCACCGACCCCCTGCTACCAGGTATTTTGCCCGGCCCGAACCGGGCCGACGCCGGTCACGGTAAGCGCATCACCGGCCGGACGCCATGCGGCACGCCCGGCTTTTTCGTTGGCACAGACGGGATTCAACCTATCAAGTGACAAGTAGTCATACGTATTTTGCGCTATTGCACAATAGAACGGTGATCAGTTCCGCACTGTCGTGGTCGGCAACCAGCTCGGCCGAGAACGCTCGAACGTGTCGATCGACCCGCCGTGCCGCATGGTCAGCGCGATGTCGTCCAGCCCCTCGAGCAGCCGCCAGCGGGTGTAGTCGTCGATGGCGAAACGGACCGTGAGTTCGTTGCCCCGCACCGTCTTCTCCCGCAGGTCGACGGCCAACTCGGTGCCGGGTGCGGTCTCGAGCAGCTTCCACAACAGCTCCACGTCGGACTGCTCGCACTGCGCGGCGAGCAGCCCCTGCTTGCCGGCGTTGCCACGGAAGATGTCGGCGAACCTGGCGGAGATCACCACCCGGAACCCGTAGTCGGCCAGCGCCCACACGGCGTGCTCGCGCGAGGACCCGGTGCCGAAGTCGGGGCCGGCGACGAGCACGCTGCCGGCCGAGTACGGGTCGAGATTGAGCACGAAGTCGGGCTGCGAGCGCCACGCGGCAAACAGCCCGTCCGCGAAACCCGTGCGGCTGACCCGCTTCAGGTACACCGCCGGGATGATCTGGTCAGTGTCCACATTGGACCGGCGCAGCGGCACGCCGACGCCGGTGTGCGATCCGAACGGTTCCATCGTGCGCGTGCTCCCTACCTCTGGCTCAGCCAAGGTCGTCCGGCGAGGACAGCCGGCCGCGCACCGCGGTGGCCGCCGCGACCAGCGGGGACACCAGGTGGGTCCGGCCGCCCTTGCCCTGGCGGCCCTCGAAGTTGCGGTTGGACGTCGACGCGGAGCGCTCGCCAGGCGCGAGCTGATCGGGGTTCATGCCGAGGCACATCGAGCAGCCGGCTGAGCGCCACTGCGCGCCGGCCGCGAGGAATACCTCGTGCAGGCCCTCGGACTCGGCCTGCTCGCGCACCCGCATCGAGCCGGGGACCACCAGCATCCGCACGCCGTCGGCGACCCGCCGGCCGCGCAGCACCTCGGCGGCGGCCCGCAGGTCCTCGATCCGCCCGTTGGTGCACGAGCCGAGGAACACGGTGTCCACCGCGACCTCGCGCAGCGGCGTGCCTGGCACCAGGTCCATGTAGGACAGGGCCCGCTCGGCCGCGGCACGCTCGGTCTCGTCGGCGATCCGGGCCGGGTCGGGCACCCGCTCGGCCAGCGGCAGGCCCTGTCCAGGGTTGGTGCCCCAGGTGACGAATGGGCTGAGCGCGTCGGCGTCCATCACCAGCTCGCGGTCGAAGCTCGCGCCGTCGTCGGTGCGCAGCGTGCGCCAGTACGCCACGGCGGCGTCCAGGTCGGCGCCGCGCGGCGCGTGCGGCCGGCCTGCGAGATAGGCGAACGTGGTGTCGTCCGGGGCGATCATGCCGGCCCGCGCGCCGGCCTCGATCGACATGTTGCACACGGTCATCCGGGCTTCCATCGACAACGCCGTCAACGCGTCCCCCCGGTACTCGATGACGTACCCCTGCCCCCCGCCGGTGCCAAGCTCAGCGATCACCGCCAGGATCAGGTCCTTCGCCGTGACGCCCGGCCGCAACGCCCCGTCGACGGTCACCGCGAGCGTCCGGAACGGCCGCAGCGGCAGCGTCTGGGTGGCCAGCACGTGCTCCACCTCGGACGTGCCGATGCCGAACGCGAGCGCGCCGAACGCACCGTGTGTCGAGGTGTGGCTGTCGCCGCACACCACCGTCATGCCCGGCTGGGTCAGCCCTAGCTGCGGCCCGACCACGTGCACGATGCCCTGCTCGACGTCGCCCATCGGGTGCAACCGGATGCCGAACTCCGCGCAGTTGCGGCGCAGCGTCTCGACCTGGGTGCGCGACGTCGGGTCGGCGATCGGCAGGTTGATGCCCGTCGTCGGCACGTTGTGGTCCTCGGTGGCGATCGTGAGGTCGGGCCGGCGCACCCGCCGCCCGGCCAGCCGCAGCCCGTCGAACGCCTGGGGGCTGGTCACCTCGTGCACGAGGTGCAGGTCGATGTAGAGCAGGTCCGGCTCCGTGCCGCCGTTGCCGCCGCCGGCACGGACGACGTGGGAGTTCCACACCTTCTCTGCGAGAGTCTGCGGTTGCATTTCCGGTACCTGGACTTCCCACATTGCGGGACGTTAATATCGCGACGTGAGACAGCATAGCGGCATCGGCGTGCTCGACAAGGCGACGGCCGTGCTCTGGGCGGTCGCCGACTCGCCGTGCGGCCTTGCCGAGCTGTGCGCGCGGACCGGGCTGCCAAGGGCGACGGCCCACCGGCTCGCGGTCGGCCTCGAGGTGCACCGACTGCTCGAGCGCGGCGCCGAGGGTCGCTGGCGGCCGGGGCCGGCGCTGGCCGAGCTGGCCGGCACCAGTACCGACCCGCTGCTCGACGCGGCCGCGGTCGTGCTGCCGCGGCTGCGCGACAAGACCGGGGAGAGCGTGCAACTCTACCGCAGGGACGGCATGTACCGGGTGTGCGTGGCCGCCGCCGAGCCGCCGAGCGGGCTGCGCGACACCGTGCCGGTCGGCGCCCGGCTGCCCATGACGGCCGGCTCGGGCGCCAAGGTGCTGGTGGCCTGGGCCGACCCGGCCGTGCAGCGCGCCGTGCTCTCCGACTCGGTGTTCAGCGAGCGGACACTGATCGACGTGCGGCGCCGCGGCTGGGCGCAGAGCGTCGCCGAGCGGGAAAGCGGCGTGGCCAGCGTGTCGGCACCGGTGCGGGATCACTCCGGCGGCGTGGTGGCCGCCGTGTCGGTGTCCGGGCCGATCGACCGCATGGGCCGCCGCCCAGGCGCCCGCTGGGCCGCCGACCTGCTCGCGGCGGCGGAGGCGTTGACGTCACGGATGTGACGCCAACGCTCGTGAGTGGCAAATGGTGTTGTAGCACCATTTGCCACTCACGAGCAGCCGTAGGCTGCCCCCATGGTGCCGCTGGCCGTACGGGCGTTCGCCGCTCGCGTGCTGCTCGGGCTGCCGGCGTCGGTGCAGCGCAGGCTCGCGGGCGAGCCGATCCGCGTCGACGGCCAGCAGCTCGCCACCGAGGCACAGCTGATCCTGCGGCTGAGCCCCGATCGCGGCCCCGAGTCGAGCATCGAGCAGGCGCGGCGGCAGATGCGGGCGACCACCGAGGTGGCCGGTGGCCGGCGGATCGAGCCGGTCGCGACCCGTGAGCTTGCGATCGCCAGCGCGGCCGGCGCCATTGGCGCGCGGCTGTACCGGCCGGACGGGCTGCCGCAGCCGAGCCCGCTGCTGGTGTACTACCACGGCGGGGGCTGGTCGGTGGGTGACCTGGAGACCCACGACAACGTGTGCCGGTTCCTCGCGGTGCACGCCTCTACGGCGGTGCTCGCCGTGGACTACCGGCTGGCCCCTGAGCACCCGTTCCCGGCAGCGGTCAACGACGCGCTCGCGGCGTTCCGGTACGCCGCCGAGCACGCCGACTCGCTCGGCGTGGATCCCACGGCGCTCGCCGTCGGAGGGGACAGCGCCGGCGGCAACCTCGCCGTGGTCGTGGCCAGGCTCGCGGCCGGCGACCGGCGGCCACCGGTGTTCCAGCTACTGATCTACCTCGGCGCCGACGCGGTCGAGGTCAGGCCGTCGCGGGTGCTGTTCGGCCGTGGATTCCTGCTGACCGAGGAACGCATCCAGTGGTTCCTCGACCGCTACCTGCCGGACCGTGCCGACCGTTCGGACCCAAGGGCCTCGCCGCTGTACGAACCCGAACTGCACCGGCTACCGCCGACGTACCTGGCCACCGCCGGCTTCGACCCGCTGCGCGACGAGGGCGAGCTGCTCGCCGCGCGAATCGCCGAGGCCGGCGTGCCGGTGGCGCTGCGCCGCTTCGACGACCTGTACCACGGCTTCGCCAACGCCGTCGGCATCGGCCGCGGTGGCCGCGAGGCCATGCTCGAGATCGCCGGCGCGCTGCGTGTCGGCCTCGCCATCGGTGGCGCCGTCAGCCCGGCCACCTCACGATCAGCGCAGCGCGCGCCTGCTCGGTGAGCGGCCCGATCCTGGCCAGCGGGTTCATGCCGGTGCCTCGTACTGTGCGAGCTCGCGCTTGAGCACCTTGCCGGTCGGGTTGCGCGGCAGGGCGTCCACGAAGATCACGTCGCGGGGCGCCTTGAACCGGGCGAGGCCGGATCGCACGAACTCCTTCACGCCGTCGGCGTCCAGCTCGGTGCCGGGCACTCTGACAACGAACGCGCGCAACCGCTGGCCGAAGTCCTCGTCCGGCACGCCGATCACCGCGACGTCATCGATCGCCAGATGGGTGGCCAGCAGCTCCTCGACCTCGCGCGGGAACAGGTTCTCGCCGCCGGAGACGATCATCTCGTCGTCCCTGCCGTCGACCCACAGCCGGCCGGCGATGTCGAAGTGCCCGACGTCGCCCGACGACATCAGCCCGCGGATGACCTCCTTCGAGCCGCCGCCTGTGTAGCCGCCAAACTGGGCGAGGTTGCCGACGAAGATCCGCCCGGTCTGCCCGGTCGGCAGCTCGGCGCCGCGCTCGTCGACGATCTTCACCGTGGTGCCGAACGGCGGGCTGCCAGCGCAGCCCGGCGCGGCCCGCAGGTCCTGCGGGGTGGCGATCGTCGCGTAGGAGACCTCGGTGGAGCCGTACAGGTTGTAGACCACGTCGCCGAAGGCGTCCATCGCTCGGGTGGCGAGCTCGGCGGAGAGCTGCGAGCCGGACACCGCGATGATCCGCAGGTCGGCCAGCCGCCGTGCCCTGATCGCGTCGGCGCCGAGTCCGACCATGCGCTGGAGCATGATCGGCACGACCGACAGCCCGGTGCACCCGTGCCGCTCGAGGCCGTCCAGCGTCAACTCGGGGTCGAAGCGCCGCCGGGTGATCACGGTGCCGCCCAGCGCGATCGCCGTCGTGGCGTTCAGCAGGCCCCATGCGTGGAAGAACGGCGCCGCGACCAAGACCCGGTCGCCGCTGCGGTAGGGGATCTTGGACAGCAGCCCGCCCGGAATGATCAGCGAGATGCCCATCGGCCGCGGCGCACCCCTGGGCGTGCCCGTCGTGCCGCTGGTCAGCAGCACGATCCGCTGCGGTGTGTCCGGCTTCGGCGGGGGCTCGGTGCTGCCGGTGGCGACCAGCCGATCCAACGTGTTCTCGCCCGGCTCCCCGTCCGACCACGCCACGAACGTGCCCAGCTTGGGTTCGATGCCGGCCACCACGGCGGCGAACTCCTCGTCGTACACCAGTAACTGCACGCCCTCCCGTTCGCACACGTCGCGCAGCTGCGGCCCGGCGAAGTCGGTGTTCAGCAGCAGCGTCTTGCCGCCGACCTTGGCCGCCGCGAAGATCGCGTCGAAGAACCCGCGATGGTTGCGGCAGAGGATGCCGATGCCGTCTCCGGCCAGCACGCCAAGCGCGCGCCACGCGTTGGCCAGCGCGTTCGACCGCTGGTCCAGCTCGGAGAACCGCAGCTCGCCAAGCTCGTCGACCAGCGCGGTGGTGTCCGGATGTTTGATCGCCGCCTGGCTGACCCCGCCGCCGAGCATGCCGTACCTGCGCAGGGCCCGGCCCCCCCGAGCCAGCTTGCCAGGCGACTCGAGCCCGAGCATCCCGGCCCGCATGCAGGTCGCCACCGCTCGCGCCTCCACCACGGCTCGGCGGGCAGCCCGCCTGGCACGCTCGGCCACAGCCATGATCATCCCTCTCGCCGCTGGTCAGGTTGATCGGAGCTTACAAACCGCCGTAACGGCCGGCGTGCCATGACCGGGTTCGCCCCATGGGCTCGGCACAATCGTGCGTGCCAGCCGCCAACTTCGACGCACGCAGGAGCTCACGTGATACGCCGGCAGAACAAAGGCCCCCAGGTCCGCCTCACCTTCGTCCTTCCGCACGACACCGACCCCGGCGCCGTCTCGGTGGTCGGAGACTTCAACGAGTGGACGCCAGGCGCGCACCCGCTCCTCAAGCGCAGCAACGGCACCCGCAGCGCCGCCGTGCTCGTCCCGACGGGTAGCGAACTCCGGTTCCGCTACCTGGGCGAGGGCGGACGCTGGTTCGACGACGAGGACGCCGACGGGCACGACCACCATGGCGGCCTTGTCCGCACCTGACGTCGCGGTGACCTCTCCTGGACCGGCGGGGTGCACTACCTTCGCCCCTGTGAGCAACAACAGGGCCAGCGAGGAGGGCGTGGTGACGGGTGGGGCGGCGAACCATTTCCAGATCAGCGGCAAGGGTGTCAAAGGAGTGGTCGACACCGCCGGGATGGCCGGCCGGTTCGTGGTGTCCGTCGAGGTGGACGGGCAGCCGGTGCAGGACGCGGAGGTCGAGATGACCTCGCTGGGTCTGGAGGTCAGCGCGACGATCAGCGCGGTGCCGGACGCGCAGACCGTGTACCTGCGGGTCGTGCTGCCGGAGGTCAACGCGCCGGACGGCCCGGTGACATTCTCGGGGTTCGCGATCCTGGCCACGGCGCTGACGTCGTTCGGCGGGCCGAAGCTGGTGCCCGGCGCGCGACACCTGTACGAGCTGCGGCCGTTGGCCGGGACCGCATCGGCGGTGCAAAGCTGACGGTCCGGTCCCTGAACCGGGAACGGCCGCGGGCTGCCGGTGCGGGCCGGTGTTGTGCGGGTCGCTGATCGGGTGTGGGCAGGGCTAGGGTCTGGCCGCGGCGCGGCGGATGGCCGCTACCGAGGCGGTCACGTCGTCGTCGTCGGTTGACCAGTTGCTGACTGAGATTCGTAGGACGTCGCGGTCCTGCCAGCGTGAGCCGGACATCCAGGCGGTGCCGTCGGCCAGCAGCCGGGCGGTCACCGTCCGGGTCCGTTCGTCATCGCCGAATGCGGCGCATACCTGGGTGAAGACGACGTCGTTGAGGATCCGGGCGTCCTGGATGGTTGCGATGCCGGCCGCGAGGGTTCGGGCGTGGTGGGCGAGCCGGTCGATGAGGTCGGCGACGCCGGATCGGCCAAGGGACCGCAACGCTGCCCACACCGGTACGCCGCGGGCGCGGCGGGAGACCTCGGGCACCTTGTCCAGTGGGTCGCCCTGCTCCTGCGCGTGCATGAGGTAGCTTGCGCGCATTCCCATCGCGGCGCGGACGGCGTAGCGGCGGGCCACCACGGCGATGCCGCAGTCGTAGGGCACGTTGAGGGTCTTGTGTGCGTCGGTGGCCCACGAGTCCGCGCCATGGTGGCCCTGGACAAGGTGACACAGGCTCGGTGAGGCGGCCGCCCAGAGCCCGAAGGCGCCGTCGATGTGCACCCAGGCGCCGTGGTCGTGGGCCAGCGCGATCGCCGCGTCGAGTGGGTCGTAGGCGCCGGAGTGCAGGTTACCGGCCTGCAGGCACACGACGGTCGGGCCGGCCGTGGCCGACAACGCCTGCGCCAGGCCGTCCAGGCGGAGCCGGCCCTGGTCGTCGGCGGGGACGGCCAGCGGCGCGCCGAGACCCAGGTAGCGCAGGGCGAGGTCGATGGTGTCGTGCCGCTGCGCCCCGACGATGACCCGCACTCGCGGAGCGCCGGTCAGACCCAGCCGGTCGACATCCCATCCGACGCTGCTGAGCACGTGCTGGCGGCCGGCCGCGAGTCCGGTGAAGTTGGCCATCGTGGCACCGGTGACGAAACCCACGTCGGCCTCGGCCGGCAGGCCGAGCAGTTGCAGCAGCCAGCCGGCCGCGGCTTCCTCGGCGGCCACCGTGCCCGGGGCGGCGAACCTCAGGTGGCTGTTCTGGTCCCAGGCGCTGACCAGCCAGTCGGCGGCCAACGCCGCCGGCAGCGTGCCCCCGGTGACCCAGCCGAAGAACCGCCCAGACGGCATTGCCGTCAGCCCCGGCTCAACCAGCCCGGCGAGCAGGTCGACCACCTCGGCAGGCTCGCTCGGCCCGTCGGGCAGCGGACCGCCAAGGCGTTGCCTCAGCTCGTCCGCGCCCGACCGCGGCGGCACCCGACGATCCGGCAGCGACGCCAACCACGAACGGGCATGCACCCACGCACGATCCAGCGCAGCGGCATACACATCAGGCTTCCAGCTCACCGACACACCCTCCAGGAACACGTCGCCGGTGACGATGGTGTCACCGGGCACAAGGCGCTCGTTCAGGTGTACAGCGATTCGATGTCGGTGGCGTACTTGGTCTTGATGACGCGTCGCTTGAGCTTGGCGGTGGGGGTCAGCTCGTCGGAGTCGGGGAGCCATTCGATGCCGAGGATGCGTACTTTCTTGACCTTCTCGGCCTGGTTGAACGGGGCCATCGCGGCATCGACGCCACGCTGGATCTCGGCGACGATCTCGGGGTGCTCGGCCAGCTCGGGCAGTGCGGAGAACGGAATACCCCTGGCTTGCGCCCAGCCGGGTGCCACCTCGGGATCGAGCAGGACCAGCGCGGCGGTGTATGGCTTGGCGTCGCCGACCACGAAGGCTTGCGCGACCAGCGGGATGGTCTTCAGCGCGGCCTCCAGGTTGGCCGGGCTGATGTTCTTGCCACCGGCGGTGATGATGAGCTCCTTCTTCCGGTCGACGATGGTGAGGTAGCCGTCCTCGTCGAGCCGGCCGATGTCGCCGGTGTGCAGCCAGCCGTCCGCGTCGATCGCCTCGGCCGTCTGCTGCGGATCCTTGAGGTAACCCGGGAACACGATCGGTCCGCGGCAGAGCACCTCGCCGTCGCCCGCGATCCGCACCTGCGCGCCAGGCACCGGTGGCCCCACGGTGCCCGGCTTGATCTTGTGCGGTGTCCAGGTCATGGCTCCGGTGTTCTCCGACATGCCGTAGACCTCGGACAACGGGACGCCCAGCCCGTTGTACCACTCGATCACGTGCACCGGGATCGGCGCGGCACCGGTGATCGCGAACTCCGCCTGGTCGAGCCCGACCAGCTCGCGCACCGCCAGCAACCCGGCCTGCTGCAGGCGATCCCAGGCGACGTTCTGCTCGTCGGTGGCCGTGTCCCAGTTGCGGGCCAGCGCGATCGGCGTCGCGGCCGCGATCGCCGCGTCGAGCTTCGCAGCCCGCTCCGGATCGGCGGCGACCGCGGCCAGCACCCTGGCGCGGATCTTCTCCCAGACCCGCGGAACCCCGAACATGATCTGTGGCCGCACCTGCGTCAGGTACTCGCCCAGCTGGTTGAGGTCCGGACAGCAGGAGATCTCATACCCGTTCAGGACCATGCCGTAGTGGCTGACCGCGCGTTCGGCGATGTGCGCCATCGGCAGGTAGGACACCACCCGCTTGCCGGACACCTCGCCAGGGATCACCTCGCGCAGTGCGGCCACCTGCGCGCACACGTTGGCATGGGTGAGCACCACTCCCTTGGGTGCACCGGTGGTCCCCGAGGTGTAGATCACCGTCGCGGCGGCGTCCGGGGAGATGCCGGCCGCGGCGCCGGCCAGGTCCAGCGGTGTCGACTCCAGCAGCGAAGCCCACGGCGTGACACCGTCCGCGCTGCCGCGCACCAGGACGAAACGCATGCCCTTCGGTAACTGGTCACCCACCGCCTGGAAGCGGCCGAGGAACTCGCGATCCTCCACGATCGCTGCCGTGGCCTCGGCATGACCGGCCAGGTAGGCGACCTGTTCCGGCGGCGAGGAGTTGTAGATCGACACCGGGGTTGCCCCGCAGAACATCACCGCCAGATCGGCCACGTGGAACTCGGCGATGTTGCGCATCATCAGCAGGACACGCTGGCCCGGCTGAACACCCAGCGCACGCAGGCCCGCGGCCGCCAGAGCGACCTGCCCGCCGAGCTCACCCGTCGTCCAGGACCGCCAGCCGCCGTCCAGCTCGCGCCAGCGCACAGCGGTCTGCTCCCCACGGGCGTCCATCGCCGAGACAAACTCGTGCGCAATGGTCGAAGTTCCCGTTCGGATGGCGGTATCCGTCATCGAAAGACCTCCACCAAGCCCGCGCCGCTACTGCGCTCCGGATCCTGCGATCTCAGCTATTAGACCCCGCCACGCAACCCCCGGTGGTGCGGATCGTGACGAAGCCGAAACTGACGCCGTTGAACACGATCGCCATGGGTACAAAGCTGACGTCCGGGCGGGCGGGTGGCGTTGGCATGGTCAGGCATCGCTTCTCTGTGTGCATCGCTCGGGCTTGAGGTGGGGCTTCGACGGTCGGCTATCCGAGGAGTTCATCGGCGCGGTTGAGCAGCGCGCGGCGCTCGGGCTCGGAGTGGGCGACGGCGGCGGCCTGGCGGAACAGGTCGGCGGCTCTGTTGGGGTCGCCGTGGCGGGCGGTGAGGTCGGCCTCCGCGGCGACAGCGAGCGGGTAGCCGTCCAGCGCGCCGTTGGCGCGGGCGTCCGCGAGCAGTGCCAGCCCGGCCGCCGGCCCGTACGCGTAGCCGTGTGCCACGGCGCGGTTGAGCTCGATCACCGGTGAGGGTTGACCCTTGGCGAGCTGGTCGTATGACGTGGCGATCGCCGGCCAGTCGGTGGTGTCGGCGGAGCTGGCGGTGGCGTGGCTGGCGGCGATCCTCGCCTGTAGCGCGTACCGGCCGTCCTCTCGGGTCCTGGCCAGAACCTCGAGACCCTCGGTGATCGCAGCGTGGTCCCAGCGGCTCCGGTCCTGCTTGTCGAGGGTCAGCAGGTTGCCGTCGGGGTCGCGGCGGGCGTCGCGGCGCGAGTGCTGGAATAGGAACAGGGCAAGCAGCGCTGAGACCTCGGGCTGATCCGGCATGAGCTGCTCGAGAAGCCGCACCAGGCGGATCGCCTCGTCGGCGAACATGGGCTCGCCGTCGGTGTTGTAGCCGTGGGTGAACAGCAGGTACAGCACGGCCAGGACGCCGGGCAGCCGCTCCGTGAGCGCTGGGCCGCTGGGCACCCGGTACGGGATGCCTGCGTTGGCGATCTTCGTCTTGGCCCTGGTCAGGCGCCGGGTCATGGTCGACTCGCTGACCAGGAAGGCCCGCGCGACGTCGGCGGTCGGCACCCCGACGACCGTGCGCAGCGTCAGCGCCACCCGCGCCTTGAGCGGCAGCGCGGGGTGGCAGCAGGTGAAGATGAGCCGCAGCCGGTCGTCCACGACCTCCTCCTCTGCTGACTGTGCTGTCGTGGGGCTCGGATCGGCAAGCGCGAGCACCGCCAGCTCCCGCAACTTGTGGCGCTCGACGCGCCCGCGGCGCAGCACATCGATCGCGCGGTTGCGGGCCACCGTCATGAGCCAGCCGCCCGGGTTTGCCGGCACACCGTCCTTTGGCCACCGCTGCAGGGCCAGCGTCAGCGCCTCCTGGGCACAGTCCTCGGCCAGCGTCCAGTCGCCGGTCACGCGGATCAGAACGGCGACGATCCGGGCGTAGGAATCGGCGCCCGCGGCCGCAACGGCCTCGGCCGCCGCAGCCGGAGCCGGATCAGTCACCCGGTCGGTCGTCCGGGTCGGCGAACGGGCGCAGCTCCAGCCGTCCGCCACGGGCCATCGGGTGCGCGCGAGCGACCTCGATCGCCTCGTCCAGGTCGGCGCACTCCAGCAGGTCGTAGCCCACGATCACCTCCTTGGTCTCGGCGAACGGACCATCGCAGACCAGCAGTTCGCCGTTGCGGACCCGGACCGTCGTGGCCGCCGACGTCGGCGCCAACACGTCGCCATCCAGGCGTCGCCCGCGGGCGTCATTCTCCGACACCCACAGGTCGATGTCTGGCTCGTCGGCCTTGTCCGTGTCGGGCTCGGTGTCGGTGCAGACGAACATCATGTACTTCATCCTGCGCTCCTCGATGTCGTGATCTCATCAGGATGACGAACGGGCGGCACGGTTCCGGACACATGCCTACCCCCAACGAGTCCAGACCTCCACCGGCGGGGCGCCCACCCAGACCCAGCTACTGGAGTCCCTGGCCCGCCGACCGGCGGTTTGACCGCGTCGGCCCGGTAGCCGCCGGTTTCGGTTGCCATGATTGACATGTTGTCTGGGAGATCGAGGAGGTCGGCTTGTCGACGGTCAGCGCATTGGGATACGCGCTGTTGTGCCTGCTGGATCGCGGCCCGAGTACCGGCTACGACCTTGCGCGGCGGCTACGCCGGCCCATCGGCTACTACTGGACGGCCCGACACACCCAGATCTACCCGGAGCTCGCCCGCCTGGCGGCCGCCGGGCTGGTGACCTACCAGGCCGGTTCCGGCCCGGGGCCAAGGCAGAAAAAGACCTACACCAACACCGCGGCCGGCCGCGACGCGCTCGCCGAGTGGCTGGTCACGCCGGCGGCGCCGCGAGCGCCCAAGGACGAACTACTGCTCAAGACGTACGCGGTCGCCGCCGCCGACTCGAGCCGGATGGCCCGCCTCTACCTGGCAGCCGCCGCCGAGCACGCTCAACGGCTGGCCGAGTACCGCAGCCAGCTGACCGATCTGACCGACGCCGGCGCGACCGGTCCCGGACATCCCGGGTTCGGCAACTACGCCACCTTGCGGTACGGAATAGCCATCGAGCAGCAGCGGGAGGCGTGGTGTCGCTGGATGGCGTCGACCCTGGCTGACCACCCGAGCTGACGGGCCGTGCAGCCGCAACCGCACGAAAAAGCGTCCGCGCTCGGTCAGGTGAACGAGGCCGTCGGCTTGCGGACCTGGGAGTCTATGCCAATAATGGCATACTCACCGGAGAGGATCCGCTCATGCGTCGGTCGATCTTGGTTCCGGTCCTGGCAGCGCTGGCCCTGGCAGCGTCAACGCCGGCGGGCGCAGCCGCGTATGCGGCTGACGGCTCAGCCGCGAATGCGGTCGGCGGCCCAGCCGCGGCCGACACGTCGGACCCGGTTCGAGCCGACGACGGCGCCCACGTGGTCGCCACCACGGTCGTGGACGCGCGGACGCTGGACCTCACCATCGAGTCACCCGCGCTGGGACGTACCGGGATGGTCCGGCTCCTTCTCCCACCCGACTGGGCCCAACAGCCCCACCGGCACTGGCCGGTGCTCTATCTCCTGCACGGCTGTTGCGACACCTACGACAGCTGGACACGCTCGACCGACGTCCAGTCGCTGACCAGCCAGACCAACGTGCTCGTCGTGATGCCCGAAGCGGGTCCGGTGGGCTTCTATTCGAACTGGTGGAACTACGGTGCCGGTGGCCCGCCGGCGTGGGAGACGTTCCACCTCACCGAGATACGCCAGATCCTGGAACGCGGCTACCGCGCCGGCGCCCTCCGGGCCATTGCAGGCCTGTCCATGGGCGGCCTCGGGGCCATGTCGTACGCCGCGCGCAACCCGGGCATGTTCCGCTCCGCCGCCTCCTACAGCGGCATTCTGAACACGACCTATACCCCTTTCGTGATCATGGGATTGGTGGGGAGCTTCGGCGCCGACCCGCTCGCACTGTGGGGTGATCCGGTGCAGCAGGCAGCGATCTGGGCCGCCCATAACCCGTACGACCTCGCTTCGAAGCTGCGCGGCATCCCGCTGTACCAGTCCTGCGGCGACGGGAGTCCAGGGCCACTCGACCCGCCAGGTACCCCTGCCGACGGTATCGAGCAGTGGATCTATCCCCAGAACGTGGCCTTCGCCGCTCGGGCCGCAACGCTCCACTTGCGCCTGACCACCGACTTCTACGGCGCGGGCACGCACAGCTGGCCGTACTGGGAGCGCGCATTGCACCGTTCGTTCACGATGCTCATGTCCTCGATCGGCGCCGAGCAGAGTCGTCCGACGACGGTTGCGGCGCGCGCCGCCTAGCTTCGGCTCCGGCATCGCAACGAGGGTGACCTCCGCATACACCTATCCGTTCCTTGCATTACATTTGGAGGAAAGCGGAGGCGCTACAATTCTGAGCATGATCCCCGAGGTTGTCTTCTACACTCGCCCGCGCTGTCCGTATAGCTTCCGGCTGCGTCGTGCGCTGCGCCGACGGGGGCTTCCGTTCCGGGAGGTCAACATCTGGCAAGATGCCGCCGCGGCTGCTGCGGTCCGCGGCGTTGCCGATGGCAACGAGACCGTACCGACGATCCATGTCAGCGGTCGCTGGCTGGTCAACCCGACGGCCGAGGAGGTATGCACAGCAGCCGGGTACCAACCGCCGGAGCGACCGCGTGGCAGGGGTCTGCGGGCGCGGCTCCGCGGCCGAACGTAACAACCCCCGGAATCGAGAGTCTCACGCGGACCACTCCTCGAGGAGCCGGCCGGCGTCGTCGAGCTCGAGGTCGTCGATGAGGTGCCACACGATGTTGACGTAGGCCCGGCAGGCGTGCTCGACCTCGTGCGCGTCGAGGGCGACGGCGAGGCTTTCCTCGAGCATCGCCCGTCCCTGCGGTTGCCCGTCGTCCCAGGAGGCGTAGCCGACGTTGTTCAGCGCGTGCGACAGCAGGCCGGCGTCACCGATGTCTCGCGCCATGGCCACCGCCCGCTGCCCGACGGCGATGCTCTCGGCACGACGGCCAGCCAGCGCGTGCAGCTGTGACCGGTTGCTGAGGGCCAGCCCCAGGGCCTGCCGGTCGCCGGCCTGTTCCAGGACCTCGATCGCCTCGGCACCGCTGGCCTCGGCCTCGGGACGGGCACCCGCCCACCAGGACATCCGGGACAGCCACCGCAGGCTCGTACCGAGCGCCAGCGGGTCGCCGAGCCCGCGGCGAAGCTGGACGGCATCCTGCTGCGCCCGCACGGCCAGATCGGCCAGACCGACGGTGTAGCACTCGATGGCGTACCCCTCCAGGAGCTCCACCTGCTCGCCCGGCGGGAACGGCGCGCGGTGGCCGAGCACCAGGCGGTAGTGCGCGACGGCCTCGCGGTGCGATCCCGCTGCCACCGCTTCCCGCGCGGCCGCTGGTCCATACCGGATGACGACGTCGTCGTCACCGGCCTCGACGGCATGGTGCACGATTCGCGACAGGTCGACACCGTGTCGATTGACACCGGGCCTATTGACACCGGACCGATCGACCCCGGGCCGATTGACCCCGGGCCGATCCAGCAGGGCGGCCAGCACTGCCTGGTTGCACGCCACCCGCCGGACGGCCGGCATCGAGTCCACCACGGCCCGCCGCATGAGCTCGTGCCGGAACGCTATCCGGTTCGGGGAGACGGTCAGCACGCCGCGCTGCTCCGCGGCCCCGAGCGACCCGAGACCGCCGGGCACGACCGCCTCGACCAGCCATCGCTCAACGGCCGACGGAACGACCGCGAGCTGCTCGAGGGCGTGCCGGGTCGGCCTGTCGAGATCTCGGAGCCTCGCTCGCACCGCCTCGGCGATGGTGGGCGGCACGCCCGCGATATCGCCCGACGCGAGAACCTCCGCGACGAAGAACGGGTTGCCCGAGGTCACGGCGAACACCTGATCCGTGTCCAGCCCGGTGTGCGCACCGAGCTGGCGTACCGCCTGCGCCGACAGGCGGGCCAGCCGCAGCCGCCGCAGCCGTGACGCACCCGAGGCAAGTCCGAGCAGCTGCTGCAGGGGGTTGTCCAGGGTCAGCTCCTCGTCGCGATAGGTCAGCACGAGCACGACGGGCATGGTGGAGATCCGGCGGGCGAGGAACCTCAGGACGTCCAGGGTCGCCTCGTCGGCCCAGTGCACGTCCTCCACGACGAGCACGGTCGGATGCTGCGGCCAGTCCAGCTCGGCCCGAAAGGCGTCGATCACCCGGCTGCGGTCGCCGGACTCCAGCGCGTGGGTCAGCGTCGTTCCGACGCTGCCCGTCAGGTCTCGCAGCGGCCCCAGCACCCGCGGCGTGGCGAGGTCGTCGCAGTAGCCGACCAGCAGCCGGCCCTCGGCCGGCAGCACCGAACGCACGGCGTCCACCAGGCTCGACTTGCCGATGCCCGCTTCGCCGACGATGAGGACGATCGAGCCGTCGCCGCCCTTCGCCTCCCTGGCGGCGGCAGCAAACTCCGCGAGCTCACGCTCGCGTTCGAGAATCGGCCGACCCATTGATCGCGATTCTGTCACGCGCCACGGCTCGGTGGACCTGCCAGCCGATGTCGGTAGCGCCGGGTCGAAACCTCGGTAGTCACGACGGATGCCACGCGCCATGCGGGCGCCGTATCAATGGCGCCGTACTACTGGCGCCGTACTACTGGGGCGGACCGAGTGACGGAGGAGGACCTGATGGCAGTCGACCAAGATCGGCTCGCGCAGTTCCTGCACAGGTTCGTCGGTGATCTCGGCGCCACGATGGCGGCCGGCAGCATCGTGGTCGGCGACCGGCTGGGCCTCTACCGGGCGCTCGCCGACCGGCCGCTGCGGCCGCAGGAGCTGGCCGCGCGCACCGGCACGGCCCCGCGATACGTCGAGGAGTGGTTGCGGGGCCAGGCCGCCGGCGGCTACGTGGAGTACGACGCCGCGACCGAGCAGTACTCACTGACCGAGGAGCAGGCGTTCGCACTGACGGACCCGGACGGACCCGTGTTCGCACCCGGCGCGTTCCAGCTCGCCCTCGGCGCGCTGAAGGCGGAGCCGGAGATCACCAAGGCGTTCCGCTCCGGAGAGGGCCTCGGCTGGCACCAGCACGACGAGGACGTGTTCGCCGGCTGCGAGCGCTTCTGCCGGGCCGGCTACAGCGCCAACCTCGTCAGCGGCTGGCTGCCAGCGCTCGACGGAGTGCAGGGGAGGCTGCGCAGCGGAATCCGCGTCGCCGACGTCGGATGCGGGCACGGTGCGTCCACCTTTGTCATGGCGGAGGCCTTTCCGCAGTCGACGTTCACCGGCTCGGACTACCACGGCGACTCCGTCGAGGCGGCCCGCAAGCGCGCCGAGGACCAGGGGCTCGATGGCCGCGTCCGGTTCGAGGCGGCCAGCGCGCAGACCTTCGACGGCGGTCCGTACAACCTGGTCACCACCTTCGACTGCCTGCACGACATGGGGGATCCGCTCGGAGCCGCCAGGCACGTCCGCCAGCAGCTCGCGGAGGACGGCACCTGGATGATCGTGGAACCGGCCGCGGGCTCCTCGGTGAGCGAGAACATCAGCCCGGTAGGCCGGGTCTATTACTCGTTCTCGGCGTTCCTGTGCGTCCCCAATGCCCTCTCCCAGGACGGCGGGTACTCCCTCGGTGCCCAGGCCGGCGAGGAACCGGTGCGACGGCTGGCGACCGACGCCGGGTTCAGCCGATTCCGCCGGGTGGCGCAAACCCCGTTCAACATCGTGTACGAGGCGAGGCCCTGATGCGTTCCCACCGCCATCGCCATGATGTCGTCGTTGTCGGCGCTCGAGCTGCCGGCGCGGCTGCCGCACTACTGCTGGGCAGGTTCGGGTATGACGTGGTGCTGGTCGATCGGGCGGTCTTTCCGGCCGATACCGTGTCCACGCATCAGATCGCCCGCACCGGAATGGTCCAGCTGCACCGATGGGGGCTGTTGCAACGCGTATTGGACAGCGGCGCGCCGGCTATTCGTCAGATCAGCTTTACTGCCGCCGGCGAGTCGGTCAACCGGCCGGTGAAGCACAAGGCCGGGTTGGACTTCCTGCTTGCGCCTCGCCGTTACGTTCTGGACACCATTCTGGCGCAGGCCGCTGCCCGGGCGGGCGTCGATATGCGGTTTGGCGTCACGGTGAGCAGGGTCCGCCTCGATGACACGGTCGTTTCAAGATCGAAAGGTGTGGTGAGGCTGGCCCTCTGGGCGGCCTGGGGCGCTTGGGCTGAGCGCTGACAATACAGGTGTGGTGATCTTCGGCGTGTCG
>Ga0210378_10000205_pt1 | contig 28867 bp, 25 predicted proteins | sample PLM1_60_b1redo_FD_155465 | JGI IMG/M metagenome (GOLD analysis project Ga0210378, IMG submission 155465) | Groundwater sediment microbial communities from an aquifer in East River, Colorado, USA - PLM1_60_b1 redo | ecosystem: Environmental > Terrestrial > Soil > Riparian zone | place: USA: East... | reverse complement strand
CCGTCCGGCGGCGCCGTCGCGGGTAGCACCTCGGATCCGTGCCGGTTCGGCGGCTGTGAGATAGCCCGGTGCTGACCCGCAGGTGGGCCACCACCGGTCGGAGCAAGATAGCCCGGTGCCGACCGCTTCGCGGTCGGTACCGGTCAGGCCGCGGGCAGGACCTCGAACGCCGGGTGTTTGGCTGCGATGGCGCGGATCTGCTCGTCGCTGGAGTCCGGCCCGACGCCGTCGAAGAACGCCCCGACTTCCACCTTCCATCGCTTCAGGTACGCCCGCAGCACCGGCACCTTCTCCTCGTCGGTGAGCTCTCGACCCCGAAACGCCTCGGCGCGCTGGCCCACCCGCAGTTCGCCGGTGCCGGCGACCCGCAGGTTGCGCACCCACTGGCCTTCGCCGCGCGCCGACACGAGGTAGCGGTGCCCGTCATGGTCGAGCAGGTTCACCGGCGTCGTTCGCCACTCGCCGCTGGTACGGCCCTTCACTGCCAGCACGCGCGAGCCGAGGATGCTCACGCCGTGCCGGGTCAGGAACGCGACGGCCCGGTTGAAGACGTTGCGGGTGAACCAGCCGGGGGCGCGGTAGTGAGCGGTCATGGCGACAGTCTGGCCCAACCAACCACCCGTCAGCTATCGCCGTCGGCCGGCCAGTCGTCGTCGGGCGTTCCAGCGCCGCGCGGGCTGGTGCTGAGCAGCAGGGTGTCCGGCACCCCGGGCAGCACGCTGGCGACGTAGTCCCTGGTGGCGGCCGTGGTGCCGATGTCCCGGCCGGCGGCCTCGGACAGGAACCAGCGGTGTTCCAGGATCTCGTGGAAGATCTCCGCCGGGTCGAGCCGGTCGCGGAGCCCGGCCGGGATGGCGGCCAGCACCGGGTCGTAGACCTCGACCAGCCACCGGTTGGCGGCGACCGCTTCCGGGACGGGCCGGCGGGTGGTCTGCTCCAGGTAGCCGCGATAGCTGGCGATGTCGTTGAGCAGCCGGCGGGCCTGGTTCTCCTCGACGTCCAGCCCGGTGCGGGCGAACAGCAGCCTGCGGTGGTGGCCGGGTTCCGCGACCCTGGTGTGCAGCCGCAACCGGCTGCCCTCGCCGGCGTCGACGAGTTCGACCTCGTCGACGTCGAAGCCGAGGTCGTTCAGCCGCTGCACCCGCTGGGCGATGCGGTAGCGCTGCTCGGCGGGCAGCAGGATCTCCTCATGGGTGAGCTCGGTCCACAGCGCGTCGTAGCGGCGGGCCAACTCGTCGGCGACCTCGACTGGGTCGACGTCGGCCGGCAGCAGACCGCCGGCCTGCAGGTCGAACAGCTCTCCGGCGACGCGCTCGCGGGCCAGCGCGATGTCGTAGCCGCGCTGGCCGTCGGTGAGCGCCGGATGGGTCTCGGCGGTCTCCGCGTCGACCAGGTAGGCGGCGAAGGCGCCGGCGTCGAGCCGGAACAGCGTGTTGGACAGCGAGCAGTCGCCCCACATGAAGCCGGCCAGGTGCAGCCGGACCAGCAGCTCCACCTGCGCGTCCAGCAGCCGGTCGGCCGGCCGGCGGCCACGCGGGTTGGCGAACAGCGCCCGGTAGGAGCTGGAGTGGTCCAGGAACCGGGTCACCAGCACCGCGTCGAGGTCCTCCGGGCGGTCCACCACGATGCCGAGCACCTCGACGGCCGGGATGCCGAGCTGCTCGAGCCGGCGCAGCAACTGGTACTCCCGCCGGGCCAGCCAGGCGCTCAGCTCCTTGAGCGCGAAGACCTCGCCGGCCTCGGCGACGAACCGGACGACGTGCCGGGACAGCCCGCGCTGCCGGATCTCCACGAGTCGGTCGTCCTGCCACTCGTCCAACGGCTCCCGCCACGGCAGGGTGAGCAGACCCGCGGCGGCGTCGGCGGGCGGGCTGAACACGAAGCGCACGTCCACGCACCTCCGGCTGCGGACCGGCCGGGCCGAGCGACGGGGTCTCCCGTCGGATCCGGCCCGGCCGGTGGCAGTGTCAACAGTCGTGGCAACGTTGCCACGGCCGGCCGTCCTGGTGTGCCCCGGACGGGCCGCCGCCCGTCGCGGGCGGGCGGGTCAGTCGGCGAGCCGCTCGCCGGTCTCGGGATGGAAGACGTGCGTCTCCTTCGTGTGCACGACGAGGTTGATCGTCTGGCCGATCTCGGGTTCCCGTCCGGCGCTGATGCGGACGACCAGTTGTCGTACGTCCTGCCCGAGCGGGCTGGTGCCGTAGACGTAGGCGTCGGCGCCGAGCTCCTCGACCAGGTCGACGTGCAGCGGGAAGCCCTTGCCGTCCGGGCTGACGTCGAACCCTTCCGGGCGCACACCCAGGGTGACCTCGCTCAGGTTCGCCCGGCTCGCCTCGTCGAGCACCGAGCGGGAGAGCGGGACGTGGAGGTCGCCGATCTTGGCGCCGCCCTCGGTCAGTGGGACGGTCATCAGGTTCATCGCCGGCGACCCGATGAAGCCGGCCACGAAGGCGTTGCCGGGCCGGTCGTACAGCGCCCGCGGGGTGTCGCACTGCTGTAGCAGGCCGTCCTTGAGCACCGCCACCCGGTGACCCATCGTCATCGCCTCGACCTGGTCGTGGGTGACATAGAGCGTGGTGGTACCCAGCCGGGTCTGCAGCGCGGCGATGTTGGCCCGGGTCTCCACCCGCAGCTTGGCGTCCAGGTTGGACAGCGGCTCGTCCATCAGGAAGACCGCGGGGGAGCGGACGATCGCCCGGCCCATCGCGACCCGCTGCCGCTGCCCGCCGGACAGCGCCTTGGGCTTGCGGTCCAGGTACTTCTCCAGGTCCAGCAGCTTCGCCGCGGTGCGGACCTGCTCCTCCCGCTGGGCCTTGGGCACCCCCTTCAACTTCAGGGCGAAGCCCATGTTGTCGGCCACCGTCATGTGCGGGTAGAGCGCGTAGTTCTGGAACACCATGGCGATGTCCCGGTCCTTCGGCGGCTTATTCGACACGTCCTTGCCGGAGATCCGGACCTCGCCCTCGCTCACGTCCTCCAGCCCGGCCAGCATCCGCAGGGCGGTCGACTTCCCACATCCCGACGGCCCGACCAGCACCAGGAACTCGCCGTCCGCGATCTCCAGGTTCAGCCGGTTCACCGCGGTGACCGGCGGGTTCCCCGGGTAGATCCGGGACGCATCCACATACGACACCTCGGCCATGGGCCGTTCCTCTCTCCATCCCGGGCCGCCCGGCGGTCCGCCCGGAGACCGCATGTTGCTGTGCGACATAGAAGACCACAGCAACGGACCGCTGACCAGCGGAGCATGACAACGCTACCGGAAGCCCGGCGGTTCGCCAGGGGACACCCCTAGCCCACCCCTAGCCCTGGGTGACCCAGACGAACCCCCACGCCGGCAGTTGCAGCCGGCCGTCGGCCAGGTGCAGACCGCCCGCGCCGACCGTGTTGGAATGGACCGCCACCGGGGCCCGGATGCCCGCATCGGACAGCAGCCAGGCCCCGACCGACTCCGGGTCGTCGCTGAAGCTGGCCACCGCCAGGAACGGTCCGCTGCGCTGGTGCCGCCGCCGGTAGGCCAGCACGTGCGGGTTGTCGGTGTGCAGGACGGCCGTCTCGCCGCCGGCCCGGAGGGCCAGCTGCGACCGCCGGGCTTCGGCGAGCGCGCGGACCGCCCCGAACACGCGGCCCTGCAGCGAGCCGGGGTCCGCGCGCCGGGACGCCGCCGCCCAGTCCATCCTGGGCCGGTGCATCCACCGGTTGTCGCCGGCGTGCGCCGGGTCGTCCGCCCAGCGCGGGTCGTTGCCTAGCGCGACCTCGTCACCCATCCAGACCAGCGGGATGCCGCCGAAGGAGAACACCACCGAGTACAGCAGCTCCAGCCGCCGTATCGCGTTCTCCAGCTGCAGGGCGTCGCCGCCGGCCAGGGCGGCCTCGATGCCGCACAGCGCCGCCGTCATGCCGGAGATGCGGGCGTCCCCGGTGGCCGGGTTGTCCTGGAACAGCGCGCCACGGGCGAACGAGCCCGGGTGGCGGCCGGCGTAGAAGTCGTTCAGGAACCGCCGGTGCGTCCATCCGTGCCAGCCGACGGACGCCGCGTCCACATCCGACACCGCCCAGCCGATGTCGTCGTGGCAGCGCAGGTAGGTGACCCAGCCGGTGCTCGGCGGGACCGGGCGCAGCCGCCCCATCGACCGGGCCAGCAAGGTGCTGTCCCGGGCCGCCAGCGCCGACCACAGCATGACCATGAGCTGGTTGTTGTAGGCCAGGTCGCATTCCGGCCGGTAGCGGTCGTGCCCGCCGAGATATTGCACCAGCATCTCCGGCGCGACGATCGCCTCGGCCTTGAAGACGAGCCCGGGTGCGGCCACCCGGGTGAGCGCGCGGAACGCCTGGGCCAACAGGTGGGCCTCCGGCTGGTTCTGGCAGTTGGTGCCCATGCGCTTCCACAGGAACGGCACCGCGTCCAGCCGGAGCACGTCGACCCCGCGGTTGGCCAGGTCGAGCATCGTCGCGAGCATCGCCCGGAACACGTTCGGGTTGGCGTAGTTCAGGTCCCACTGGAACTCGTGGAAGGTGGTCCACACCCACCCGCCCAGCTCGGACGAGAAGGTGAAGCTGCCCGGCGCCATGTCCGGGAAGATCTCGGGCAGCGTCCGCTCGTACGCGTCGGGCAGCGAGCGGTCCGGGAACACCAGGTAGTAGTCCCGGTACACCGGGTCGCCGGCGGCCGCCCGCCTCGCCCAGTCGTGCTCCCGGGCGGTGTGGTTGAGGACCAGGTCGATGCACAGCGACATGCCCCTGCTGTGCAGGTCCTCGGCCAGCACCTGCAGGTCCGCCATGGTGCCGAGGCGCGGGTCGACGGCCCCGTAGTCCGCCACGGCGTAGCCGCCGTCGCTCTCGCCGGCCCGCGGGGCCAGCAGCGGCATGATGTGCAGGTACGTCACGCCTAGTTCGGCGAGGTAGTCCAGCCGGTCCCGGACCCCGCCGAGCGAATCGGCGAACCGGTCGGCGTAGCAGGCGTAGCCGATCATCCTGGACCGCTGGAACCACCCCGGGTCGACCTCGCGGCGCCGGTCGAGGACGCGCAGCGGCCGGGGCCGGACGGCGGCGGCGTTCAGGACGACGTCGACAAGGTCCCCCAGCAGCGCCGCGACGTCCGTTCCATCGCCGTAGACGAGGTCGAGCGCCTCGTACGCGTCGAGGTACCCCTGCTCGAGCCGGGCCAGGAAGCCCTCGCCCTCCAGGTCGCCCAGCAGCCGGCCGGCCACCGGCCGGAGTCGGTCGACGACGTCGTTCAGGGCCGAGTCGGCGCGCCTGGGGCGGTCCGGCCGGAAGGTGGTGTCGACCATGGGACACTTCCTAGCCGACGTGCCGCGGGGCGGCAAAGAGGCGGGTGGGCGGTCGGCGGCAGGGTGCGGTGGGCCGGAGTGCGGCGGGTCCTGCCAGCACGGTCCACCGGACACCCCCTAGCCCAGCGCCAGTCACGGACGTCCCTGGACGGGCCCGGTGCTGCCACGAACCACCAGCCGGGTCGGCAGGACGATGTCGGTGGCGGCGGACCGCTCGCCGGCGAGCAGGCCCAGCAGAATGCGGGCGCCGAGCTCGCCCTGCCGGTAGACCGGCTGGGCGACCGTGGTGAGGTCGCCGGCCGGCGCCATCTCGTGGTCGTCGAAGCCGACCAGCGAGATGTGTCCGGGCACGTCCAACCCCGTCTTGCGCAGGGTCTGCAGCGCGCCGAGCGCCATTTCGTCGGACTCGGCAAACACGGCCGTGGGCAGCCGCGCCCTGGACAGCAGATGCTCCATCGCATGGATGCCGCCACGGACGCCCCAGGGCTCGGAGACGACCTGGTCCGGCTGCGCGTCGATCCCGGCCTCGCCCAGGGCGCGGCGGAAACCGGCCCGCCGCGCCAGCGTCGTCGCCCGGCCGACCTGGTCGTCCGGGTCGCCCGAGATCATGGCGATCTCCCGGTGGCCGAGGCGGACCAGGTGCCGCACCGCGGTGGCGGCGCCCATCTCGTCGTCGATGCCGACCCGGTGGAAGCCGTTGAACCGGCCGCCGACCATGGTCAGCGGCAGTCCCAGCGAGGTCAGCGCCTGCTGCTCGGCGTCGGTGAACGAGGACGCCACTCCCAGCACCGCGTCCACCCGGCGACGCAGCGGCAGCGTCTGGAAGAAATGGCTCCGGCTGGCCCGGTCGCCGATGTTGTAGAGGAGCAGGTCGTACCCGGCCACCCGGAGAACGCTTTCCGCTCCGCCGACGACCTCGGAGAAGTACCACCGGGTGGCGAACGGAACGATGACGCCGATCGCGTGGGTCCGGCCGGTCACCAGCCGGGACGCGGCGGGCGACGGGACGTAGGCGAGTTCGTGAGCGGCTTGCAGCACCCGGTCTCGGGTGTCGGCCGAGACGTTGCTCGCGCCGCGCAGCGAGCGCGAGACGGTCGAGGCCGACACGCCGGCCCGGCGGGCGACGTCCAGGATGCTGACCGAACGCCGTGCCACGATCGGCGTGGTCAACCGTGACCTCCCTGTGCTACCGGCGCTCGCCTACGAGCCCACCCGTGGGGGCCAGGGGTCGCACCGACGAAAACGTTGCCACGAAGTTGTGGTGCCGCACAGTTCGCCGTGCCAGTGTATGCCACACGGTCGTAACGATCAGGCCCGTTTTGTGCCGGTGTGGGCCTGCTCAGCCGAAGCAGGAGGCATGACATGCGGGCCGCTACGTTGGCCACCCCCGCCGCACCTGCGGCCGGACACGTTGACAGCGCATGCAGCGGCCCGCCGACCCCGCCCCGCGGTCCGCTGCGGCTGTGTCAGCTTGGTAACGCGGTCTTGACACCGATGTCGTCTGCCGATCAACTACGGGTGCGCCTGCGGGGAGCGATTGTCTCTCGCGCTGACGCGATGGTGCCCGCGGCGGCAGCGCGCAGGGAGGGCTGAGCGCCATGCCTTCAGTCGGCGACTCATTGCAGGCGGATGCTTCGGCGGCGGTAGTCTGTCCGGCCGGCAGCCTAGTCTTCAGCAACCGCTACGAGCGCGGCCAATCCGCCGCATCCCCGTAGACACACGACGAATCCCCCTGTAGAGAGACACGGATGAACAGGAGCCGCTATGTATAGGCGCAAAATAGTCCAGATGACCGCGGTGGCGGCGGCCGTGGTGCTGGCCGCTTCGGCGTGTCTGGGCAGCAGTGACGGCGGTGGTGGTGGCGGTGGTGGCGGGGGCGCGAAGGCCGGCGACAAGAAGGTCGAGATCGTCTTCGGCTTCGGCGGCTCGCAGTCAAAGGGCTTCCAGGCTGCGCTGAAATCGTTCGAGCAATCGTCCGGCATCAAGGTCAAGTTCACCGAGGCGTCACAGTCGTTCGACACGCTCATCCGGACCCGGGTCCAGGCCAACAACCTGCCGGACATTGCGCTGTTCCCGCAGCCGGGCATCCTGCACGACTTCATCAAGCAGGGCAAGATGGCCGACCTTTCCACCCAGCTCGACGTCAGCAAGCTCCAGACCGACGAGGTCCCCGGCGTGCTGGACGCTGGCAAGGACGGCGACAAGTACTACGGCGTGCCCATCTCGATGAACATCAAGAGCCTGGTGTTCTACCCGAAGAAGGCATGGCAGGCGGCCGGTTACCAGATCCCGAAGACGCAGTCGGAGCTGACCGACCTCACCAACAAGATCAAGTCCGACGGGAAGATCCCGTGGTGCTTCGGCATCGAGTCGAGCGCGGCGACCGGCTGGCCGGCCACCGACTGGATGGAGGAGTACGTCCTGCGGCTTGGCGGCCCGGAAACCTACGACAAGTGGGTCAAGCACGAGATCCCGTTCAACGACCCGAAGATCAAGCAGGCGGCGCAGGCGTTCGAGAACATGGTGCTCGCGGACGGCAACGTGCTGGGCGGTCGCAAGGGAGTCGCCAGCACCGCGTTCGCCACCTCGGCGAACGGGATGTTCGACAACCCGCCGAAGTGCTGGCTGCACCGGCAGGGCAACTTCATCACCCAGAAGGGCTTCTTCCCGGACAAGATCGTCGCCGACATCGACAACCAGGTCGGCGTCTTCTACTTCCCCGGCGAGACCGAGGCCGACCGTCCGGTGCTCGGCGGTGGCGACCTGGCCGCGGTCTTCACCGGCAAGGACGACGACACCAAGGCTGTCATGCAGTTCATGACCGGCAAGGACTTCCCTGGCTGGAGTGAGGACGCCGGCTTCCTGTCGCCGCGCAAGGACTTCCCGCTGGACAAGTACAAGTCCGTGCTGACCAAGCAGATCGTCCAGATCGGCACCAAGGCGACCGTCTTCCGGTTCGACGGCTCCGACCAGATGCCCGGCGCGGTCGGCTCGGGCAGCTTCTGGAAGGGCATGACCGCGTGGATCAGCGGCCAGAAGGACCTCGACACCGTGCTCAAGGACATCGAGGAGAGCTGGCCGAGCTGACGCCCTGAGGGAGGGTGCGCGGCCCGGCGCCACCGGCCGCGCACGCTCCCCCGGGCGGCGGTCCCGGTTCTCCACGGAACCAGAAAGGAGCGGGTCAGTGATCAAGTTCATCAACACCCTGCTGACCGTCGCCGGCGGCGTCAGCGTCGCCCTGGCGCTCTTCTGGCTGCTGAACCTGTTCTCCGAGCGGCTGCCGGGGCCGTGGGAGGGCCGCCTCAAGCCGTTCCTCTACCTGCTCCCGGCGGTCGCGGTGATCGGCGTCTTCCTCATCTACCCCGCGCTGCGGACGATCCAGTACAGCTTCGCCGACGCCACGAGCAGCAAGTACGTGGGGTTCAAGAACTACACAGCGCTGCTCAAGCAGCACGACTTCCAGATCACCCTCGTGAACACGCTGCTGTGGATCGCGATCGCCCCGGCGCTCGTCGTCGCGCTCGGGCTGGGGGTCGCGGTGCTCGCCGACCGGCTCGGGGCACGCGGCGAGAAGACGGCCAAGTCGATCATCTTCCTGCCGATGGCGATCAGCGGCGTCGCGGCCGCGGCGATCTGGCGGTTCATGTACGAGGTGCGGCCCGAGGGCGAGACCCAGATCGGCCTGCAGAACGCCGTCTGGACCGCCCTCGGGGGCAAGCCGGTGGCGTGGCTGCAGGTGGACACCGTCAAGCTCAACACCTTCCTGCTCATGATCATTCTCATCTGGGGCCAGGTCGGCTTCTCGATGGTGCTGCTCTCCGCGGCGATCAAGAGCGTGCCGGAGGACACCCTCGAGGCGGCCCGGATCGACGGGGCGAGCGAGCGGCAGACCTTCTTCCGGGTGGTCGTGCCGCAGATCTGGGGGACCGTCGTCACCGTCTTCATCACCGTCGTCATCACCGTGATGAAGATCTTCGACATCGTTTACGTCATGACCGGGGGGAACTTCAACACGAACGTGATCGCGGTGCGCTTCATCAACGAATTGATCACCAACGGCAACGCCGGCCGGGCGGCGGCCATCGTCGTCATGCTGATGATCGCCGTCGTTCCGATCATGATCTACCAGGTGCGGCACTTCCGGGCCGAGGAGGCAATGCGATGACGAGCACCGTCACGCCGGTCGCGGTTCCGGAGAAGGCCGCCCGGAGGGCCTTCCTGCGCCGTGGGCCGGTCTCGCCCATCCGGCGGGCGGGATGGTTCGTCCGCGGCGCCCTCCTGATCATCTGCTTCCTCTGGCTGGTGCCGTCCCTCGGCCTGCTGGTGACGTCCTTCCGGAAGCCGGAAGCCGCGCTCACCTCCGGCTGGTGGACGGTCATCACCGACCCGTTCCGTGACTGGACGTTCAGCAACTACTCGCAGATCTGGCAGCAGGGCGCCGGGAACGCGTTCCTGAACAGCCTCGCGGTCAGTCTGCCGGCGACGATCATCCCGATCCTGTTCGCGGCGTTCGCCGCCTACGCATTCACCTTCATGGAGTTCCCGGGCCGGGACATCCTGTTCGTGGTGATCGTCGGGCTGCTGGTCGTCCCGCTGCAGGTGGCCCTGGTCCCACTGCTGAAGATCTACTCCAGTGTGGGACTGCAGGGCCAGTTCGCCTCCGTATGGCTAGCCCACACGGGATTCGGCATGCCGCTGGCCATCTTCATCCTGCGCGGGTACATGGCGACGCTGCCCCGTGGCGTCATCGAGTCGGCGAAGATCGACGGAGCCAGCCACTTCCAGACCTTCTGGCGGCTGATCGTCCCGATGTCGGTGCCCGCGCTGGCCTCGTTCGCCATCTTCCAGTTCCTCTGGACCTGGAACGACCTGCTGGTCGCGCTGATCTTCCTGGGACCAGGGGAGAAGCAGGTGCTCAGCGTGATGGTCGCCGGGCTGGTCGGCGCCCAGCAGCAGGGGTGGCAACTGCTGACCGCCGGCGCGTTCGTCAGCATGGTGGTCCCGCTGCTGGTCTTCATATCGCTGCAGCGGTACTTCATCCGCGGCCTGACCGCCGGCTCCGTCAAGGGCTGAGCCCGGCCAGGAACCCTGCCGACCGGCGCGGAGAGGAACCAAGGGCTGACGTCGTCGAACCTGCCAGAGATCGCCGAGGTCACGGTCGATCCCACGCGAGCCGTGGTGTACGAGCACGGCTGGCAGTCATGGAGCCCGTCGACCGGCTATCGGCTGGGTCGGCGACCATTCAGGCCGTGGTCGGAAGACCAGCGGGTGATGAACTACCGGCCGGACCGGCGCGCTCCGGCGGACGCCTACCAGGGCGAGGGACTGCTGGCCATCGACCCGAACGACGGTGCGGACGTCCACGTGTTCGGTGCCGAAGCGCCCGACCGGATCGCCTCGGTGCGCGCCGACGTGCGCGGCCGTCGCGTCGTGGTTTCCGCCGACGGCGACCTGCGCCACGACGTCTTCCCGGGCTCCGGCGGGCTGGCGGCGGCCCTGGCCCGGTGGGCGGAACGCTTCGCCGGCGACAGCGGAGTCGGCGAGCTGCCGCCTGCACCCACGATCTGGTCCTCCTGGTACCACTACTTCCACCAAATCACCCAGGCCGAGGTCGAGGACAACGTCGCGGCGATGGACGAGCTCGGGCTGGACATCGACGTCGTGCAGATCGACGACGGCTACCAGGCCGAGATCGGCGACTGGCTGCGCTGGTCGGGCCGGTTCGAGTCGCTGCCCGACACGGTGGCCCGGATCCGGGACCGGGGCCGCCGGGCCGGGATCTGGGTTGCACCGTTCCTCGTCGCCCCCGGCTCCGAACTGGCCCGGCAGCACCCGGACTGGCTGGTTGGCGGGGCCGATGCCGGCGTCAACTGGGGACAGCGGCTCGGTGCGCTGGATGTCACGAACGCCGGCGCGGAGGCGTACCTGCGGCAGGTCTTCGCATCCTTCCGCGACATGGGCATCGACTTCTACAAGATCGACTTTGTCTACGCCGGCGCGCTGCCCGGCCGGCGCGCGGATCCGGCGGTCGACGGAGTGGAGGCGTACCGGAGCGGGCTTCGGGTGATCCGCGACACCATCGGCGTGGACGCCTACCTGCTCGGCTGCGGCGCGCCGATCCTGCCGAGCGTCGGGCTGGTCGACGCGATGCGGGTCAGCCCGGACACCGCGCCGCACTACGAGCCGGCAGACGGCGACATGTCCCGACCGTCGCAGCGCACCGCGGCGCTGACCGGTCGGGGCAGAGCCTGGCAGCACGGCCGGTTCTGGGTGAACGACGCGGACTGCCTGCTCGCCCGTCCCGGCGTGGAGCGCCGGGCGGAATGGGCCCGACACGTCGAGGCCTTCGGCGGCCTCCGCGGCAGCAGCGACCGGCTCCGGGACTTGGATGCCTGGGGACTGGAGACGACGAGGCGCCTGATCGTCCGCGTGCCGGCGACGCCGTTCCAGGCCGCTGGAACCGCCACACTGGGAGGCTGAGCGTAGCGACCACTTAGGGGGTGTCCCGTGGACGTCATCGTCTCGGGACCGGAGCGCCCGCCCCGGCGACGGGGAAGGCCCGCCCTCCCGGCCGCGCGGAGCGGCCTGCTCGGTGACAGCGCAACCCGGCCGGGCCGGGTCCGGCGCGAGGTCACCGTGGTCGTGGTCGCGCTGGCGGCAGTGGCTGCCGTGGTGGCCCTGCGGACGTCGGCAGCACGGGTGGAGCCGAGCGAGCGGGCGGAGGTGGCGTCGCCCGGTCCGGACGGCGGAGAAATCCTGCCGCAGCGACCCTTCGATCGGCTGCCGGGTCGCACTCCGATCCCGGCGCCGGTGCTGCTCGGTTATGTCGGTCAGGACAGCCAGTTCATGCGCGGTCGGTTGCCGGCGATCGGGGGGCCGGACCGGACAGCCGCCGCCGCGTCCGGCGAGCTCGTGCTGGGCCGCTACTGCCTGGAACCCGCGATGTACGCGCTCTCGGTCGTTCCCGAGCGGGGGTGGCGGCAGGTGACCGGGTTCGCCTTTCGCCTGGACCGCAGCGCCGACCCGCCCTGGGTCATCGTCCACCTGGTGTGGACCGGCCGGGCCTATGTCTGGACCGGGTCGCTCTCCCAGCTTTACGGCTGCTGACCCGGGCTGGCAGCGCGCTCAACGCCGCTGGAGCCAGTTGGCGTCGCGGAGGCCACGGAAGCTGCAGTACGCGGCGCCGACGAAGCCGACGACGAGGCCGACGAAGGTGATGGGGATGTTGCCGTGGCCCGAGCTGGTGAGCGCGCTGGACGTGATGATCGAGGCGAGCGCGAGGGCCAGGAAGGCAAGGGTGCGCAGCCCCCACCGCTTCTGTTTCGGCTGTCCCGCCCGCTCCCGACTCACCGCATACCCTCCCCGAGGCCGCCCACCACGGCAGCGTACGCGGGGCACCGGGCATGAGGGAGGATCGGCGCAGCCGGGTTGCTCCCGCCGCCGGATCGGGGAAACTGTAGGCACATGCCTGTCACGGGTCTCCAGGACGTCACGGTCGCCTACGGCGACGGCACTGTCGCGCTGCGCCGGGTGACCTTGCAGGCCGCCGACGGCGAACTGCTGGTGGTCCTGGGTCCGTCAGGCAGCGGGAAGTCGACGTTGCTGCGGGTGGTGGCCGGGCTGACCGCCGTGCAGAGCGGTGAGGTGCTCATCGGTGGCCGCCAGGTCACCAAGCTGCCGGTGCAGCGGCGCGACGTCGCGATGGTTTTCGAGACCACCAGCCTGCTGCCGTTCCTCGATGTCGCCGAGAACCTCGCCTGGGGACTTCGCGCCCGGCACGTGCCGGACGCCGAGGTCCGGCAGCGGGTCTCGGCTCAGGCGCGTGGGCTGCGGCTGACCCGGCTGCTGGCGCGCAAGCCCGCGACGCTGTCCTCGGGCGAGCAGGCGCTGGTCGGCATCGGACGCGCCATGGTGCGGGTGCCGGCGGCGTTCCTCCTCGACGAGCCACTGTCCCATCTGGACGCCGTGGATCGGCTGCGGATGCGCCGGCGGATCGCAGAGCTGGTCAGGGAGGTCGGCGTCACCACCCTGTACGTCACCCATGACCAGGCCGACGCGCTGGCGATCGCCGACCGGGTCGCCGTGCTGCGCGAGGGCGCCGTCGTCCAGGTGGGCGCTCCGCTCGACCTGTACCGGCGGCCGGCGAACCTGTTCGTGGCCGGGTTCGTCGGCACTCCGCCGATGAGCCTGCTGCCGGCGCGGCTGGTCGCCTCGGCCGGATCGGCCGGGTTCCAGGTCGGGGCGAGAACGCTTCCGCTGTGGGCGCCGGTGCCCCCGCAGCTGCGCGACAGCACCGGCCGGCACGTCGTGCTTGGGGTGCGGCCGGAGGACGTGTTCGACGCCACCGAGGGATGCGACCCGGAGTTCGTCGCCTTGCCGGCCACCGTGCTGGCCATCGAGCACACCGGCCCGGAGAAGGTCGTGACCGTGGCGGTCGCGGCACCGCCGGTCGCCGCGCCGGGCGCCGATCCCGCGGATGCCAGAGCGGGCCGAGCGCGGCTGCGGTGCCGGTTTCCGGCCAAGGCGGAGGTACGCCGCGGCGGCGTGGTCCAGGTCGCCGTCGATGCCGCTCGCGCCCACGTCTTCGACGCCACGACCGGGCAGGCTCTCTGGCATCCCGACAGCCCGGCCTAGCGCATCCCATCGGGCGACCGGGGCCGGCCGGAGTGAGGAGGACCGCTGTGGACCTGGCACCGGCCGACGCGCTGGCGCTGCGGATGACGAGCTTGCTGCTGGCCGAGCGACCCGCCCGGGGGGCCGCGGGGCGCCCGGCCGATGTCGCCGGTGTGGTGACCTGGTTCGGGGCCATGCAGGCCCAGGACGCGGCCAGCGTGACCTGGTCGCTCGGCGCTCGCCTGCCCGGGTTCAAAGCGGGCGACGTGCAGGACGCGCTGGAGCGCCGGGAGGCGCTGCGGACCTGGCCGATGCGCGGGACGGTGCACCTGGTCCCGTCGCCGGACGCGCGCTGGATGGTCGAGCTCATGGGGAGCCGGGTCCTGGCCGGGGCGGCGCCGCGGCGGGCGGCCCTGGGGCTCACCGAAGAGGTCGCCGAGCGGGCGGTCGAGGTGCTCGGCGGTGCGCTGGCCGGCGGCGGCCGCCTCACCCGGACGCAGTGCCTGGCGGTGCTTGCCGACGCCGGCATCCGCGGCGCCGGGCAGTTCGGCTACCACCTGCTCTGGTACGCCAGCCAGCGCGGCGTCACCTGCATCGCTCCGAACATCGGCACCGAGCAGACCTTCGTGCTGCTCGACGAGTGGGCGCCCGACCCGCACCGGCCGGAGCGCGACGAGGCGCTGGCGACGATCGCGCTGCGGTTCTTCCGCAGCCACGGCCCGGCCACCCGGCCGGATTTGACCCGGTGGACCGGGCTGACCGCCGCAGACGCCAAGCGGGGCATCGCCGCCGCCGGCGACGAGCTGGCCACCGTGCAGGTCGAGGGCCGGGACATGCTGCTGGACCGGGCGCTGCTCGACGCGCACGGCACCGGGCCGGCCGCCGGGGGCCCGAGTGGGGGCGGCGACGAGGTCCTCGTGCTGCCCGGGTTCGACGAGTACCTGCTCGGGTTCAAGGACCGCTCGCTCATGCTCGCCGCCGAGCACATGCAGGCGATCGTCCCCGGCGGCAACGGCGTGTTCCAGGCGACCATCGTGCGCGGCGGCCGGGTGGTCGGGACCTGGAAGCGGTCCGTGGCCCGCGGACGCACCGTGGTGGACCTGCGGCCACTGGTCCGCCTCACCGCCTCGGAGCGGGCCCGCGTCGAGACCGCCCTCGAGCCGTACGCGCGCTTCACCGGACGTCCGCTTGAGGCGCGCTGGTCCAGGCCCTGACACCCTCGCTTCCCCGGGCAGCCGTATCAGGAGGGGCACCTCTCGCTCCGAGTACGTAGGGATGCCATCCTGCAGAGCGCAGCCGGCGCTTGCGCCGCGGCGGCCGGCGGTTGCGCCCGCGCTCCTGCAACCGCTGTGTACTGCAAACGACTCGAATACGGAGATGTGTCGCGATGGTGCTGAGTCCACGGCGCGCCAGGAAGATGCTCGCAGCCATACGGTTGTTCAACGGGACGGCTGGCCTGCTCGTCCCCGAGCTCCTGCTCCAGCGCCTCGGCGCCGATCGCGAGACCGGACGGTCCGGTGTCTACCCGTTCCGTATGTTCGGCATCCGGACCGTGCTGATCGGCGCAGACCTGCTCCTGCTGCGCGGCGCGGAGCGGCGCCGGGCCGCCCGACTCGCCGTCGTGATCCACGCGGCCGACACGGTATCCGCCGCGGCAGCGGGGGTGCGCGGCGACCTTCCGCGCAAGGCGGCGACGATGACCGCCCTGCTGTCCGCCGGCAACACGGTCCTGGCGATCATCGCAACCCGCGAGTGAGCCATGGGTGTATCACCTGCCCGCCGGCGGCGCTCCTGTCCAGTAGCAGGCAACGCGGAAGCGGGCTACTTCGTCCGAACTGGACGGTGGTCGAGACCTGCTGGTCAGCCGGCTGAACGAGGACCGGCCATGGCGCGCGGATAGAGGGGGACTGTCGCCGTGCCACACCAACTCGGCGTCACCATCAGGGCCACGGTCGCGCCCGAGCGGGTCGCGGCGCTGCGCGAGTGGCTCAGCGAGACGGCCCGAAAGGGCATGGCCGAGACGCCGTTCGACTTCGCCCACCTGCGCGGTCTGCACTTCGCCAAGTTCTTCGTGCTCGACGAGGCGGCCGACCTCGAGGGCGAACCGATTCCGGCCAGCCTGGTCTTCATGACCGAAGTGGACGCGCCGCTGCGGCGGCACCTGGCCGAGTTGGTGGACGTGGCCGGGGAGGGCATCGACCAGGCCTTCGGGCACTGCGTCGGCTATCCGGCGCCCGGCACCCGGCGGCGCGCCCGGATCCGCTGGCTGCGCCGGCATATGGTGTCGTCCGGCGCGTCGTACGTCAACACCGTCGGTCGCGGGCTGGAGCAGATCCGCCAGGAGGCGAGGCTGCGGGAGGCGCTGCAGGACTACCTCGACCAGCCCGACCACGGCTGGTCCGCGAGCATGCCGCCCGCGCGGGTCCGCAGCGACATCCAGGCGTACGTCGCGGGCCGCGCCGACCTCGGCTGGGCGATGAAGCCCCCGGCCCGGCCGTCCCTGCTGTGGCGGGTGCGCGAGGCACTGCACATGGTGGCCGTTCCGGTCGCGATCGTGCTGCTGCTGCCCCTGCTGCTCGTCGTCGTCCCGATCGGGGCCGTGCTGCTGCGGATTGCCGAGCGCCGGGACGGTCCGGTCACCGAGCGGCCGGCACCGGAGCACCTGCGCGAGCTGGCGTCCTATGAGGACTTTGGAGCGCAGAACCCGTTCGCGGTCGCCGGCTCGCTCAAGCCCGGGGGGCTGCGGCGGACGACGTTCCGCGCGGTGCTGTTCCTCACCGACTACGCGGTCCGGCACCTTTACAACCACGCCAGCCTCGCCGGGATCACCACGATCCACTTCGCCCGCTGGGTGCCGTTGGACGGCTGGCGGCGGATGGCGTTCGCCAGCAACTACGACGGCAGCGTCGAGGCCTACAACGACGACTTCATCGACAAGGTCTGGTGGGGGCTGAACGCGACCTTCAGCAACGGGCTGGGCTACCCGCGGACTCGCTGGCTGTTCTTCGGCGGAGCCAGGTACGAGCAGGAGTTCAAGTACAGCCTGCGCCGCCACCAGGTGCCGGTACCGGCGTGGTACACGGCCTACCCGACGCTGACCGCGCACAACATCGAGAACAACGCGCAGATCCGCGCCGGCCTCCGCGGGAACATGAGCCCGGCCGAGGTCGAACACTGGCTCTCGCTCCTGTGAGGACTCTCCCTGCTGTGAGGAACCTGTGGCTGTGACGCTCGACCTCGACGACATCCAGGGCCTCTTCGCCCGCGGCTACGGCCAGTTGAAGGCCGCGCAGTTCACCCTGTTCGCCGCCGCCGACCAGGCCGCCGCCCGCGCGCTGCTGTCCTGGTTGCTCCCGCGGGTGACGACGGCCGGGGCCTTCTCCGCGGACTCCGCCTGGCAGGTCGCCTACACCGCGGGCGGGCTGCGCCGCCTCGGCCTGCCGCCCGCCACGGTCGGCAGGTTCTCGGCGGAGTTCGTCGGAGGGATGGCGGACCCGAACCGCAGCCGGATCCTCGGCGACGTCGAGGAGTCCGGTCCGCGGCACTGGGCCTGGGGCGGGCCCCAGTCGCCGCCGATCGACGGCATGCTGCTGGTGTACGCGGTGGACCAGGCCGCGCTCCAGCGGCATCGGGAAGAGCTGCGCGGGCAGTTCGACGCGCTCGGCATCCACACCGTCGCCGACCTGGACACGCTCGAGTCCGCCCGCACCGAGCCGTTCGGCTTCCGCGACGGCATCTCCCAGCCGCTCGTGGATGGTCTGCCGAAGGCAACTGCCGGCGAGCGGACGGTGCCCCCCGGGGAGTTCGTACTCGGCTACCCGAACGCATACGGGCTGCTGACGGACCGGCCGCTGCTGCCGGCGTCCGAAGACCCGCGCCGCCTGCTCCCGCCGGACGTCGGCGGCTCCGGGGCCGCCGACCTCGGCCGCAACGGCAGCTACCTGGTGGTAAGGCAGTTGGCACAGGACGTCGAGGCGTTCTGGCGGTACGCGCAGGAGGCCACCGCCCGCCCGGACGGGTCGGCCGATCCTGACGCCCCGGTTGCGCTGGCGGCGAAGATGGTGGGCCGGTGGCCGGGCGGCGCTCCACTGGTCAAGGCGCCGGACCGGGACGACCCGGGTCTAGGCACCGACAACGACTTCGGCTACCACCACACCGACCCGCTGGGCCTCGCCTGCCCGCTCGGGGCGCACGTGCGCAGGGTGAACCCGCGCGACTCGCTGGACCCGCGGCCCGGCAGCGACGCCTCCCTGGACGTCAACGACCGGCACCGGCTGCTGCGTCGAGGCCGCAGCTACGGCCCGAGCACCGCAGGCAGCGCCGGTCCCAACGGGAACGGGACCGGCGAAACCGGGGCCGGCGAGACCGGAACCGGGCAGACCGGGACCGGCGAGAATGGGGCCGGCGGGACCGGGACCGGGCAGACCGGGGCCGGCGAGAACGGGGCCGGCGGGACCGGGCTGCATTTCCTCTGCCTGGCCGGCAACCTGGCCCGGCAGTTCGAGTTCGTCCAGCACACCTGGCTGAACAACCCGACGTTCCGCGGCGGCTACGACGACACCGACCCGGTCGTCGGCGGCCGGCACCCGTCCGGCGGCACGTTCACCGCCCCGGCCCGTCCGGTGCGCCGCCGGTACCGAGACCTGCCGCAGTTCGTTCGGACGCGAGGCGGCGGCTACTTCTTCCTGCCCGGCATCTCGGCACTGCGCTACCTGGAGCAGCTGCCGGCCGGCGAACCCCAACCGTGACGAGGTGACGCATGGGCACAGGCCAGCCGCAGGGCTACCACCAGTCCACGCTGTGGAAGGTGTACGACCGGATCGCCGAACTGGTCGACCGCAAGGTCGGCTGGCACCGGCTCCCGACCCCGCTGGGTCTGGTGACGCTGATCGGGCTCCGCGACGTACTCCGCAAGCGCAACCTGTACGACACCAGCGGGCAGCCGGCCGTGAACCTGCCGCCGCTGGCGCCGCCCACCCCGCAGGTGCGCACCACGCGGACCCTGGACGGCACCTACAACGACCTGGACAACCCCCGGATGGGAATGGCGGGGTCCCGGTTCGGGCGGAACGTACCGATCGAGCACACCCACCCGGACCCGCGGATCCTGCAGCCGAACCCGCGCGAGGTCAGCCGGGCGCTGCTCACCCGGACCGAGCTGATCCCGGCGAAGTCGGTGAACGCGCTGGTCGCGGCGTGGCTGCAGTTCATGATCCGGGACTGGTTCAGCCACGGGAGGAGCCCCACGGAGAACCCATGGGAGATCCCGCTGACCGCGGACGACCCGTGGCCGGCGCGGCCCATGCAGGTCATGCGGACCAGGCCGGACCCGACGGCGCCGGCCGGCGACACCGGCCTGCCGCCGACCTACGCCAACACCGAGACACACTGGTGGGACGCCTCCCAGATCTACGGGACGACACCGGAGCACCAGCGGATGGTCCGCACCGGCCCGGACGGCAAGCTGCGGGTCGAGGCGGACGGACTGCCGCCGCTGCCCGACGACCCTGCGATCGACCCGCGGCAGGTGCCCGGGTTCTGGCTCGGCCTGCTGATGATGCAGACCCTGTTCACCCTGGAACACAACGCGATCTGCGACCGGCTTCGGGCGGAGTACCCGCACTGGTCGGGTGACGAGATCTTCCAGCGTGCGCGCCTGGTCAACGCCGCGCTGATCGCGAAGATCCACACGGTCGAGTGGACGCCGGCCGTCATCAGCCACCCGACGACCAGGGTCGCGCTGCGCGCGAACTGGTGGGGCCTGGCCGGGGAGCGGCTGCACAACATCTTCGGGCGCCTCTCCGGCAGCGAGGTCATCAGCGGCATTCCGGGAGCGGAAACGGAGCACTATGGCGTGCCGTACGCGCTGACCGAGGAGTTCGTGGCGGTCTACCGGATGCACCCGCTCGTCCCGGACGACTACAGCCTGCGGTCCAGTGTGGACGACGGACAGGTGATGGCCGCGACGCTGCGCGACCTGGCCGGGGGGAACGCCGTAGAGGTGGCCCGGAAGGTCGGCATGGCGGACCTCATGTACTCGTTCGGCACCGAATACCCGGGACTGGTCACCCTGCACAACTTCCCGAGATTCCTGCAGGAGTTCCAGCGGCCGGACGGAAACCTGCAGGATCTGGCGGCCACCGACATCCTGCGGTCCCGTGAGCTCGGCGTGCCGCGGTACAACGAGTTCCGCCGCCTTCTGCACCTGGCGCCGGCGGCGAGCTTCGACGACCTCACCGACGACAGGGCATCGGCCCGGCAGATCGAGAAGGTCTACCACGGGGACATCGAGCAGGTCGACCTGACGGTGGGAATGTACGCCGAGCGGCGCCCGGAAGGGTTCGCGTTCAGCGACACCGCGTTCCGGATCTTCGTCCTGATGGCCTCCCGGCGGCTGAACAGCGACCGGTTCTTCACCACGCACTACACGCCGGCGGTCTACACGCAGGCCGGGCTGGACTGGGTGAACGACAACAGCATGGCCTCGGTGCTGCTGCGCCACTACCCGCAGCTCCGGCACACCCTCGGTCCCGTTCCGAACGCGTTCGTGCCGTGGGTACGAGCCGTCTCATGACAGGAGGAAGAATGCAGACGATAACGACGTCGTCCTCGCTGGTCCGCAGGACCCGGCGGGAACTTGGCGAACTGTTTCGATCCGGCACGGTGCCCGCCGTTCCCGATGGGCGGGGCAGGGGGTGGGTCCTACTCGGCACCGGAGGGCGGCTCAGCCGCTGGGTCGCCGTTCTGGCCTACGTCTTCGCCTGGCGCGGCAAGGTCGTCGATGCCAAGGCCGGCCGGCTGAAGAACATCGTGACACCGTTCGCCGTCCGGGCCGTCGAGGCGGAGGTTTACCAGGCGCCGAGCTGGTACGACGGCCAGCCGTGCATCGTGCTCGACTACTCGCGGACGTCGTTCGTCGCCCGGAAGGTTCGGGACGAGATCCGGGAGGTGGCTCCCGGCGTGTTCCTGGGCCTGGTCTTCTGGGGGCGCCGGCACATCCTCGACTTCGCGCTGGACTTCACCCGGCGCAGGTGAGCGTGATGCGGATCGTACTGCGAAGGCGCCGACCGCGCCGGCGCACGCTGCCCAGCCCCGACGGCCTGTTCACCTACCTCGTCCTCCGGCCGCTGAGCGACTTGTTCGTCTGGCTGTGGCGGCTGGAGCGGCGGTTCGAGTTCCTTTACCGCCCGCGGTTCGACAAGTGGCTGCGACCGCCGCTTTTCGAACTCGCGCAATCGGTGCAGAACGCGCGGCGCAAGGACGAGCACCTCGGGCTGGCCGAGGAGCGGCTGCTGCCGGACGAGGAGTGCTACACCCGCCAGGTCATCGACGAGCTGGCCAAGTTCACCCGGGAGAACTGGCTGCCCGGCTCGGCCCAGCGCTTCGGCAACACCAAGACGTTCGGCGTCCTGCGCGGTGAGTTGACCGTCCTGCCCGACCTGCCGGACCACCTTCGGCACGGCCTTTTCGCCGAGCCGCGGACCTATTCCGCCTGGGTGCGCTTCTCCGGGCCGGGGCCGTACGCGCCGCCGGACCTGGAGGACCTCGGCCAGTGTTCGGTCGGCATCAAGGTCATGGGAGTTTCCGGGCCGAAACTGATGGCGGACGAGCGCTATACCCAGGACCTGATCCTGGTCAGTCCGGCGAGCTTCGTCACCCCCAACATCCGGGAGAACGCGACGCTGCAGCGATGGGTACGGGCGAAGGCTCCGCTGGCCTACGCCATCAACCCGTTCGACTCGCACCTGCTGCACATGTTCATGCAGTTGCTCTACTCGCCCATGCACGCGAACCCGCTCGAAGTGCAGTACTACAGCAACGTGCCGTTCCTGCTGGGGGAGGGCCAGGCGGTGCAGTACTCGCTGAAGCCGCGGCCGCGCGCCAAGACGAAAATCCCGGCGCGGCCGTCGGAGAACTACCTGCGGGAAGCCATGGTCAAGACCCTCCAGGACGGCGCGTGGAGCTTCGACTTCATGGTGCAGGCCCAGACCGACCCGCACCGGATGCCGATCGAGGACGCCACCGTGAAATGGCCGGAGCGACTGTCTCCGTACATCCCGGTCGCCCGCCTCCGGCTTCCCGCCCAGCGCTTCGACTCCGACGAACAGCTCGCGTTCGCCGACGTGCTCCGCTACAACCCCTGGCACAGCCTCCCGGCACACAAGCCGCTGGGAAACTCGAACCGCGCCCGCAGGCAGATGTATGCGGAGCTGGCGAAGCTCCGCCAAGCCATGAACCAGGTAGCCCACGTCGAGCCGACCGGAGCCGAGACCTTCCCAACCTGACCGGCCCAGCGGTGCCGCGACCCTCTCGGCCGCGGTCGGGCGACCCGCGCTCAGATTCCGATCAGACCACGTCGGGCAGGTCGGCGGGGTAAGTGACTCCTGGGCAAGGTTGGCGCCGGCGCTCGTCCGGCCGCGCTCGTCCACCGCTTTCCCTCACCTCGCCGGTTCGGTTGCCGAAGGACCGAGTGGTCGCCTCGGTCAGGGGCGTCCGCCCTTCTACCGATCACGCAGCGCGGGTAGCGCCCGCACGGGCACGAGGTGGCAGCAGATGGACGGAAACGGACGGTTCCTCCGGGGCCTGTCGACGCCGCGCGCCAGCCGCCGGGCCAGCCGAGCGCTGGCGGTGGTGCTGCTCGCCCTGACGGCGGTCGCCGTCGGCGGAAGCTGGGAGATGGCGAAGGAGACCGGTGTCGTGGCCGCGAGCAGCAGGCTGGCGATCGCCTATCAGGAGGCGCGCTACCTGGCGACCGCTATGGACTCTGTGGTGCACGAATATGCGATCGAGCCCGACCAACAAGACCGCGTCCTGTTCCGGAATACCTCGGAACAGCTGGTCGTCTTGCTGGCCTCCCTGCAGGCCGACCAGGACCACCGGGGCGAAGTCACCACCACACTGGACCTGACCTGGCGCTCGATCGCCCTGGCGTACCAGCTCTTCAGCTTGGTCGACGCCGGCGACGACCCAGGCACGCATCATCTGCACCGATATGTCCTTGACCCGCTGATGGACCAGATCACCGGAGCGCTCACCAGCAGGGAAAAGGACCAGGAGCGGGTGCTCGGGGCGCATCTGGGCGAGTCGCGGGAGGACGCCCGGCTGGTCCAGCTGGGGACGCCGCTGGTGTTCGCGGTGGGCCTGCTCCTGCTCGCGGTTTTCGCGCTGGTCACCCGCAACTACCGGCGTACCGTCGAAGCCCAGGCGCTGCACGACGTCCTCACCGAACTGCCCAACCGGGCACTGTTCCACGACCGCGCCAACCAGGCACTGCGTGCGGCCGAACGTACCGGCAGGCAGCCGGAGGTCCTCGTGCTCGATCTCGACGGGTTCAAGGACGTCAACGACACCTTCGGGCACGAATACGGCGACCGGCTGCTCGTCGCGGTGGCGAAGCGAGTCGCCTCCATGGTGCGGGCGCAGGACACCGTCGCGCGGTTCGGCGGCGACGAGTTCGGGGTCCTCCTCGTCGATGCCGACGCCGACAGCGGCGAACAGACCGCACAACGGATCATCGCCGCGCTGAATATGCCGTTCGTCGTCGATGACGTCACCCTCGACCTCGAGGTGAGCATCGGGATCGCCCGCGCCGAACCGGGCCAGGACGTGCTGAGCCTCATCCGGCACGCCGACACCGCGATGTACGCGGCGAAGGAGCAACGACTCGGTTACGCCCACCACGACGCCAGCCATGACAGGGACCCCGTCGACCGGCTGACCCTGCTGGGCAGGCTGCGCCGCGCACTGGACGCGAACGAGATCGTGCTGCACTACCAGCCGAAGATCGCCGTGGACACCGGCCAGATGATCGGCGTCGAGGCCCTCGCCCGCTGGCAGGACCCCGTCCGCGGGCTGCTGCCCCCGAGCGAGTTCATCCCGGTGCTGGAAAACACCCACCTGATCCACCGCTTCACCGCCGACGTGATCGGCCAGGCGCTCAGCCATAGCCGCACCTGGCTGGACCGGGGCGTCCGCCTGCCGGTCGCCGTCAACATCTCCACTCGGTGTCTGCTCGACCCGCATTTCCCCGACATGCTGGCGCGAACGCTGCACACCACGGGTGTCCCCGGGGACCTGCTCCGCGTGGAGATCACCGAGACCACCATCATGACCGATCCCGCGCGTACCACGGACGTGCTCAGCCGCGTCCGCGGCCTCGGCGTCAAGGCCTCCGTGGACGACTTCGGCACCGGCTACTCCTCGATGGCCTACCTCAAGAACCTCCCCGTCGACGAGCTCAAGGTCGACCGGTCGTTCGTCGGCGACATGACCAGAAACGAGAGCAACACGGTCCTGGTCCAGTCCGCCATCGACCTCGGCCACAACCTCGGCCTGACCGTCGTCGCCGAAGGCGTCGAGGACGCCCGCACGCTCGACGCCGTCGAGCGGCTCGGCTGCGACGTGGCGCAAGGCTTCTACTTCGCCGCACCGATGACGGCAGACCAACTCGCCGAATGGACGCCCCCATCCACACACGGCGGACGCCTCGCCTCCGGCGAGCCGAACGTCGCCTTGCCCCCGCCTAGCCCTCAGTCACGTCACTAGAGACATCGGCCGTGGCCACGTGGCACGCGGCGGTGTGCGCGGGCCCGAGCTCCCGCGGCAGCGGGGTGACCCGGGCGCACTCGTCTATCGCCAGCGGGCACCGCCAGCGGAACCGGCACCCGGGGGTCGGGTCGATGACCCGCGGCGGCTCGCTCTTGCCGGTCTCGGCGCTGACCGCGAGCGGCGCCCGGGGGTCGGGCACCGCGGACAGCAGCAGCTGCGTGTACGGGTGCTTGGGGTTGGCCAGCACGGCCTCGGTGGGCCCGGACTCGACGACGTGGCCGGCGTACATGACCATCAGCCGGTCGGAGACGTAGCGGGCGCTGGCGATGTCGTGGGTGATGTAGAGGAACGAGACGCCCTCCTGCTCGCGCAGCGCGGCCATGACGTTCAGCAGTCCGATGCGGATGGATACGTCCAACATGGACACCGGCTCATCGGCCAGGATGAGGGTGGGCTTGTATGCCAGCGCCTGCGCGAATCCGATCCGCTGCCGCTGCCCGCCAGACAGCTCGTAGGGGTACCGGTCGAGGACCTCGACCGCCGGGGTGAGCCCCACCGCCTCGACGACACGCTCGGCCTCCGCGCGCCGCTGCGACCGGCTCAGCTCGGTGCGGTGCAGCTTGAGGCCGCGCATGATGCCGTGCGAGACCCGGTACGCCGGGTTCAGCGAGCTGAACGGGTCCTGGAACACCATCGGCACGTCGCTGCGGTACGCGAGGCTCTGGCGCCGGGTGCGCATCGACGCCAGCGGCCGGCCCTGGTAGCGGATCTCGCCGCTCGTCGGCCGGTAGACCCGGGCCAGCAGCCGGGCGACCGTGCTCTTGCCACTCCCGCTCTCGCCGACCAGGGCGACGATCTCCTTGCGGTGGATGACGAAGTCGGCGTCGTCGACCGCGTGCAGCTTCCTGCGGGCGAAGGTGCCGCCGACCTTGAAGTGCTTGGTGAGCCCGCGGGCCTGGACCAGCGGGACCAGGTCGGGGCCGGCCGGGACCGTCCGGTCCGGACCGGACAGCGGCGTGCTGCCGGCCGGCGGCGAGGTCCGGTCGGTCACGGGCGCGCCTCCTCCGCCACCTGTGGCCGGGGCGCGCGGTCCGGCGCGTGCCGCAGGCAGCGCGACTGCACCGCACCGACCTGGTAGAGCTCCGGCTCGCGGGTGCGGCACTGGTCGACGGCGAGCGGGCAGCGCGGGTGGAAGCGGCAGCCGGACGGCGGCTGCGTCAGGTCCGGCGGGCTCCCCGGGATCCCGGTCAGCGTCACCCGGGGGCCACGGATCGACGGGAACGCGTCGAGCAGGCCGCGGCTGTAGGGGTGCGAGGGGGTGTCGAAGACGGTCCGGGTCGGACCCGCCTCGACCATCTTGCCCGCGTACATCACCAGGAGTTGGTCGGAGAAGTGGCTGACCAGCGACATGTCGTGGGTGACGAAGACGACGGCGAAACCCAACCGCTGCTGCAGTTCCTTGATCTGCACCATGAGGGAGCGCTGCGCGACGACGTCCAGGGCGGACGTCGGTTCGTCCATGATGACCAGGTCGGGCGTGAACAGCAGCGCCATCGCGATCATGGCCCGTTGCCGCATGCCGCCGCTGAGCTGGTGCGGGTAGCTCTTGAGGTGGACCGGGTCGATGCCGACCAGCTTCATGGCCTCGACCGAGCGCTGTCCGGCCTGGTGCCTGGACAGCGCCGAGTGTGCGTCGATGGCGTCCTTGAACTGCGCGGCGATCGTCATGACCGGGTTCAGCGCGTTCATCGCGCTCTGCATGACGACGGAGTAGTCGCGCCAGCGCAGCACGTTGAGCTGCCGCTCGGTCATCGTGACGAGGTTCTGTCCGTGGAAGGTGACGCTGCCCCCGGTGATCGCCGCGGGTGGGCTCAGCAGCCGCGCGACCGCGAACAGCAGCGTCGACTTGCCACACCCGGACTCGCCGACCACGGCGACGAACTCGCCCGCTCCGACCTCCAGGTCGACACCGTCGACAGCGGCGACCTGCCCCCGCGAGGTCGCGTACTCGACCCGGAGGTCACGAACCTCCAGAATCCCTGCGCCGGGCACGGGGCCTCCTCACCGGTCGCAGCGCGGGGTTGCTGATCTCGTCGAAGGCGTAGTTGATCAGGGCGAAGGAGGCCCCGAGCAGCGCGACACACAGGCCGGGCGCGAGCGACCACAGCGGCAGCCCGCTCTGTAGCGCCTGCTGGCTCTGCGCCCAGTAGAGCATCGTCCCCCAGCTGGTCGAGTTCGCGTCGCCCAGGCCGAGGAACTGCAGGCCCGCGGCCGTCAGCACCGAGTAGAGCGCCGCGCCCAGGAAGTTCGCCACGATGAGGGAGGTCATCGTCGGCAGCACCTCGGCGACGATGATGTACGAGCGGCGCTCCCCCCGCACCCGGGCCGACTCCAGGAAGTCCCGGTTGCGCAGCGACAGGGTCTGCGCCCGGAGCTGGTTCGCCCCGTACGACCAGCCGGTGAGGACCAGCACGACGAGGATGACCAGCAGGCTGCCCTTTCCGGCATAGGTGGCCAGGATGATGATCAGCGGGAACGTCGGGAGGACCAGGAAGACGTTGATCAGCATCGACAGCACGTCGTCGGCGAACCCGCCGAGGTACGCGGCGGAGACGCCGACCAGCACCGACAGCACCGTCGCGAACAGGCCCGCCACCAGCGCGATCACCAGCGACTGCCGGGTGCCGTAGACGAGCTGGGCGAGGATGTCCTGGCCGAGCGTGGTCGTCCCCAGCGGGTGCTCCCGGGACAGGCCGAGGGCCGGGAGGAACTGGAGCTCGTTGGGGTGGCGCACCGGCGTGAACAGCCACGGCGCCACCGCGAGCAGGCAGAAGACCAGGAAGATGACCAGGCCGGTCAGCGCCTTGCGGTTGGTGCGGACAGCGGTCCACAGGCCGCCGCCGGCTCGGTGCCGGACCGGACTTGGGGCACCGGTCACCGGGCTGGTGTCGACGAGCAGCGCGGTCATGGCGGGGCACCCCCTACCCCTTCGCCCGGGCCCGCGGGTCCAGCCACGCCGTGGCGAAGTCGCACAGCAGCACCGAGACCAGCACGGCGACGGTGAACAGCATGAACAGCGCCTGCATGAGCGGGTAGTCGGTGTTCTGCACGGCGTTGTAGAGCAGGTAGCCGAGGCCGGGGTAGTTGAAGACGTACTCGACCAGGATGGCGCCGGAGATGACGAAGCCGAGGGACATCGCAAAGCCCGAGAGGTTCGGCAGGAGCGCGTTGCGGGCGGCGTACGTGGTCATGATCCGCCCGTTCGACAGCCCCTTGGCGCGGCCCATCCGGACGTAGTCCTCGGCCAGGGTGGTGATCATGTTGTTGCGCATGGTCAGGATCCAGCCGCCGATCGCCGTGACCACGATCGTGCCGGCCGGCAGTACGGCGTGCAGCAGGACGTTCCCGGCGAAGCCGAGCGACAGCGACGGCTGGAGGTGCGGGTCGTAGTTGAAGTCGCTCGGCAGCAGCCCGCCGGTCCACACCGAGAAGACCAGGATGAACAGCAGCCCCACCCAGAAGTACGGCAGTGCCGAGGTCACCACGAAGACCGGCGGCAGCAGCGCGTCGAGCCTGCCGCCGCGCTTCCACCCGGCGACGATGCCGATCAGCGAGCCGAGCGCGAACGCCAGGATCGTGGCGGTCCCGACCAGCCCGAGCGTCCAGGGCAGCGCCTGCCGGACGACCCGGGTCACCGGCTCGCCGAGCGTGGCGCCGATCGAGACGCCCCAGTGTCCGGTGACCATGTTCTGGAGGTAGTCGAGGTACTGCACCACCACGTTCTGGTTCGGCTTGAAACCGTAGGACGTGAGCATCTGCTCCAGCGCGGCCGGGGACAGCTTGTTGTGGGTGCGGTCGCGCAGGGCCTGCAGGGGGCTGCCGGGCATCAGCCGCGGGATGAAGAAGTTCACCGTCAGCGCTGCCCAGAGGGTGAGCACGAAGAAGCCGAGCCGGCGGAGCACGAACCTCATCTCGACCCCCTCCTCGTGCCCACCCTCAGCGGCCGCCGGACCGACCGACAGCGCCGGCGCGCCGGGGCCTACTGGGCCGACTTCGAGTAGATGTGCAGCAGCACGTGCTCGACGTCCGGGACGTTGAACGCGGCCGGCTGCGCGTACGGGTCGTTCTCGGTCGGCCAGCCGGCGATGTCGGCGGTGTTGTACTGGAACCAGTTGACCGACTCGGTGGTCGGGATGATCGGGATGTCGCGCAGCATCGCGGCGCCGACCTTCTTGATGATCTCGACCTGTCCGGCGGCGTCGGCGGTGGGGTAGTCGTCGAACAGCTTGTCGACCTCCGGGTTGTTGTACCGCTCGTAGTTGAAGCTCGCCGGCTTGCCGATCGGCGCGGAGTTCTTCGAGTAGAGGATCTGCCGCAGCTCGTAGTACGGCGTCGGGCCGCCCGGCTCGCCGTAG